>Ga0302135_10001296_pt1 | contig 15031 bp, 15 predicted proteins | sample CBN3_surface_MG_FD_203119 | JGI IMG/M metagenome (GOLD analysis project Ga0302135, IMG submission 203119) | Marine microbial communities from Western Arctic Ocean, Canada - CBN3_32.1 | ecosystem: Environmental > Aquatic > Marine > Oceanic | place: Canada: Western Arctic Ocean | collected...
CGGCCGCCGCGTGAGCGGCCAACACCCTGCGTCAGTCCCTCCCTTTTGCGCCGGTTGCGGCGCGGTGAGCCTTGACGATGGATGAGTCGATGAAGAACAGGCTATCGCCGGCGTGTTCGCCAAGTCCGTCGAAGGTCGTCTTCCATATGCCGCGCCGCGCCCAACGCGCATAGCGGTTGCAAACGGTCGTGTACGGCCCCTAGCGCTCAGGCAGGTCGCGCTACGGGGCGCCGGTCCGCAAAATATAGAAAATACCGTTCAGAACACGCCGGTCGTCCACACGATTCGGGCCACGTCCGCCCTTGGGCAAAAGCGGGTCGATCACCGCCCATTCCTGATCAAAAAAGTCAAATCGCATGATCCAAGTCCTCCTGAACAGCTTGAATCACACTTCATAACTTCAAACCAAGACCTTAAATTGGGTTTAGACCCTGGTGCCCGCCGGCCGGCCGACAACTCAACTCTCGCTCACAGCAGTGTGATGAACGGTGCCGGGGCTCAGATCAACGCGGCGCAGGCCCGCTGGATCCGTTCGCAGGCCTCGCGCAATACGTCCGTCGAGGTCGCGTAGGAAACCCGGAAATACGGGTCCAACCCAAAGGCCGCGCCATGGACCACGGCGACGCCTACGGATTCGAGCAGATAGCCGGCGACATCCTGGGAGCTTTCGACGGTCTTGCCCTCTGGCGTCGTCTTTCCGATCATCCCGGCACAACTCGGATAGACATAGAACGCACCCTCGGGCCAGCGGCAAACAAGGCCCGGTGCCTGGTTGAGCATGGCGACCACCAGGTCGCGGCGTTCCTGGAACACCACGCGCCATTCGTCGAGGAAATCCTGCGGCCCCTCGAGCGCGGCAACGGCGGCAGCCTGGCTGATCGAGCAGGGATTAGACGTACTCTGGGACTGGATCATGGCCATCGCCTTGATCAGCGGCACCGGCCCCGCGCCATAGCCGATCCGCCAGCCGGTCATGGCGTAGGCCTTGGAAACGCCGTTCATGGTTAGCGTCCGCTCGGCGAGGTTCGACTCTACCGCCAGCGCCGCGTGGAACTCGAAGCCATCATAGACCAGATGCTCGTAGATATCGTCGCAGAACAGCCAGACATGGGGGTGAGCCATCAGCACGTCGGTCAGGCCCTTGAGCTCGTCACGACTATAGGCGGCCCCCGTTGGGTTGCTCGGCGAGTTCAGAATCAGCCACTTCGTGCGCGGCGTGATCGCCGCCTCGAGCGCTTCGGGCCGCAGCTTAAAGCCATCCTCTTCTGTCGCCGGAACGGTGACCGGGGTACCTTCGGCGAGCACGACCATGTCAGGGTAAGACACCCAGTAAGGTGCGGGGATCAGCACCTCGTCGCCCGGATCGAGGGTCGCCATCAGGGCGTTGTAAATCACCTGCTTGCCGCCGCCAGATACGGTGACCTGATTGGGCGTGAAGTCGAGCCCATTCTCGCGCTTGAACTTGGCGCAGATAGCCTCTTTCAACGCCGGCGTGCCGTCGACCGCCGTGTATTTCGTATCACCCCGTGCGATGGCTTCGACCGCAGCGTTTTTGATCGAATCGGGCGTGTCGAAATCCGGCTCCCCCGCGCCCAGCCCGATGACGTCCTGGCCGGCAGCTTTGAGCTCGCGGGCCCGGGTGGTGACGGCAATGGTGGGGGACGGCTTGATCCGGCCCAGACGGCTGGCAAGGCTGGACATTGGCGCGAAACTCACAACGGGATAAGACTGGACGCTAGACTAGGCGCTCCGCTTCACGCCCGCAACCGGCATGCGCGAGGCATGCCTTGCTGCGCAATGCGGCTGGCCATGACCCATCGGCTGCACCTATATAAGGGGCATGGCAGTGACACCCGCAACTTCGGTAACGGCGACCGGCGGCGCACCCTTTGAGGTGGTCTCCGACTTTACCCCCGCCGGCGATCAGCCCCAGGCCATCGCCGAGCTGACGGCTGCGCTTGAACGGGGAGAACGCGACCAGGTACTGCTCGGCGTGACCGGCTCGGGCAAGACCTTCACCATGGCCCATGCCATCGCCAATCTCGGCCGGCCCGCCCTGATCATTGCGCCCAACAAGACCCTTGCCGCCCAGCTCTACGGCGAGATGAAAGGGTTCTTTCCCAACAACGCCGTGGAGTACTTCGTCTCCTACTACGATTATTACCAGCCCGAAGCCTACGTGCCCCGCTCCGACACCTATATCGAGAAGGATTCGTCGATCAACGAGCAGATCGACCGGATGCGCCACGCCGCGACACGCGCGGTCTTCGAGCGCGAAGACGTCATTATCGTCGCCTCGGTCTCCTGTATCTACGGCATCGGCTCGCCCGAGGTCTATTCCCAGATGACGATCTCCCTCAAGCAAGGCCAGAAGATCGACCGTGCGGACTTGATCAAGGGGCTGGTCGAGTTGCAGCACTCACGCAACGATACGAGTCTGGCGCGGGGAAATTTCCGGGTCCGTGGCGATTCGATCGAGATCTTCCCTGCCCATTACGACGACCGGGCCTGGCGGCTGTCGCTATTTGGCGACCGAATCGACAGCATCGTCGAGTTCGATCCTCTCACGGGCGAAAAAACCGACGCGCTTGCCGCCATCAAGGTCTACCCCAACAGCCATTATGTGATTCCCCGCCCGACGCTGCGCCAGGCGATCGAGCAGATCAAGGCCGAACTCAAGGACCAGCTCGAGCGGTTCCGCACCAACGGCCAGTTGCTCGAGGCCCAACGGATCGAGGAACGCACCAGCTTCGATCTCGAGATGCTCGAGGCTACCGGCGTGTGTAAGGGCATCGAGAACTATTCGCGCTACCTCACGGGCCGCGCGCCGGGCCAGCCGCCGCCTACCCTGTTCGAGTACCTGTCCGAGAACGCGCTGCTCATCGTCGACGAGAGCCACGTCACCGTGCCCCAGCTCGGCGGCATGTATCGCGGCGACTTCAAGCGCAAGTCGACCCTCTCCGAATACGGTTTCCGCCTGCCGTCCTGCCTCGACAACCGGCCGCTCAAGTTCGAGGAATGGGAAACCATGCGCCCCGCCACTGTATTCGTCTCGGCGACCCCGGGGCCGTGGGAAATGGAGCGTACCGGCGGCACCTTCGTCGAGCAGGTGATCCGCCCGACCGGCCTAATCGATCCGGTCTGCATCGTCCGGCCGGTCGAAAACCAGGTCGACGACCTGCTCGCCGAATGCCGCACCGCAGCCGCCAAGGGACAACGCACCCTGGTCACGACGCTGACCAAGAAGATGGCCGAGGACCTGACCGAGTACATGTTCGACGCGGGCCTGCGGGTGCGTTACCTCCATTCGGACATCGACACCCTCGAGCGCATCGAGATCATCCGCGACCTACGTCTCGGTGCGTTCGATATCCTGGTCGGCATCAACCTGCTGCGCGAAGGCCTCGACATTCCGGAATGCGCACTGGTCGCGATCCTTGACGCGGACAAGGAAGGCTTCCTGCGCTCCGAAACCTCGCTGGTTCAGACCATCGGGCGCGCGGCACGCAATATCGACGGCCGTGTCGTGCTCTATGCCGACACCATGACCCGCTCCCTCAAAGCGGCGCTCGGTGAAACCGACCGCCGGCGTGAGAAGCAACAGGCCCACAACGCGGCGAACGGGATCACGCCCGAGAGTGTGCGTAAGACGATCGACGACATTATGGGCGGCATCTATGAGGCCGATTACGTCACCGTGAAGACGGGTGACGAAGATGCCACCCACCTGGTCGGCCACAACCTGCAGAGCTATATCGCGGATCTCGAAAAGCGTATGCGCGAGGCGGCGGGCGATCTCGAGTTCGAGGAGGCTGCCCGGTTGCGCGACGAGATACGCCGCCTCGAAGCGACCGACCTGGGCTTGAGCGAGCGGGGCAACCGAATGCGCGCCAGCGCCGGCCGTGGCCGGCGCGGCGGACCGAAGAACAAGGGGCGAAAGCATAAGTCACGGACGCGCTCGTGCTGAGCCGGCCCACCGGACAGCGATGCGACTTGCGCCAAATCAATGCGCGAGGGCGCGCGGCGCGGTTTGTTGTTTTAGCGAAGTGACCACCGAACCATGGCAAAGATCACGAAACCGACCAACTGGCTCGCGCTCTTTCTGATCGCGGGGCTGATCGCAACTGGTGCCCTGCTGCTGCAGAGAAGCACGGCGCCGACGCCGCGCATCGAACTGCCCTACAGCGAGTTTAGCGGCCTGCTCGCCAACGAGGTGATTGCCAAAAACCACTCGCTCGACCGCACCAACGTCTACGAGATCATGTCGAATCCGACCCTGACGCTCAACGCCGGCATGGACATCAAATACGCGATTCGCCTGCTTGGGCGGTTCGGGCTCGAACGTGCGCTGGTGATCGATCACAACGAGCTGGTCGGTCTCGTTACCCTGCGCAACATGGTGTTCTGCTATGTCGATATCGATCGCACGGCGGAGGCCTACGACGACGAGGGCTGAGAGAGGGAGCGGGCTTGCCCGCGCGCAACGCACGAGCCATGATCCGGCCATGATCGATCCCTCTCTTCCCATCGCGTTGGTGACCGGCGCCGGCCGGCGTATCGGGCGCGCCATCGCCATCGATCTCGCGCGCCACGGCTGGGCCATTGCGGTTCACCACCACTGCTCAGGCAACGACGCGGCCGAAACGCTCGCGGCGATCAAGACCGAAGGCGCGCGCGGCGCCATCGTCGAGGCGGACCTTGCCGACGAAACCCAGAGCAGCGGCCTGATGGCGCGGGCCGCCGACACGCTCGGCCCGGTAAGCCTTCTCATCAACAACGCATCGATGTTCGAGCGCGACGAGATCGCCACGGTCAGCCGTCAATCCTGGGACGCTCACATGGAGATCAATCTGCGCGCACCCTTCCTGCTGGCCCAGGCCATGGCCGCGGCCCTGCCGGCGGACGGGGCAGGCAATGTGATCAACCTGCTCGATCAACGGGTCTGGAATTTGACCCCTCATTTCATCTCCTACACGCTGAGTAAGAGCGGCCTGTGGACACTGACCCGTACGCTCGCACTCGCGCTGGCGCCGCGGGTTCGGGTCAACGCTATCGGACCGGGCCCCACCCTGCCCAGCGCGCGGCAAAGCGAGGAGCAATTCGCCCGCCAGTGGGGGTCGACGCCGCTCGCGCGCGGTACGACACCCGAGGAGATCTGCGCGACGGTTCAGTTTCTGCTTGCGGCGCCCGCCGTGACCGGGCAAATGATTGCGCTGGACGGGGGCCAGCATCTGGGCTGGGCGCCCGAACCCGCGGCCGGAGGGCTCGAGGAATGAGCAGCGCCACAATCCTGTCCGGTGCGAGAAGCACCCGATGAGCGACGCCACACCCCTGCGCCCGCTGCACGCGGCCTCGCCGGGACGGGTAAGCCGGCGGGTCTTCATTCGCGATCTCGTGCTCGAGGCCCGCATCGGCATCCACTCCCACGAGCACAACCACAGCCAGCGGGTACGCATCAATGTCAATCTGCTGGTCGGCGACGATGCGCCGCTGGGTGACTATATCCGTCACGTCGTATCCTACGAAACCATCGTCGATGGCATCCGGGCCCTGCTCGCCGATGGCCATATCAACCTCGTGGAAACCCTGGCCGACCGGATCGTCGATCGGTGCTTTGCGGATTCTCGCACCGAACATGTCCGCGTCCGGGTCGAAAAGCTCGATATCTACGAGGAGGCCGAAAGCGTCGGCGTCGAGGTTGAACAGAGCCGTAGCATCGCCTGAGTAATCCGAAAATATCAGCAGGCACCTTGCGTCTTATGCACATCGCGAACGTCCGGACCATGGCTGAGAGCTCTGGGCGGCGCCGTACGCCTAGCGATGGGGCGCTTCGGGTTGTCGCGAATTGAAAAGAGAGTAAATCTATCGCATCAACAGGTTGAATTTACTCTGACAAGCTTGCGATGAGCAATCGTCTCTGCCGCCAAAACTAAAGGATTATGCCTTTCCTCAGGCCCCCGGCGGAGCGGCCACTCTTCCCAATTATCAACAGAGTTTTCCACAGGCCGCCCGCACCCGGCAAAGCCCGCTTCCGGTTGGCCGCACGTCGTGCAACCTACTGGTTTTCGTCCTCCCAGGAGCGGCAGACGATCTCCAGCTTGATATCGTTGGGATCGTTGAAGAACAGGGCATAAAAGGTCTCGCGGTAGTGCGGGTAGTCGGTCGGCGGATCGAGAACTTCGGCCCCCATGGCGACGAGTTCCTGATGAACGGCGTCGACCTCCTGACGCGACCCGACCTCAAGCGAGAGATAATGCAAGCCCGGCCGATAGCGGTCGACGGGGATCGAACCGCCCGCGGCCGGGGTCATATGCAGAGTCAGGCGCGCGGCCCGGGATTCGTATGCGGCGATGGCGACCGTCATGGCGCGGCGTAGCTTAGCGAAGCAGAGAAACGGCATCAGCCGGTCGTAGAAGGCGAGTGACGCCGCCGGATCGGCAACACTTAGATAAAGAACATGGTCGATGCCGTGAACTACGACCTGGCTCATGATTGGGCCTCCCGATCCGTTACTGGGCGACGAGGTCGCGCTCGGCTTCGCCCAGATGTTCAGCGATCAGCGACACCGCGGCCTCGACATCGCGCGATCGAATGGCATCGTAGAGCTTGCGGTGGTGGACATTGTACTGGGCGATGCGCTCCGGTTTCAGAATGTTGCCCTTGACCGCATTCCACTGGCGGTGGCTGCGGACATGATTGATCCGCCGGTAGATCGACAGGAACAAGGGATTGTGGGTGGCCTCGGCGATGCGCAGGTGGAACTGCTCGTCCCAGCGGGAAAACCGTTCCGGGTCGTCGCCCGAACGCTCCAGTTCGCCAAGCGCGTCCGCCAGCCGCTCGATGTCGCGAGCGGTCGACTTGAGCACCACAAAACGAGTAATCGCCGGCTCGATGGCCATGCGCACTTCGACCAGCTCGAGCGGGCTGGTAATTTCGGCGATGTCCTCCTCTTCACGCCGCGAGGGTAGGTTCACGTAGGTGCCGCTGCCGATCCGCCGGGTCACCAGCTCGATTTCCTCCAGCCGGCGCAGCGCTTCGCGAACCGTCGAGCGCGAGGCACCGAACAGCTCGGCAAGGCGTCGCTCCGCGGGCAGGCGTTCGCCGTGGCCGTAGGCGCCTTCGAAAATCTGCTGGCGCAGGTCCTGGGAAATCGCGACCGCACTTGCCGGCGGCGTCTCCCGCGACTTGCGCGATGCGTCGTTGCTGCTCCGATCCACCGTAGCGCCCCCACTGTTCTCAGATTCTGGTCCGCCTCAGACCAATCTAAACCAATTTTTTACAACCGGTCCAGAAATTTCGTAGCATCACCAGAAAATCAAACAGTATCTCGTGAAATTGGCTTGACAATTGGTCTGATATAATAGACCAATCCCTTTCCGTGGTGGGCGAAGCGCTCTCTTTGAGGTGCGACGCGACGAAACGAAGCAGCTAAGCGACGAGGCCCCAGGCAATGGCACTACCGTCCCACGTCAAGTACCTCATCATTGGTGCCGGCATCCACGGGCTGAGCACCGCTTACCATCTCGCCCAGCGGCTCAAGGCAAGCGGCAAGGGCGACGGTTCCGACATCCTGGTTGTCGACAAGAGCGGCATCGCCTCAGGCGCCTCGGGCATCGCCTGCGGCGTAATTCGTAACAACTATTTTCAGCCCGCCATGCGCGAATTGATGGCGGCCTGTGTGGACGTGTGGGAAAGCGACCCGAAGGCCTACTCCTACCATTCGGTCGGCTACATGCAGATCAGCCCCGAATCGATGCACGGCGATGTCGCGACGATCGCCGAACAGCAGAAGGCGATCGGCTACGAGTCGGAATTCATCGAAGGCGAAGCCGACTGCATGCGCTACATGAAGGGCATCTTCGACGACTGGCAGGCACCGGGGATCACCTCGGTGCTCCACGAAAAGCGCGGCGGCTACGCGAACAACACCGCCTCGATCTACGGCCTCGCGACCAAGGCCGAGGGCGAGGGCGTGCGCATCGCCAGCGGCATCAATGTGACGGGCTTTAGAAGCGGCAGTAACAGCAGCGCCGTCACGGCGGTGGCCACCGACCAGGGCCCGATCGAGGTCGACCAGGTGATTGTCGCCGTCGGCCCTTGGGCGCCGCGGATCTGGTCGATGCTCGAACTGCCCGAAAAGATCGACGTCAAGGGTCACGATGGCGAACTGCATAGAAACCAGGACATGTGGATCTACTGGTGCCTTCAGGAAGGCACCCTGGGCGTGGCCCCCGATACGGGCAACACCAACGACGGCAACATGCCGCCGGTGGTCCATGTGGACAGCGACGCGCCGCTCTATTCCTGCGTCGACGGCTCGCTGATCACGGACGAGCGTTGGGGCATCTACTACAAGCCCGACTTCAACTTCAACGGTATCCAGGGCGGCGCCGCCCCCTATCTGGTCAAGGGCAAGGCGCTCGACGTGGCGGTCGATCCCTACGGCACCGAGTCGCCCGAATTCATCGCCAGCGACGAGTTTGCCCATATGTGGGTCTCGGCTCTGGCCCACTGCCAGAAGCGTTACGAAGGTCAGATGGGCATCTATCGCGATGAACCGTCGGGCGGTATCGGGGCGTTCACCGTCGACAGCTTCCCCGTGTTCGATCGCTTCCGCGAGAACTGCTATGTGATCGCCGATTCGAACCACGGCTACAAGATGATCGCCGTCGGCAAGCTGGTCGCCGACGAACTAATGGGCGAACCAAGCGCGTTACTCGAGCCGTTCCGCTTTTCGCGCTTCGCCGAAGGCAAGCTTCATCCTGTCTCAAACAGCCCCTTCCCCTGGAGCTGAGTCTGGACGGAACGCAAGACGGTGTGAGAGATATAAAGGCGGGGTGACCGTAAACGAGGCCGGATTAAGTGTCTCGGCACGGTCGTGAAACAGGTATTTGCGAGGGAGACAGACCGATGACGGATCTCGAAGCCTACGTCAATCAAGAGGGCCGGGCCGACCTGGTCAAGCAGGTTCGCTCGAAAATCAAAGAGCTCGGGATAACTTACCTCTACTACCAGTTCGTCTCGGTGACGGGCCGCATCGTCGGCAAGGGCGTGCCCACCGACCATTGGGAAAGCCTCGCCGAGCGCGGCTTCCAGCTGGTCTACGGCTCGACCGCCAATCTGTTCACCGACATGGAAGGCAATTATATCGGCTTCGGCGCGGAATCGGCCGAACTGGTCGGCATTCCCGATCCCGAGACTTTCGTTCAGCTGCCCTGGGACAAGCGCATCGGCCGTGTCTTCTGCACCTGCTTTCGTAACCGCGAGGAGCCCGAAGATCCAGGCGCTCGGTTGACCGCGGATTGCCGCGGCAACCTGCGTACCCTCCACGACGAGTTCAAGGCCAAGCATGACGGGCTGGAAATGCGCATGGGCACCGAGCCCGAAATGATGTGGCTGACCAAGGATGAAGACGGCAAACCGACGGGCGGCGTGACCAAGCCGTTCTGTTACCACATCGAGCAGTTCGCCGAGCTACGCCCGATCTTCATGCAGACCATCGAATATTCGGCACAGATGGGCCTCGACATGATCCAGGGCGATCACGAGGACGCGCCGGGCCAGCTCGAACTCAACTGCACCTACGACGACGTGCTGCGCAACGCCGACCGGTTGACCACCTACCGCCAGATTTGCGCCCAGGTCGCGCGCGAAAATAACCTGATCGCGTGCTTTATGCCGAAGCCCTTTATGGGCGTTTCGGCGAGCGGCTGCCACCATAACGTCTCGCTCTGGCGCGGAGGCGAGGATCAACTTCTCAACACCGCCCACGCCGATTCTCTGCCGGGCACCAACGGCTCGTTCGAATACCGCAAGGGCGGCGAGAACACCTTCATGCCGCTGCCCGGCGACTCCAAGCCGGGCCCGATCGGACTGAACTGCGTCGGCGGGGTCATGGAGCACCTGCCCGCGCTGACTTCGATCGGCTCGCCGACGGTGAATTCCTACCGCCGGCTCTGGGACAAGGGCTTCTGGGCGCCGGTCTACGCCGACTGGGGCTACCAGAACCGGACCTGCGCCTTGCGTATCTCGGCGCCGGGCCGCTTCGAATACCGCTCGGTCGATTCGGCCGTAAACCCCTATCTCATGGGCGCAGGCCTACTCAAGGCGTTCGACGACGGCATCACGCGCAATCTCGACCCGGGCGAGCCCGAGCACCGAAACATTTACGAGGCCATGGAGCAGGGCAAGATCGTCAAAAAATTGCCCATGTCGCTGGGCGATGCGCTCGACCGCCTCGAGGAGGACGAGGTCATCAAGTCCGCCATGCCCGGCAAGATGCTCGAGGTCTATTTGCACTACAAGCGCGACGAATGGGCGCGTTTCATGTCGACCGTGACCGACTGGGACGTCGAGACCTATCTCGACATTCTTCCCTAACCGGCACACCCCAAGACGACAATCACGAGGGAGTACGAAAACGATGTGTGGCATTGCGGGACTGATTCACCGCGGCACGACGGGCGACGTCGGTAGCGAGATGACGTCGATGCTCCAGGCGCTCAAACATCGCGGCCCCGATTCGACGGGCTTCGCGCTCTATGGCGTGCCCAGGGGCAGCGAGTTGGTCATGCGCTTCAAGGTGGCCGAGCAGGAGGAGATGAGGCACGGCTTCGACATCCATCAACAGGTGCGCGAGCGCAAGGCGGAGGTCGACCGGCGGATCGAAGCGCGCGGCGGCACCATCGTCAAGGAAGAGCCGGCGACCGATTATGCCTTTCACTACCGTCTGCAATTCACCGAAGGCTCGATGGGCCAGTTCGAGGAGTTCAAGCGCTTCGCGGACTATCTCGAGGACGTCGAGGGCGCTGAAATTCTCTCCATGGGCACCGCGCTCCAGCTGGTCAAGGACCTGGGCGACGCCGGCCGGGTCAGCGAGCAGTACGGCCTGCCGGGCTTTAAGGGCACCCACGCCATCGGGCATACCCGCATGGCGACCGAATCCGATGTCGACATTCGCTCGGCGCATCCCTACTGGGCCTATCCGTTCAACGATGTAGCGGTCGTGCATAACGGCCAGCTCACCAATTACTGGGGCAGCCGCCGGGCCCTCGAGCGGCGCGGCCAGCGCTTCATGTCGAACTGCGATTCCGAGCTGATCGCCGTCTACCTCGCCGATCGGATCGAGCAGGGCGACGAGCTCGAAGACGCCATGCGGCGCTCGATCGGTGATCTCGATGGCGTGTTCACCTATCTGGTCGCGACCGGCGATCACCTGGGCATGGCCAAGGACACCATGGCAGCAAAGCCGATGGTGCTTTACGAAAGCGACGATTTCGTCGGCGTGGCCTCGGAAGAAGTCGCGATCCGCAGCATCTTCAAAAACGAGATCGATACCTGGGATCCCTACGAAGGGGAAGTGATGGTATGGCACAATTAAAAGACGACAGCGCTCACAAATCCTACGAGATGGGGCTGCACACGGAGCAGCTCACCGGGCGTTCCCAGCAGAGGTTCTTCTCTGCCGAGGAGAGCGATAACTTCACCTATCCGCAAGCGTTCGTGGTCGATTTCGACAAGACCGCCGAGATCGACGCGGCGGAGCTGGAGGGACCGGCGGTCAACCTGCGCATCCGCGAACTGATGGGCGAGGGCTACGGCCATATCGTGGTCAAGAACCCGCTCGCCAAACACAGCCTGGGGGTCGGTATCCTCAACCGGCTCAAGCTCGATTTCGAAGGCAGCCTAGGCTATTTTGGCTGCGGCCTGGTCGACGGCCCGAACATCCGGATTTCCGGCCGGGTGGGCTGGAGCTGTGCCGAGAACATGATGGCCGGCACCATCGTGATCGAAAAGAACGCCGGTTCGACCTTCGGCGCGGCGATCCGCGGCGGCGACCTGATCTGCAAGGGCGACGTCGGTTCACGCACCGGGATCGACCAGAAGGGCGGTACCATTATCGTGGGCGGGCGCACCGGGGCCTTCTCCGGTTTCATGATGCAGCGCGGGCGCATGATCATCCTGGGCGACGCCGGCATCAACCTCGGCGATTCGATGTATGACGGCACGATCTATGTCGGCGGCAAGATCGCCGGGCTTGGGGTCGACGCCGTGCCCGGCGAGATCAACGACGTCGAGGCGGCGTGGCTCGAGAAGAAGCTTGCGACCTTCGGCCTAGAGGCCCCCAGCGGGGTCAAAAACCTGCAAAAGATCGTCTCGGGCAAGCAGCTCTGGAATTACGACAATCTGGAGCCGGCCGAAAAGAAAATTGTGCTGTAAAGGAGATCACGGTGGCATCGAAAAGAGGCAACGGCGCGGGCCCCGGTCACAACCAACCGGCGCGCAACAAATCCCTCCTCGGCAAGAGCTTCATGTTCCCGCCCGAGGTGATGGACGATATCCATATCAAGTCCGAGCTCGGGCGCTACCGCATGCGCGGCTTTTCGCTGTTCAAGAAAATTCCGACCTGGGACGATCTGACTTTCATGCCGGGCACGTTGACCCGCTTCGTCATCGAGGGCTATCGCGAGAAGTGCGAGACCAAGACCCTGATCGGCCCGAAGGCGAAACGCCCGCTCGAGCTCGACATCCCGATCTACGTCACGGGCATGAGCTTCGGTGCGCTGTCCTACGAGGCCAAGACCGCGCTGGCGCGTGGCGCCACCATGGCGGGCACCGCGACCTGCTCGGGCGAGGGCGGCATGATCCCCGACGAGCGGCGCTACTCAGAGAAGTGGCTCTATCAGTGCATCCAGTCGCGCTACGGCTTCAATCCCCACCATCTGCGTCTTGCCGATGCCTGCGAATTCTTTATCGGCCAGGGCTGCAAGGTCGGGCTGGGCGGCCATCTGATGGGCCAGAAGGTAACCGACCAGGTCGCCGAGATGCGCTCGCTGCCCGCGGGCATCGACCAGCGCTCACCGGCGCGCCACCCGGACTGGCTGGGCCCGGACGATCTGGCGCTTAAGATTGACGAGATCCGCGAGGCGACCAACGGCGAGATCCCCATCCAGCTCAAGCTGGGTGCGGCGCGCGTCTATGACGACGTGCGCATGGCGGCCAAGACCCGGCCCGACAGCATTTATATGGACGGCATGGAAGGCTCCACGGGCGCCGGCCCCCATCTCGCCACGGAAGAAACCGGCGTGCCGGGCATCGCGGCGATCCGCCAGGCGCGCAAGGCGCTCGACGATGTCGGCGAGACCGGCAACATCAGCCTGGTTTACGCCGGCGGCATCCGCAACGGCGGCGACGTCGCCAAGGCGCTCGCACTGGGCGCCGACGCCGTCGCAATCGGCCATTCGGTGATGATGGCGCTAAACTGCAACAAGGACATCGACGAGGCCGACTACGAGGCCGAGATCGGCGTCGAGGCGGGATACTGCTACCACTGTCACACTGGGCGCTGTCCGGTCGGCGTAGCGACCCAGGATCCCGAGTTGCGCAAGCGCCTCAATCCCGACGAGGCGGCCGAGCGGGTCTACAACTTCCTCCATACCCTGACCATGGAATGCCAGATGATGGCCCGCGCGTGCGGCAAGACCAACGTGCATTCCCTTGAGCCGGAGGATCTCGCCGCGCTTACCATGGAAGCGTCCGCGCTCGCCATGGTGCCGCTCGCGGGAACTCAGCACACCGTCGGCCAGCCCGACATGTCGCGCTACTAGGAGGCGGTCATGAGCAAGAAGACCAAACAGGACGTCGATTATTTCCTCAAGAGTTCCGGCCTCGATAGCGAACGCGAGGCCGAGATTGGCCAGCATATCGGTTACCGCTACGACGTGAACCTCGTGCCCGACTACGACCGGGTTACGCCGTTCCTCAAAACCTATATGGAAACCATGGGCTGGACCGATCTGAACTGGCTCGAGGATATCCACATGGGCTACGAGGAAGGCCGGGCTGCCGTGTTCGACCGCAACATCAACGGCTGGGTGACCGTACCCGAGGATGTCGATCTGCCAGACAACCAGCAAGACCGCGACATGATCGCGCGCGAACTGCTGCTCAAGTTCCAGATGTCGGACCACCACCCAATGGTCGATCTCTACGCCGCTTACCGCAAATTCTAGCCGCGCGCGACGAGCCGGTTTGGACAGGGCTCCTTCGGGGGCCCTGTCTAGTTTCGGGCTTTTGATGCGTCGAAGCGCCGCCGTGCACGGCTTAAGGCGCGGGCTCCGCTTCGGCCTTGGCCCAGTCCGGTGCGAAGGAGAGAATGCGCACGCCCGACGGCAGCGCGGCGTTAAACAGCTTGTTGTGCCAGAAGGTGGCCTCGTAGCGGGGGTGATCGGAGGAAAGCTCGCTCACCGCGCAAGCCAGATCGTAGCGCTGACCAAACTGTTTGAAGGCGAGCCGGCAACAGCCCAGCGCCAGCAACCGCGCGGCAAACGCTGAATCCGCGGCAAACGTCGCGCTCAGACAGTCGCTGAATCCGCGCGGATACTGATAATAGGCCGAGGCCAGAAAACGCAGCGCCTCATCATAGCGGGTCTGGGGGTCGTGGCTCTTCTGGCAGGTGAAGCGAAACAGGCTCGTGGCCTCTTCGGGCTCGGTCTCGATGATCAGCACGTTGATCCCGTCCGCCAGCTCGGCGCCGCTCGTACCGAGCACCCGGGGGCGCATCCCGGGGCTGGGCTGGCCCGCGTTTTCGCGAATCGCGAGCTGCCGTATCCGGCACTGCCAACCCAAAAAATGATCCCGCTGACTTGTTCCGCCCATTCTCACGTCATCCTGCTCGTCTCCAGCAGAATAGCATGCGCACCTCGTCCGGGAAGGACCAAATCGTTATAGGGGCAGGAGTATATTGCTACGCAGCATTTTTCATATATTCTACGAGATACATGCGATAGTTTTCGCATAAAACAAGTAATTATTTTGTAAACTCCACGATACTGCAACGCACAATGTGTGGCGTCTTGAGCAACCAGCTGTGCCCCACGTTAAAGCCCACCGCACCCATTAGGCACTACTGGTACAGACAATAATATCAACCAAGCGCAACGCCAAATTTGGCGGCATTACTGCTAGACAGGCTTCTGAATTACGTGCAGAGTGCGCCTACTCCACGAGTGGTCGGACCCCAAATTTATAG
>Ga0302135_10001297_pt1 | contig 15031 bp, 13 predicted proteins | sample CBN3_surface_MG_FD_203119 | JGI IMG/M metagenome (GOLD analysis project Ga0302135, IMG submission 203119) | Marine microbial communities from Western Arctic Ocean, Canada - CBN3_32.1 | ecosystem: Environmental > Aquatic > Marine > Oceanic | place: Canada: Western Arctic Ocean | collected...
CGGCGGAGGAGGCCAGCGGCACGCTCATTTCCGACGGGCTTTCGACCATGTCATACGCCCTGCCCGCCTCCATCGCCTCGTCCTTGGCCGAGCCGGATCGCCCCGCCCTCTGCATGACCGGCGACGGTGGGCTGATGATGGTGATCGCCGAGCTGGCGACGGCGGCCGAACGAAATCTCGATATCCTGGTCGCCGTGTTCAACGATGCGGCGCTTTCGCTCATCGACATCAAACAGGCCGCGCTCGGCATGGAAAGCCGGGGCGTGCGCTATCCCGGACCGGATTTTGCCAAGGTTGCCGAGGGTTTCGGTTGCCGGGCCTGGCGGGTCGAGGATCCGACCGCCCTGGACGGCACCATCGCCAAAGCGATGGCCATGACGGGCCCCCGCCTGCTCGACGTCCGGATCGATCCGTCGATCTACCCGGCACAGATCAAGGCGCTGAGAGGCTAGAGAGCCGACGCTTGAAACCAAGATCGGGCTCGCAGCCCGTGCTATTCAATAGGTCGAAGACAATCCAAGAGGGGGAAAACACATGACTCGCATCACGCTTCCGCTGGCCGCGCTCGCCGCTGTCGTCCTTGCCGCCACGCCGGCGCTGGCCCATCCGTTTCACGCCGGAAGCGTCGGGTTCTGGGCCGGCCTATGCCATCCCTTCGGCGGGCTCGACCATCTGCTGGCCATGATCGCTGTCGGCCTTTGGGCGGTGCAACTAGGCGGACGGGCGCTCTGGGCCGTGCCCGCCAGCTTCGTCCTCGCCATGCTGGCCGGCGCGGGCATCGCGTTCGCCGGAATCGCCATGCCCGCCGACGAGTTCGGCATCGCCGGATCGGTCATCCTGCTCGGCCTGCTGATCGCGGGCGCGGCGCGCGTGCCTACCCTGGCCGGTTGCGGCGTCGTCACGGTTTTTGCCCTGTTCCACGGCCAGGCCCACGGCTTGGCAATGCCGGCAACGGCCAGCCCCCTGCTCTACGGCCTCGGCTTCGTTCTCGCGACCGCCGCGCTGCACGGCGCGGGCCTCGGCCTCGGCCTCGCCGGCGGTCGTATCGGCGCGGCTCTCGGCCACCGGTCCCTGCGCGCGGCCGGTGCTGCCGTCGCCGGCGCCGGCGCCGTGATCCTCGCCGGAGCCTGATCCCTTGCCCCGGGGCCGTGCCGCGTTGCGGCGCGCGCCCCGGGCAAGGGGCGCACGCCTCATGATCGCGGGAGGGCCGCCATGACCGAACTGATGGTTTGGCTGCCCCTCGTCGCCGTGCTTCTGGCAATCGACTTCGCCGCCGGCACCCTGGCCGGGCTGCTTGGGGTCGGCGGCGGCATTGTCATCGGCCTCTACCTCCTGTTCGGTGCGATCAACATCGATCCTGCCGTCCGCATGCATGTCGGGATCGGTACTTCCTTGACCTCAATCGTCGCCACCTCGGCGGTTTCCGCGCGTGCCCATCGCAGGCGCGGCTCACGCGATCCGGACCTGCTGCGCCGCTGGGCGCCGTGGCTGTTCCTGGGAGCCTTGGGCGGGACATTCCTAGCAGGGTCGGTCGGCGGTCCCGTGCTGGGCGCCGTGTTCGGCACGGTGGCCCTGGCGGTCTCCCTGCACATGGCTTTCGCACCCGCCAGCCTGCGCCTGGGCAAGGCCCCGCCCGGCGGGGTCGGGCGGGGCGGGGCGGGCATCGTGATTGGCGGCTTCTCCGCGATGATGGGAATCGGCGGCAGCACCTTGAGCTTGCCCTTCCTCTCCGCTTACGGCGTCACCGTGCATCGGGCGATCGGCACCGCCGCGGCCTTCGGCTTCGCCATCGCCCTGCCCGCCAGCATCGGTTTCGTCATCGCCGGCTGGAACGAGCCCGCCCTGCCCCGCGCCAGCGTCGGTTTCGTCAATCTGCTCGGTCTCTCCTTCATCGCTCCCTTGAGCGTTCTCGCCGCCCCTCTGGGCGCCAGGCCTGGCGAATCGGCTGGAGGCGCGCGTGCTCAAGCGCGTCTTCGACGTCTTTCTCGCCCTGACCAGCATCAAGATGCTGCACGGCGCGCTGGTCGGCGGCTGATCGCGAAGGACGAAGAATGAATCCCGGCCTCTGGGGCGCGGTCTGCGCAGTCAATCTGGGCTGCGCCGATTTCATGGCGCGCTTCACCACCCGCGGCGTGGGCGCAGCAAATGTCCTGTTCGCCGTGATGTCTATCGGCGCGGTGATTCTGACCGGTTGGATTTGGCTGACGGATCCGGTCCTCGTCTGGGACCTCTCCGGCCTTTGGCTCGTGATTCTCAACGGGGGCGCCACGGCGGTCATGACCCTGCTGCTTTACCAGGCCCTGGCGCGCGGCCCAGTCAGCATCGTCGCGCCGATCGTCGCCAGCCATCCGGCCCTCGTCGTCCTGTTCTGGGTCGCGATGGGAAGCCGCCCCGACGCCCTGCAATGGGCCGCGATGGGCGTGACAGTCCTGGGCGCCGTCCTGGTGGCCCGCAGCGCCGGCGGTTTTGCAGCATCCGGCGGCTACACGCGGGAGCATCTGCGCAAGACCATCGGCATCGCGGGCGCCGCATCCGTCGTCTATGCGGTGCTGGTCGTCGCCGGCCAGGCCGCCGTGCCGATCTACGGTGAATTGCAGACCCTGTGGCTCGGCCGCTGGGTCGGCATCGCCACCATCCTGCTGGTTTTCACCGCCCAGCGCCGCGCGCCCAGCCTGCCGCTGCGCTGGTGGCCCCTGATCGGTGTGCAGAGCCTGCTCGATGCGACCGGCTATCTCGCCCTTTTCGCGGGCAGCCGTGGCGAAGGCTGGGAAATCGCAGCCGTCGCGGCGTCGGCCTTTGGCGCAATCACCACCATCCTCGCGCGCATCTTCCTGCGCGAGAACATGGGTCCAGTCCAATGGATCGGGGTCGCCTTCGTCTTTCTCGGGGTCGGAGTCCTGTCGGCTGGCGGTTAGGGCTGGTCGGGCCGTATCGTCAGGGCTTAGCCTTGGGCCATAGCCGGAACGAAGGAGCCCCCGCCATGCCCACCTTCAAGCCTGTCGAAGGCCGCTGCCAATGCGGCGCGGTGCGCTACCGGGTCGATGCCCCGGCCGAGGTCATGTACCACTGCCATTGCGCCATGTGCCGGCGCCTGCACAGCACCCTCTTTGCGACCTACGCCGTGGTCGCCCGGAAGCATCTGACAGTCCTCGCCGGGGTCGAGGCGATGGAGAGTTTCGATTCCTCCGCCACCGTGCACCGTCGCCGTTGCCGCACCTGCGGCTGCCAGATTCTGATCGATGTCGACACCAAGCCCGACAAGGTCTGGTACACGCCCGGCACCCTGGACGGCCATCCCGGCCATCCGCCGGGAACGGAATCGCATATCTTCGTCGCGTCCAAGCTGCCCTGGCTGGAGCTGACCGACGGCCTGCCCCAGCACCAGGACGCTCTGCCCAAGGACTAGAACTTGGTCAGGTAATGATCGAGTTCCCAGGTCGAAACCGTGTTGTGGAAATCCCACCATTCGCGCTGTTTTAGTTGGACCCAGGACCGGGCCAGATCCTCGCCCATCACTTCGCGGCCGAGATCGTCGGCATCGAACGCTTCCGTCGCCTCAAGCAGGGTGCGCGGCAGGACCTTCACATCCCTCTCGTCCAACTCCTCCTGGCTCAGGAGATACATGTTCTCGCTGCGCGGGTCGCCCGGATCGATCTCGTTCTCGATGCCGTCCAGCCCGGCCGCCAGCATCATGGCCGCCGCGAGATAGACGTTCATGGCCGGATCGACGGCCCGGCATTCGACGCGACGGCTCGACAGATAGACACCCTGATGCTCGCTCGCATCGCCCTCGATCTCCGGGCGGGTCATCGGTATGCGCAGCATATGGGTGCGGTTGTTGCCGCCATAGGAGATGAAGATCGGCGCCCAGGTGAAACCGGTCATCGAGCCGGTCTTGATCAAGCGCTTGTATGAATTGACGATCGGGCAGGTCACCGCGACCACCGCCGGAGCGTGTTTCAGCACGCCGCCAAGGAAATGGTAACCCAGTTTCGAGAGGCCGCAGCCGCGCGGATCGCTCTCGTCGCCCATCACATTCTCGCCCGTCTCCAGGGATTCGAAGGACATGTTGAAATGGGCGCCGCTGCCGGTCCGGTCGGCATAGGGCTTGGGCATGAAGGTGGCCTCCCAGCCGTAGGCGCGGGCCGATTCCTTCATCATCATGCGGAACAGGGTGTAACGGTCCGCCATGGTCATGACGTCGGAATAGGCGAAGTCGAATTCGTACTGGCTGTTGGCATCCTCGTGATCGAAGGAATGCACCTCCCAGCCGAGATGGTTCATATGGCCGACGACCTCGTCCAGCCAGTCCATGTTCTCGAGCAGGCCGATCGCGTCGTAGGCCGCCTTGGGCAGAACGTCGAGCGGATTGGTCGGCTTGACCTTATTGCCCTCGCGGGTGACCAGGAAAATCTCGCATTCGATGCCGAGATTGAAGCGCAGGCCCAATTTGGCGGCACGGTCGATCTGGCGCTGCAACACGTTGCGCGAGCACATCGGCCAGGGCTTGTTGTGATACATCAACCGCCCGGGCGCCCAGGCGACATTGGGCCGCCATGGCAGCTGCACGACCGCGTTCGGATCCGGATGGACGGAAAGCTCGTCATCCTGGGGACCTTGACCCAAACCGTCCAGGGCAGCGCCGGTGAACAGCTCCGAGCCCCGGATCATGCGCTCGAAATGCTCGATCGGCACGGCCTTGGCCTTGGAAATACCGTGCATGTCCGTATAGGACGCCAGGCAATGGCGGACGCCCTTTTCAATCAACCCGCGCTTTATCTCGTCGATACTGGCCATGAATGCTCCCCTGGAAAACAACGCGGACAGGTATCGTCCGACGGCGGATTTAATCGTACAATTAACAAACAGGCTAGCGCCAGAAGCAAGTTTCGCCCACAGAGGGCGTCAGAGGAGATTCCAGAGATGACCGAGACCCGCGACGACGCAAACAAGGAGGCCTTGCGCCGCCTGATGGAGGCCGATCCGGTGTTGGAAGACATCTTGCCGGCCGGCGAGGCCATGCCCGGTATGGCGCCCAACATGGTCCTGACCTCGGGCCCGCGCATGGCCTGGGCGGATTATACCGGCGGCCAGCGCGACGCCGTGATCGGCGGTGCCCTGTTCGAGGGGCTGGCGACCGACCGCGAGGATGCAATGGCGAAGATCGAGTCCGGCAAGATCGTCGTCGATGGCTGCCACGACCATGGCGCGGTCGGCTCCCTGGCCGGAATCTACACCGCCTCGATGCCGGTCTTCGCGGTGCGGAACCGGACCGCCGGCAATGTCGGCCACTGCAATTTCTATGAAGGCACCAACCCGCGCCGCCTGAACTACGGCGTTTATGACGACGGGGTGAAGGAGCGCCTGGACTATGTCCATGCGGTCGTCGCGCCGCCGATCCGCGACGCGGTGCGCGCCGCCGGGGGCATTCCCCTCAAGCCGATCATGAAACGCGCGCTGCATATGGGCGACGAGCTGCACAGCCGCAACACCGCGGCGTCGCTGCTGTTCACCCGCGAACTGTTCCCCCATCTGCTGACCATCGCCGAAACCGATCCCGAGGGCGTGCGCCGCGCGGTCGAGGCCCTGACCGAGGACCATTACTTCTTCCTGCGCCTGTCGATGGCCTCGGCCAAGGCGATCGCCGATGCCGCACGCGATGTCGACGGGTCCAGCCTGGTCACCGCCATGGGCTTCAACTGCAAGGGCTTCTATATCCGGGTCAGCGGGCTGGGCGACACCTGGTACGAAGGGCCACATCCGACCGTCCATGCCAAGCTGTTCGACGGCCATAGCGAGGACGAGATTTCCTGGATGGGCGGCGAAAGCACCATCGCCGAGACCGTCGGCCTGGGCGGCTTCGCCCAGGCCTGCGCCTTTCCGCTCCAGGCCTATCAGGGCGGTTCGGCCGAGGCGATGGTGGCCCAGAACCTGGAGATGTACGACATCACCCTGGGCGAGAGCCCGGATTTCCACATCCCCTTCCTCGGCTATCGCGGCACGCCGACGGGCATCGATATCTTCAAGGTGCTGGAGACCGGCATCACCCCGGTCATGGATATCGGCATCGCCGGCAAGGACGGCGGCCAGATCGGCGCCGGGCTGGTGCGCGCCCATGCCGGCTGTTTCGAAGCGGCGGCAGCGGCCTTCCGCGAACGCTACGGCGCCTAGGCGTTTTCCGTCGGGGCGTCGAGTTCGCGCCAGAGCAGGCTTTCGAGTTCCCCGATAGCCGCCTCGACCGCGAAATCCGGCCGCACCGTCGCAGCGACCATGATGCCGTCCAGATGGACCGAGACGAAGCGGGCCAGGGCTTCGGCATCGACCGGTCGAAAGCGGCCCCCGGCGATGCCGGCGCGGATCGCATCCGCCAGGATTGCCGTCTCGGCCGCATAGAACCGCGCGACGGTCGCCGCGATCCGGCCTTGATGGGTCGCCGCCCCGGCATCGTCCATCATCACTTTGACCAGCCGGCGGATCGGCTCCGCCAGTTCGGCATTGGTGCGCAGCCAGCCGCGGATCAGCCCCTTGGGCTCGTCATGGGCCGCCGCCAGGGCAGCATGGCTTTCCAGGGCCCGATCGACGGCATGGTCGATGGCGGCGTGGAACAGGTCTTCCTTGTTCTTGAAATAGTAGTAGATCAGAGCGGAATTCACGCCGAGGGCGCCCGCGATATCCTTGATCGTCACCGAAGCGTAGCCGCGCTCGGCGAAGAGGGCTAGGGCCGCCTCCTTCAGGTCGGCGGCTCGCGATGCGCCGCGTCGGTCGGCCGGCGCGCGCCGTTCCCGCCGTGCCCCCTGGGTCGTTGGTTGATGCATGGTCATGAGGCGGGAAATTAGGCCAGTTGACCGGCAATGGCCACGGCAAAGGCTCGCGGGTGGCGTTCCGCTTTGCCGGACCCGGCGATATGGTGAGGCTGAAATCTTCTGCGCGGAGCGACACCATGCCGCCAAACGACCGGACGCTGGACACTGCCCAGCTGCTGGACCTGGCAACCGCCCATCACAAGGCCGGCCACGCGGCCGAAGCCGCCCAAGCCTATGCCAGGCTGCTGGAGGCCGAACCGGGCAATGCGACGGCCTTGCACCTTTTCGGCGTGTTGCATCTGCAGGTTGGGCGGGCGGAGGAGGCCGTGCGCCTGATCGGCCGCGCGATCGATGCCGGCGCGCGCCACCCCGCCGTCCTGGCCGACCAGGGCAGCGCCCTGCTGGCTGCGGGGCAGCCCGAACCGGCGGTCCGCGCACTGCGCCGATCCCTCGATCGCGCGCCGGGCAATCCCGCCGTCCTGCTCGTCCTCGGCAACGCCCTTCATGCTCTGGGCCGGCCCGAAGAAGCCGCCGAAGCCTATGAGGAGGCCGCCCGGGTCGCCCCGGACGATGCCGGCGCCCATGCCAATCTGGCCCTGATGCGGCAGAAGCTCGGCCGGCCCGAAGCCGCCTGCGACGCCATGGAGCGCGCCCTCGCCCTCGCGCCCGGAAATCCGAATCTGCACTACAACGCCGGCACGGTGCTGGAGGCCCAGAGCCGCCTGGACGATGCGGCCACCGCCTATCGCCAGGCCATCGCCCTCGCGCCGGACATGCTGTCCGCGCATATCAATCTGGGCTCCGTCCTTTTCGAAGCCGATCGTTTCGAAGCCGCGGTCGATGCGGGCGCTGTAGCCCCGGAAATCGGATTTATGGACCTTGACGAAATCGTGGATTCCCAACCGGTCCAGGGTCTCCAGAACGCGCGGCGCGCTCGTCCCCTCGCCGGAATAATCGTCGATCGCATGCAGGCTGGGGCGATAGGGCGTCTCGAAGAAAGGTTCGCGCAGGAGGGAGCGGCGCAGGTCGTCCTCGGGCGCCTTCTCCAGACAGGCGCGGTCCCCCGCATCCTCGGCGGCGTTGTCGGCAAGGGCCTGGGCCAGGAATGGCGAGGTATAGCCGAGACCGACCTCCATGACCCGGCGCGGCCGCGTCATGCGCACCAGAGAATAGAGCAGCGGCCCGACATGTTCGGTCCCCATGCCGGTGACGAAGAGCGGGGCGACGGCCTCGTTAAATCGGGCGTCCAACGGCATGACGCCATCTCCTTTGTATCTGTCCTGTCCCCCTGCGCCCCCGCGATGAAAGGAGCCGGGACCGGTCATTCATAGAAGAGCGATGAGAGCGGCGCAATTTTCGCACGGGTGTCATCCCCCGGCATCGACATACCTCCCGCCACGATCCGCGACAGCCTGCCGTCCGCCGTCGTCGCCTGTCTCCTCGGGACATGGTGGATTAACGCGCGCCTGCCGCTCCCGCATGGACAACGGACAATCCGCTTCCTAATCTTGCGATTAAATACCCTGGAGGAGGATAGCAGTGACCAAAATATTGATCGCGGAAGACCAGATCGCCGCCTATGAAAAGGATGGCGTCGTCTGCCTCCGCGGTGCATTCGATCCAGCCTGGATTGCCCGTGCAGCCGAAGGCGTGGAAGCCGATATCGCCGAGCCCGGGCCTCTCCACACGATTCAGGTAACCGAGGGCGAGGCGGGATTTTTCCTGACCGATTTCTGCATGGCCCAGAGGATCGAAGCCTTCCGCGATTTCGTCCTCGACTCGCCGGCGGGCGAGATCGCCGCGACCCTGATGGGTTCCGCCAAGGCGAATTTTTTCTATGACGCCATCTGGATCAAGGAGCAGGGCACGCCCAAGCGTACCCGCTGGCACCAGGACCAGCCCTATTACGCGGTCGATGGCAGGCAGTTCTGCGCCATCTGGACACCGCTCGATCCCGTGCCCAAGGAAACCTGTCTCGAGTTGATTCGTGGCTCCCACCACTGGGGGCGCTGGTTCCAGCCGGAGCTGACGCGGGATTCCCGCGACCTCTATCCCGAAAACGACGCCTTCGAGCGGATGCCCGATATCGAGGGCGCGCGCAGTGATTACGACATCGTCGCCTGGGATATGGAGCCGGGCGACTGCATCGTCTTTCAGGCGATGGTCGTCCACGGCGCGCCAGGCAATACCTCGGCGACCCTTCGCCGCCGCGCCCTCTCGACCTTCTGGCTGGGCGACGACGCAACCTATGCCGAAAGGCCGGGCCGGGTGCGGCCGGATTTCATCGGCCATGGCCTGAAGCCCGGCGATCCGATGGACAGCGGCTATTTCCCGCGCGTTTGGCCGCCTGCGGGCGGGCTCGACACCAGCCCCCGCTTCACCGACCCTGGCTTGAGGATCACCGCATGAACCGCGAGCCGTTGCATGACATCGCACCGGATAGGACCGAGGCCTTCCGTGCCGATGGCGCCGTGCATCTCGCCGGCATGATCGACGCCGACTGGATCGCCCGCCTGCGCGACGGGGTCGCGCGCACCGTGGAAAAGCCGACGCCCTTGCACACCGTCCAGACCACCGAGACGGATGGTGGATTCTTCCTGTCCGATCTCTGCATGGCTCAGCAATACGAGGAGTATCGCGACTTCGTCCTGAACGGCCCCGTCGGACAGATCGCGGCGACCGTTATGGGGTCGAAACGAATCAATTTTTTCGCCGATACCCTATGGGTGAAAACCTCGGGCACGAGCAAACGCACCCGCTGGCACCAGGACCAGGCGTTCTTCTGGATCGACGGCGGTCAGGTTTGCGTGATCTGGTGGCCCCTGGATCCGATTCCCAAGGCGGATTCGCTCGAACTGGTGCGTGGTTCCCATAAATGGGGCAAATGGTTCATGCCCGAGCTCTCCAAGCAGGGAGCCGATCTCTACAAGGTCGATCCAGGCACGAACCCCTTCGAACGAATGCCCGATATCGATGCCAACCGGTCCGATTACGACATCCTGTCCTGGGATGTCGAGCCCGGCGACTGCGTCGTCTTTCACGGCTCGACCGTCCACGGCGCGCCCGGCAGTTCGACCGGGCGGCGGGCCGTCTCGACAGTCTGGCTGGGCGATGACGCTGTCTATGCCGAGCGGCCCTCGCAAGGGCGGCCGTATTTTGCCGGCCACGATCTGGCACCGGGCGATTCGATGGACAGCGACTATTTTCCGCGAGTCTGGCCGCGCGATCCGGCCAAACCGCTGGACGGCGCGAAGTTCCGCCGCTTCACCGACCCGGGCCTCGAAATCCAGAACTAGACCGTATCGGCCCGCCGAACGCGCAATTGCCATCCCCGCTTTCGCGGGGATGGCAATTTGACTTGGCGCGGTAGCGCTCTCGCGCAGCCGCGGATGGCTCTTGCCTAATACTGTAGCTTCGGATCGACAATATTTGTCGGCTTCTTGCCCGCCAGGAAGCGGGCCATGTTCTCCATCAGCCGGTCCAGCGTTTTGGGCGTATAGAGATCCGTATCGTCGGACGAACTGTGCGGCGTCACGAGCAGATTGGGCGTCTTCCAGCTCGGCGAGGTGCGGGGCAACGGCTCGCTTTCGTGGACATCGAGGATGGCGCTGACCTTGCCCGCCGCGCAGGCCTTGCGCACCGCGTCGTAATCCATGGTCCCGGCGCGGCTGTAATTGACCAGGCCCGCCCCCTGCTTCATCAGTCGCAATTCCTTCGCGCCGATCATGTGATGCGTGTCCTTGGTGTCGGGCGCGCACATCAGCAGAAAATCGACCTTGGGCAACAGGCGATGCAAGTCCTTAGGCCGGTACATTTTGTCGACATAGCGATGCGCTTTGCCGCTGCGCCGGATGCCCCAAACCTCCATGCCAAAATGCTTGGCATGGCGAGCCGTGTCGCCGCCGACCGAGCCCGCGCCGATCACCAGCAGTTTCTTGCCGGCGATTTCGGTGTTGTAGCGCTGCTCCCAACGCGACTTACGCTGGTTCGTCATCATCTCGGGCAATCGATTGTTCAACATGAGGATCGCCATGATGGTGTATTCCGCCGCGCGCTCGCCATGCACGCCGGCCGAATTGGTCACCACCGCGTCCTTAGGCAGCCAGTCGAGCGGCATCAGATGGGTGACCCCCGCGCCATGGGCGACGATCCATTTCAGCTTCGGCGCGGCCTTGACCACGGCGCGGTCGAAATCCCAGCCGAACAGTACATCGGCGGTTTCGAGATGTTTCGCCAGACCCTTGCCGTCTTCGCTTCTGGTCACCTTGAGGTGCTTGGAGACTTCCGGATAGCGCTTGAGGGCATCCTGCAGCCGCTTCGGCGTCACCTGGAAGACATCGCCAAGGCGGCTAAGATTGTCGACATGAAGGTGAATCTTCGCCACCGGTTTCGCGGCGGCAGCCTTCTTGCTGGCGGGCGCGCGCGCGCCGCCCTTCTTCTTCGCAACCATGGATATCTCCTGTTTGGCGATCGAACGTAGGGCCGGCGTCAGGCCGACGGGCGGTTGCCGACCACGCGGTCGATCACCCAATTGGCAATGTGGTGGACCAGCGGCTCGTGATGGGAGAGGCGACCCGGCTTGGCGAAGGGGGAGCAGACCCCTTCATGCTGGATATCGGAAACGTCGTTGTCTTCGTCGATCGATTTGTCCCAGCGCTTGTAATAGTACTTAACCTTTTCTTCGAAATCTGGGCGCTCGACGGTTTCCTTGGGGAAGCAGGTGCCCACGATCAGCCGGGTCTTGTTCGGCCCCATCGGATGCAATTCCAGCCACCAGACGCTGTCCGTCGTCATGCCCAGCATGGTCGAGGGATAGAGCACGACGTAATGCGTGCCTTCGGCCGGCGGCCCTTCCAGGGTCTTGATGCGCGGCAGGGCGTGCTGCTTGTCCTCTTCCAGCAGGGCGCGGGTGCCCTCGTGCTTCTCGCGGATGGCGTCCCAATTGCCCTCGACCGGGATGATGCCGTGGTCGAAATCCTTCAGGTTCAGGGTCGATTTGTGGACGAAGGGCAGGTGGTATTCCTCCATCGCGTTCTCGATATAGAGCTTCCAGTTGCAGTCGAGATCGAAACTGGTCACCCGCGTCGTCACGAGATTTTCGCAATCGTAGGAGGCGAGCTGTTCAGGCGCATCGCCGAGATAATCGAACAGCGGTTCGGCATCGGTATCGAAATTGACGAAGATGAAGCCGCCCCATTCCTCCAGCCGCACGGGCACGAGTCCGTATTGGGAACGGTCGAAATTCTCGGCCTTTTCCATGCCGTTGGCACCCTTCAGGGCGCCGTCCAGATCGTAGACCCAGCCGTGATAGGGGCAGACGAAGGCCCGACAGTTGCCCGCATCGTCCACCACCCGCGCGCCGCGATGGCGGCAGGTGTTGGAGAAGGCGCGCACCACCTTGTCCTTGCCGCGCACGATGATCAGCGGCACGCCGACATAGTTCACGGTGAAATAGTCGCCCGGATTCGGGATGCGATCGGAGCGGCCGAGGAAATTCCACACCTTCATGAAGATGTGTTCGACCTCCGCTTGGTAAAACTCCTCGCTGTGATAGCACCAGGGCGGCAGGGTCTCAGCCTGCTCTAGCGGCCGGCGACAACCGGCGTAAAGGCTTGGGTTGAAGAGGTCTTGTGCTGCCGGCATCGCTTCCCTCGTCTCGTCTGGGTCCGCGTGTTCATCGCGCGATGAACAGCATCATGCCGCGCCCTGCGCCGGACATGCAAGCGCACCGCGTAAGGATTGCGATATACGCAATCCCGGCGCGGGCAGACGGAGCCTGGAAAGGCCCGGAAAGCCGGGCGAAAGCAAAGGCCGTGGCGAAGCGGTCAGGCCGAGACGGCCTGCATTCCGCCCCGGGCCTCGCGCAGGACGGCCGCGCGCAATTTACCCAGAGCGCGCTGCTCGAGCTGGCGCACGCGCTCCTTACTGATGCCGAACCGCTCGCCCAATTCGCTGAGCACGACCTTGTCCTCGCCCAGATGGCGGAATTCGATGATCGTGCGCTCACGATCCGACAGTTCGCCCATCGCCTTTTTCAGCAGGGCCGAGCGGCGCTGGCCGTCATGCCGGTCGCCGACGGTATCCTCCGGTGTCGGACCGGCATCGGCCAGACGATCCTGCCACTCCATATCGCCGTCCTCGCCGAGGACGGCATTGGTCGACTGATCGCGGCCGCTCAACCGGCCTTCCATGTTCTCTACGGCCTTTTCAGGCACCTTCAGGTCGTTCGCGATCGAGCCGCGCATGTCATGGGTCAAGGAGCCGTCGGCGCCGAGCCGGGCGCTCAACCGTCGCATGTTGAAGAAGAGCGATTTCTGCTGGGCCGTGGTGCCGATCCGCACGATGGACCAATTGCGCAGGATGTAGTCCTGGATGGCCGCGCGGACCCACCACTTGGCATAGGTCGAAAAACGGACCGCCCGGTCCGGATCGAAACGGTAGCCGGCCTGGAGCAGGCCGATGAAACCCTCCTGGATTATATCCGTGACCGGCAGGCCATAGGCGCGGTACTGGCGCGCGACCTTGATGGCCATCCGGCCATGGGCGTTGATCAGAACATGCAGCGCGTCCTCGTCGCCGTCGCCGGTCCAGCGCAGAACCAGGTCGCGCTCCTCCTCCCGGCTCAGCATGGGAATACGCATCACCGCCGAGATATCCATCACGTCTGTGGTCATCATGATCTCTTACCTCCGCATCCAGCGATATCGACCGGCCCGTACCTTCATCCCGTCTTGGGGGATACGTCTGCGCGATCCAATCGGATCATCTCTCCGTCCCGCGAGGCGGACCGAATCAGGTTGGATCACAAAGCGGCGACCCATTCGGAACTCGATCCCGCCCTGGTCTTAACGGGCCGGAATGATCCGCGATTGAGAAAAGATCGTAATTACAGATTGTGACATCGATGGGGCGCGCCTGCGGCGAAACTGGAACAGCCCGTTTCCCGGCTCGCGGCGGTCCGACCAGGTTATCGCCGGACCGCCATGCCCAATTCCGCCCTATCCCCCGGGAACCGCCGCGCCAGGAAACACATGACTGAATACCGCCCCGTCATCGTCTTGTTCGCGCGCGATCTGCGGCTGTCGGACAATGACGCCCTGCGCGCGGCTGGGGAATCGGGCCGCCCCATCCTGCCGGTCTATGTCCTCGACGACGAAAGCCATGGCATTCGGCCGCTGGGCGGTGCCGCGCGATGGTGGCTCCACCACAGCCTCGCCGCGCTGGGCGCCGCCCTCGGCGCCAAGGGAGCGCCGCTCATCCTGCGGCGAGGCTCGACGGTGCCGGTCCTGATGGCTCTCGTGCGAGAAACCGGCGCGGTGGCGATCCATTGGACGCGCGGCCATGGTCCCGGGGACCGCGCGCTCGAAACAGGTTTGGTCAAAGCCGCCGCGGGCCAGGATCTCGCGCTCAGCCCGTTTTCAGGCCGGCTGCTCTTCGAACCCGAGGCGATTCGCACCGACCAGGGCGGGCGCTACCGTGTCTTTTCCCCCTTCTGGCGCGCCTGCCAGGCGGCTTCCTCGCCGCTAACCTCCGTGCCCGCCCCGGAACGGCTCATGCCGTTCCACCCTACCCCGACGAGCGATCCGCTGGCTGCATGGGGCCTGCTGCCCCGCGCACCCGATTGGGCCGGCGGTCTGCGCGAAACCTGGCGACCCGGCGAAGATGGTGCGAAGGCGGCCCTGACCGCTTTTCTCGATGAGGGCATCGACGCCTATTCCGAAGGCCGGGACAGACCGGACCGGGACGGCATATCCCGTCTCTCCCCGCATCTCGCCTTCGGCGAAATCTCGCCGCGCCAAGTCTGGCATGCGGTGCGCGGCGCGGCGGACCGGGGCGATGTTCCAGACGGCGAGGCCCAGGCTTTCCTGCGCCAGATCGCCTGGCGCGATTTTGCCCATCACACCCTCTTCGAGGCGCCCGATATCGCGCGCCGTCCGCTGGACAGGCGTTTCGCCGATTTCCCCTGGCGCCAGTCGCACGAGACCCTGGCGGCATGGCAGCAGGGCCGGACCGGGTATCCCATCGTCGATGCCGGGATGCGGGAACTATGGCGGACCGGGTTCATGCACAATCGGGTCCGCATGATCGCGGCATCCTTTCTAATCAAGGATATGATGTTGCCTTGGCAGGCGGGCGAAGCCTGGTTCTGGGACACTCTGGTCGATGCCTGCCCGGCCAACAATCCGCATAACTGGCAATGGGTCGCCGGCTGCGGCACCGACTCCGCC
>Ga0302135_10001300_pt1 | contig 15014 bp, 11 predicted proteins | sample CBN3_surface_MG_FD_203119 | JGI IMG/M metagenome (GOLD analysis project Ga0302135, IMG submission 203119) | Marine microbial communities from Western Arctic Ocean, Canada - CBN3_32.1 | ecosystem: Environmental > Aquatic > Marine > Oceanic | place: Canada: Western Arctic Ocean | collected...
CCGTCCGCATCAAAAACGTGGCAGCCCTCCCCGTGGGTGAGGGCGATGGGGAAGCGGGAGTACGTCGGGATGACGTGGGCGTCGATGCGGGATTGGATGGGTGAAATCATAATTAATTTTCCAAAGACCAATGACCAAGTTCCAAGGAATGACCAATGGCCAAGTCCCAAACAAACCACGAACCGAGCGCGGTGAACCGAGCACTGCCTTGGGATTTGGGGCTTGGGTATTCCTTGGTCATTGGGTTTTGGTCATTGGTCATTCTCTCGTTCATTTTACAATCTCCGTCCCCACGCCTTGGTCGGTGAAAATTTCCAGCAACACGGCGTGTTGAATTCTACCGTCGACGAGGGCGACTTTGTCAACGCCGGCGTTGATGGCGGTGGCGGCGCTATCGACTTTGGGGATCATCCCGCTGGCGATGATGCCGGCTTGTTTCAGTGCATCGACCTCGGCGATGTCGAGATGCGAAATGAGCGTGGCATCGTCGGCGGGATCGCGCAACAGCCCGCGTACATCGGTCATAAACACCAGCCGTTTGGCGGCGAGGGCGATGGCGGCTTGGGCGGCGGCGAGGTCGGCGTTGCAGTTGTAAACTTGGCCGTCCGCATCGCGTGCGGTGGGGGAGATGACGGGCGTGATGCCTTGCGCGATGCAGTCCTCTAACGGCGCGGTGTTCACGGCGGTGACTTCGCCGACGAAGCCGTAGTCCGCACTATCGGGCGCGTGGCGTGTACACGTGAAAATTTCCGTACCGGCAAAGCCTTTGGCCACGCCGCCGACCGAATTGATGAGGGCGACAATTTCCGGATTGATTTCAGTCGATAGCACGCGGTCAACAATTTCCACTGTGGCCGCATCCGTGTAGCGCAGTCCGTTGACAAAGCGCGACTCCACGCCGGCCGCCGCGAGCGCCTTGTTGATGCGCTTGCCGCCGCCGTGTACGACCACCGGATTGATTTCCACCGCCTCGAGAAAAACCACATCCCGCGCCACGCCCGTCCGCACCGCCTCATCCGGGCTGTCCATAAAACTGCCGCCATACTTCACCACAAACGTCGCACCCGCAAACCGCTGAATATACGGCAGCGCCTCGAGCAACGTGTTGGCTTTGGTGATGAGTTCCTGCATTTAGCCTCCGAGTGATGCTGGGTTGGTGATGTCGCCTTTATTGAAATCGACGTACTCTTCGGTGAGGTCGGCGGCGTAGAGGGTGGCTTGGCCTTTGCCGAGGTTGAGGTTTATGTGCAGGTCAAACTCGGCGGGCGCGACGGCTTTGCAGAGGGTATTGAAAGTGGCTTTGGTGGGGCGGCCTTTTTTTAGGGAATGGATGAGAGCCTTCGCGCCGGCGGCGCTGTAGGCGATGTCTACTTTTTCTTCTACCACTTTTGCGGGCGAGTAGCCGAGGGCGTCGATGATACGGCCCCAGTTGGGGTCGCCACCGTGCCAACTGGTTTTCACAAGGGCGCTATTTCCCACAGCGCGCGCGGCGTCGTCGGCGTCCTTTTGTGTTTTCGCGCCATTCACGCGGACGGTGACCATTCGTGTGATGCCTTCGCCATCGCGCACCATCATTTTGGCCAGTTCGAGGCAAACGTGATTGAGGGCGGCTTGGAAAATTTTTAAGTCGCTCACGCTGAGTTTTTTGTTTCCGGCAAGGCCGTTGGCGAGAATGAGCACGGTATCGTTGGTGCTCATATCGCCGTCGATGGTGATGCAGTTGAAACTGCTCGCGACTGCTTCGCGCAGGCAAGTGCGCAGCGTGCGGGCGTCCACCTTCGCGTCGGTGGTGAGATAGGCGAGCATCGTGGCGTGGAGTGGCACGCTGGCGGGGCGCGCGCCGGTGGGGCTCATTCCGGGCTGGATCATGCCGGCACCTTTACCGATGCCGCCGAGGCGGACGGTTTGGTCACCGAGTTTGAATTCCACTGCGATTTCTTTAGCGCGCGTGTCGCTAGTCATGATCGCCTCGGCGGCGTGATGTGCGGCGGAAGGGTCGTCATCCAGTTCTTTGACAATCTCGCGAATGCCCGTGCGGATATTGGGCATTGGCAGCGGCAAACCAATCCGTCCGGTGGAGCCCACGAGGACGTCTGCCGGTTGCAGCAAAAGTTCATCGGCGAGCAGAGCCGCCATTTCGTGCGCGTCCTTGAGCCCGCGCGGGCCGGTGCAGGCGTTGGCGTTGCCGGAGTTGATGACCACCGCCTGCGCATTCCCGTCGGCGATGTGCTCCACACAAAGCTTTACTGGCGCGGCGCAAATTTGATTGGTGGTAAACATCCCCGCCGCCTTGGCCGGCACCTCGGAGACGATCACGGCGAGGTCGCGTTTTTGTCCTTTGTCGCTGCCCTTGCCGGTGCCGAGGCGTTTGACATCACAGAATAATCCCGCCGCGAGAAACCCTCGCGGGGCAACGATTGAACCATCAATGGAATGAAAAGATTTCATCTCTTTGGGAGGGGTAGCATTGGGAAAAGAATAGGAGAACCCAACGCAACCTTAACGGCTACGTCGACGCGAAGACTTGGATTGAGTCTGCAGGTTCATTCGGGCAGAAATGTAGACGGGAAAGAGGGGGCGTGTCAATTACCAATGGAAGGAATGACCAAGCCCCAAGGAATGTCCAAGCACCAGATTCCAATTGGTAATCCTTGGTTATTAGGTTTTGGGATTTCCTTGGGATTTGGTCATTGGGCCTTGGTCATTAAAACCATCCCCACCACACCGCCCACCGCAATCACTCCGCCAATCAACGCGCGCCAGCTGGGTTTTTCCTCTTTCATTAAAATGGCGAAGGGGATGACGACGAGCGGGGTGGCGGCGATGATGGGGAGTACGACGCCGGTGGGGTTATCGAGCAGCGCCCATTGGTAACACGTGACGCCCAGCGCGGGGCCGGCGAGGCCGGTGGCGAGTAGCCACGGCAGGGCGGGGCGCCATTGGTTGTCGCGGCGGGTGAGGTTGCCGATGTTCTTTGAATGGGGGCGACGCCGCAGCCACGCGCGGAAGGCGATCAAGCACAGGCCGGAGAAGACCATCCCGCCAAGCATCCGCTGCACGGCCACGGTGATGCCCGCGTGAAAGCCATCGAGCGGGAGGGTGTCCATATCTTTTGCCAGTTTATAAATATAACGACTGAGCACGCCCGCGCCAAAGCCCTGACCGACGGCGGCGATGAGTCCCCAGCTGATGCCTTTGAATAGGTCGCGGCGTTTGATGTGCAAATTTTCGCGTGGGGCCAATGCCACGGCGACGCCGGCGAGGATGACGACGGCGCACGCGATTTGGCCGGCGGTCAGCGTGGTGCCGAGCCAAAGATATTCGATTGTGGCCGCCACGGGCACGGACACGCAATGGACGATGAGAGTCGTCAGCCGCGAGCCAATTAATGGAAATACTTGGAACAGTGCGATGTCGCCCACGCCGAAGCCGATGGCGCCGCTGAGGAAAAACAAGCCAAAGAGGGTGGGGTGCCAATAGCCCGCGAGGGCGGGGCCGAAGCTCAGTGCGATGAGCAACATTAGCACCGGCGCGAAGATGAGCCGCGTGAAGTTGGCTTCGGTGCCGCCGATGTGCTCGGTAGTTTTCCTCGCCGAAACGGCCGAAGCGGAAAACAACACGGTGCACAACAAAGCTGCTAACATCGCGCGAAGAGGTACGCTGTTGCGGGCGGTTTGTCACGGGGTTTAACACAGATGGGCAGGATTCGGTGGAGATGATTGTAGTTGCGGATAGTGGGCAAGTGGTTAGAATTTTGCGCATGAAAGTTGTTTGGATTTTTTTGGCGGTCATGATGAGCTTGAATTTAAATTGGGCGCAAGCGGCGGATAAAGATGGGCCGGCGCTGAAGTTTGTGGAAGCGGCGGCGAAGGCGTTTCGGGAAGGGAAAACGGACGAGGCGCTGAAGCTGGCGGCGAAGGCAGTGGAGGCGGAGCCAAAGAATTCGAGCCTGCATTATTTCAAAGGGCAACTGCACAGCAAGCTCGGCCAACACGCCAAGGCCGCGGCGGCTTACTCGAAGGTGCTGGCGTTGAAGCCGGAAAAAGATCGCATCGCCGACACGCATCAGGAACGCGGCGAGGCGTATTTCAAGCTGGGAAAAATCAAGGAATCGATTGCGGATTTCGATGTGTTCATCAAGGCGTATCCGCGACAAGACCCCCATCATTGGCAGCGCGGCATCTCGTATTATTATGCGAACGAATTCAAGAAAGGCTACGAGCAATTCGAGCGGCACCAAACGGTAAACCGGAATGATGTGGAAAATGCGGTGTGGCATTTCCTGTGCCTCGCGCGGGCGAAGGGGATCAAAGAGGCGAAGAAAAAACTCATCCCCATCGTGGGCGATGGACGCGTGCCGATGATGGAAGTGCTGGCGCTCTTTGGCGGCAAGAGCACGCCGAAAAAAGTTTTGGCCAAGGCGCGCGCGGGCGGAGTGAAGGGCGCACGCTTGGAGCGGCAATTGTTTTACGCGCATCTTTATCTCGGTCTGTGGTACGAGGCCTCGGGGGAAAAGAAACTGCGCGACCAATACATTGGCCTCGCTGCGGCGGTGGCGGATAACCACGGCTATATGGGGGACGTGGCGCGGGTGCACGCGGAGTTGAATAAAATAAAGATTCCGGCGAAACCGAAAAAGTAGTCGGACGTATTCACCGCAGTGATCATTTGTATTCACCGTTGTGATCATTTGTATTCACGGTTGTGAATAGCTTGGCCTTGGCGGGGTGGGGTTATCGGCCTAGATTCGCAGCGGTGAGAGGAGGTTATTCCAAAATAATTTGTGCGGTCGTGCTATGCTTGGCGGCGGGCGTGACGGCGCAGCAATTTCAGGCGCGGCAAAATGGCCAGCGCGATCAGAAGCCGGTGGCGTTTCCCAAGGTGGAACAGGAGGAATTTTTTCTGCAGGCTATTGATGCACTCCAAGCGGGCAACACCAACGCGGTGCTTGAGCTGGTGGACCGTGCGGTGGGTGTGGATGTCACCAATCATTTTGCTTACATCAAGCGCGCGCAACTGCTCGACATCTTCAGCCTCGATGAACGTGCGGTGAAGGATTATACCATCGCGATTTCGTACGACCCCACTTTCGCAGATGTGTATCAACTGCGCGGCTGCAATCACTTCAAGGCCGGTCGGTTGGAGGATGCGGTGGCGGATTGGAATATGTTCATTAGCCTCAAACCCGAAAAGGAGGCGCTGCACTGGCAAATCTGCGTGGCCTACGCGTTGCAAGGCCAATACAACGAGGGGCGCAATCAATTCGAATGGCACTGGACGGCGAACACCAAAGACGTCGAAGTGGCGTTGTGGCATTTTATGTGCACAGCGCGTTTGGATGGGTTGGAGAAAGCGCGCGGCGCAATGATGGAAGTGAAACTGAGCGAGGACAAACGCGTGCCGATGGAGGCGCTTTACAATTTTTATGCGGGCAAACTCACCGAGGCCGATGTGTGGCTGGCGGTGGAGCAGGGCGCGCCCGATGCGACGGAGCGGGCCAAGCGCGAATTTTTTGCAAATTATTACATTGGCGTCCATCGGCAGGCCGAAGGCAAACTGGCGGAGGCACGTGAGTTTGTGGAAAAAGCGCTCGGCATCGCTTATCGCAACGAAGGCTTTATCGGCAACAGCCCCGGCGGCCAACTCCGCGCGGGCGATATGGCGCGCGTGCATCTTGGTGTGCTGGACACCCTCATCAAAGACGCCGCGGCCTTGGCGGCGGCGCAATCACCCGAGGCGCAGGCGGCGCGGCGGCGAATGATGTTTTTGAGTGTCGGCGGCTTGGCGGGGCTCGTTGGGTTCGGTGTTTTTCTACAGCGCCGTCGGCCAAAGATTGTCGCTGAGTCTGAGCTGGACGACGCCGAATTGGCTGAGAAAAGCTCGACTTAATCGGCCAACCGGTTTTCATCCTTCGCGTCCACGCGATCATATGAGTTTACCCACTGACATCCGCGCTATTGGCGCAGCGCTTTATTTTTTACCGGTCCACACCCGGATGCCGCTGAAGTTTGGCGGCGAGACGGTGACGTACGTCACGTGCGCGCGCGCGCGGGTGACGGTTCGCGATGCCGCCGGACGCACGGCGGAAGGCTGGGGCGAGACACCGCTGAGCGTCACGTGGGTATGGCCGAGCACGTTGGGTTACGAGGAACGCCACGAGGCCATGAAAGCCTTTTGCGAAACACTGGCCGAAGCGTGGGCGGGCTTTACCGCGAGCGGGCATCCGATGGAAGTGGGGCAGGATTTTATTGAAAATGTTTTGCCGGAGCTGCTCGAGCAGCACAATGAAGGCGCGGCGGAGCCGATGCCGTGGCTCGGGGCGCTCGTGTGCAATTCGTTATTCGACATCGCGTTGCACGATGCATTTGGCAATTTGCACGGGCGGGATGTTTACGAAACCTACAATGGCGATTGGATGAATCGTTCGCTGGATGAATTTTTGGAACCGGCGGCGGAGACGGTTTCCTTTGCGGGAAAATATCCGGAAGATTTTTTTGTGGTCGAACCGCCCACGCAATTGCCCGCGTGGCATCTCGTCGGCGGGGTGGATCCGCTGGATGAATCCGAGCTGACCGGCAACGAGCCGGATGACGGCTATCCGGTGTTGCTCGCGGATTGGATCAAAACCGACGGCCTCAAGTGCCTTAAAATAAAACTGCGCGGCACGGATGCGGCGTGGGATTACGCGCGCATCGTCAAAGTGGGCAACATCGCGCTGGCCACCGGCGCGGAATGGTTGACCACCGATTTCAACTGCACCGTCACCGAGCCGGAATATGTGAACACGATTTTGGATGACCTGCGCGCTGAGCATCCAAAATTGTTTGAGATGCTGTTGTACGTGGAGCAACCCTTTCCGTACGACCTCGAAAAGCACGCCATCGACACCCACAGTTGCAGCGAACGCAAGCCGTTGTTTCTGGACGAGAGCGCGCACGATTGGCAGCACGTGCGGCTGGGGCGCAAACTGGGCTGGACCGGCGTGGCACTCAAAACCTGCAAAACCCAAACCGGCGCGCTGCTTTCCGCGTGTTGGGCGAAAGCGCACGGGATGGGACTGATGGTGCAGGATTTGACCAACCCAATGCTCGCGCAAGTGCCGCATTGCCGACTGGCGGCGCACGTGGACACGATTATGGGCGTGGAAACGAATGCGATGCAGTTTTATCCGGCGGCTTCCGCCGCCGAGGCCGCGGTGCATCCGGGGCTGTACCAGCGGCGCGGAGGCGAGGTGGATTTAGCCACACTGGGCGGGAGTGGTTTCGGCTATGGCGAGGCAATTGGCGTGCGCGAATTGCCGGAGGCCGCAGTGGTATGCGGTGAGTGTGAATAACCTTCCAACATTTTTCCGGTGCGTTATAGGCTAGAAACCGCTTTGATGCGCCGGTCTGCTGTCGATTCCATTGAAAGGGATTGATTGGATTCAATGTCCGTTGCGTCGAATTTTCCGGCTCTCCCGCGTTGGTACGTACACGCGGGAATGCAAATTTTTTTGACAAAACGGTTGCCGAAAAATCAAACTGGAACGATCTTATAATATGCAGACCATTGCACTTCGCCAAACCTCCCGCTGCGGACTGGGCTGGCACACGCGCGCGTTGCCATTTGCATTGCTATTCCTCGCCTTTATTTCCCTTGCTGCGCCCGATTCCATCTCCGCGCAAAATGAGGGCGATCCAAATCTCAAAATGTTTCTGGCAGCCAGAGATTATTACGACAAAGGAAACTTCCCGCTGGCGGTTCGTGAATACCAGAGATTTCTCAAAGCCGCGCCTAAACATCCGCGCGTTCCCGATTCCAAATGGGGTTTAGGGCTTGCGCACATTCAGTTAAAACAATGGGCATCGGCGGCTGCGCTCATGGGCGAATTGGCGGCGAGCAAAACTTCAACAGACCAAGCCGGCGCATTCTATTATTGGGGCCAAAGTTTGCTGATGTTGCGCAAGCCTGCCAACGCGGAAGCGGCATTTCTCGCGGGCCTAAAGCTGAAACCAAAGGCGCGGCTCAATGGCTTTCAGATGGGGTTATTGGAAGCGCGCTTCCAGCAGAAAAAATGGAAATTGCTAAAGGCCACGGTGGCCGCATTGCCGGCAGAACAGCAGGCGGATGAGCGGGTGTTGTTTCAAATCGGATACGCGAGTTTCATGCTGCGCGATTTCAAATCGGCGGCGAAAGAACTGGGCGCGCTGAAGCAGCGGGTCGGCGCGGCGCCCTTCGCGCATCAAACGCGATTCTTCCTCGCGGAATCGCTACGCGAATTGGGTCAAATCAAAGAGGCGATTCCCGAATACGCAGCGGCACGCAAATTGCCCGGCGAGTATGCGGCCGACGCATTGTTCCGCGAAGGGTTTTTGAATTTCCAAACCAAGAATTACCGCGAGGCCGCTCAGTTGTTCGGCGAATTTCGTGAAGGTCACAAACAACACCGCCTTTGGAGCGCGGCGGGTTTGAGCCTTGCCCAAGCATATCTCGAAGACCGGGAGTACAAGCAAGCGGATTTAGTCTTCACCGCCCTTGCCCAGGAACGAGGCGCGAACGCTACAGTCGCCCTGTGGCGCAGCCGGGTATTCAAGCGGCAAAAAAAATACGCGGCCGCGGCGGCGATTTTGGTGCCGGCGGTAAAACAATTTCGCCGCGATGCCTCGATGGACCTATTGCTTTTTGATTTGGCCGAAAATTTATTTGGCGCCGAACAGTACGCAGAATGTGCTGCAGTGTTTGACCGGTTACTAAAGGAGTACCCAAAAAATAATCGGCGGGAATTGATTTTGCGCCTCAGCGCCCAGGCCCGCTTCCGCACCGGTCACTATGCCGCCGTGCTGGCGGCGTGTGTGAATTATCTTGAGGCCTTCCCGAAACATCCCGAAGCGGCGTCGGTGATGTTTATCAAGGGCGAAAGCCAGCTGTTCCTCGGAAAATATAATGACGCGGCGGACACCTTTGAGCAGCTTATTCAGAAACATCCCAAACACGTCCACGCTCGCGCGGCGCACATGCACATTGGTGAATGCCACTACTACAGCGATCGCTGGAAAAGCGCGCTTGCCGAGTTTGAAAAACTGTCGGACGAAAAACGCATTGGCACTGTATTTCAGCAATACAATTTTCTGGTGGGAAGCTGCCATTATCAATTGGAAGATTGGGAGAAAGCCGTCGCTTCATTTCAACTTTTCACATCGCGATTTCCAAGAGCTAACAATGCAGACACGGCACTGATGAGAACCGGCCTCGCGTTGGAAGCACAGGAACAATCCGACAACGCGCTGGCAGTTTATGAACAAATTGAGGAAAATTATCCCAAGAGCATCCATCATTCCCAAGCTGCATTAAAAGCCGGAATGATTCAGTTTGAAGCGAAACAATACGCCAAGATGCGAATTACCCTAACCTCAACGGCACTAAAAAAAGGCGATCCCAACCAGCCGTTGGCTATTTTTTATCTGGGCTTTGGCGATGCGGCGGAGGGAAAAACGGAGCAAGCTATCGTCAGGCTTGAACAACTAGCCAACGAATTTCCGAAGGATCCGAATGCTGCCGTGGCCCGAATGAAAGTGGGCGACTTGCAGTTCGGCGCAGGAAAGTTTGATGCCGCCCAAAAAACCTACCAGAAATTTCTCGGCGATTACCCGAAACATCAACGAATCGATGAGGCTCACTATCACCTGGGCAGCGCGTTGGCCGGGCTGGAGCAATGGGATGCCGCGATCAAGAGCTACCTCGCCGTGGGAGAAAAATCCGAGTGGAAACATGAGGCCCTATATCAATCCGCCTGGTGTGACCGTAAGGCGGGCCGCTCGGCTAATGCCCGGAAAAAATATGAGACGATTTTAACCAGTCACCCTGAAAGTGACAAAGCACCCGAAGCCAATCTGGAATTGGCCGAGCTGGAATATGAAGCCGGAAAACACAAGGAAGCCATTGGCCGATTGAATAAAATGATTGAGGTGGACACCGATCGCCGGCGGTTAGCATTGGCGCAATTTCGCCTCGGCCATTGTCACAGTCGGTTGAAGGATTGGGAAAAGGCAAATGCAGCATTCGAAACCTTTCTCACAAAAAACCCGCGTCACGAACTCACCCGCAAAGTTCGGCTCGGATTGGGCCGGGTGCAAATTGAGCAGGGCGAAGACGACGATGCGCTTCGTTCGCTGTCGCACGCAGTGCGGGGCGCCGAACGCGATGAAGTGGGCGCGGAGGCGCAATTTCTTCGGGGCGAAATTTATCGTGCCCAGAAAAAATTTGACGAAGCCATCGACGAATACGCCAAAGTAAACGCCTTCGAGGAATTCGAGGATTGGCAGGCCGATGCGCTCTATGGACAGGCACAGTCGCTGGAAGGCAACGGCGAGGCGGAAAAAGCCATCGAACAATTAAAACAGCTCCTTACCGAATTTCCCGATTCCGCCGCCGCGCGGAAAGCGAAAGAAAAACTAAACCCATAATTTGTATAACCCCTCAACTGAAACAAAAATTGGAATGAAAACTCCCTCAACAAATAAACTCTCAATGGTTTCCTGTTTGGGTTGGCTGGGCTTGGCTCTGACCTTGCTGCTGAACCCTTCGCCCCTCGCCGCCCAAAACAAAGAAGCCGAGGCCGCTTATGAAGCAGCGGTGGGATTGCTCAAGCTGGACTTGTGGGAACAGGCGGCTGAAGGCTATCGCGAATATTTTAAGAACCACCCGAAGCACGCCTTCGCGGGCCAGGCTCATCTCGGGCTTGGGCTGTGCCACTTTAATTTGCTGGACTACGCAGCGGCCGCGCGTGAACTGAAAGCGGCGGCGAATAGTCGTGGCCCAAACAAGCCTAATCCGGTGGAGGTTAATTCATTATTGGGGCTGTCGTTGTTAATGAAAAAGCCCCCCAATCCGAGTGATGCAGAGGATGCGTTTGAGACCAGCCTGAAGTCATTGGGTATTTCGAAATCGGGTGTTTTTAGCCGTACTTGGGAGAGTGATAATGTAAAGGAATGGCTGGGCAAAAATAAGGGTGCGAAGCAGCGGGAAATTGCGGCGGATGTTTTCAAAGGCCTTTTGGAGGCGGCATATATGCAGGGCGAATGGAAATCGGTCATCAATAAATCCGAAGCGTTTGAAGGATTGATTAAGGGGGCGAGCGTGGAACAGCGAGTGCGGGTGCTGACCGGCGAGGCGCAGGAAAAAACCCGGGCATTTCAAGCAGCCGCTGTGGCTTACGAAATGGCTGCCAAACTGGAGGGAAAGGATGGCGCGGAGGCGTTGTTTCGCTTGGGCATGGTTCGTCTGGATCACCTTCGGAATTATGAGGGCGCTGCCGCCGATTTTCATCGCTTCACGGAAAAATTCAAAAACGATAAAAAACAGCCCAATGCCGCATTCAATGAAGCGATCTGTTATCACCGCAGTTATGAGGCCGGAAAAAAGGATCACTTAGAGGATGCGATTGATCGCTTTGACGCGTTCGCGAAGAGGAACCCCAGACATAGCCTGACAGTGACCGCGCTATTTTCCGTAGGCGTGCTGCAGCACAGCGAGGAGAATTGGGCCGCCGCAGTCAAAGCACTGGAGCCCATTATGGGCAATACGGATCCGGCGCTGGGCCAACTGGTTTTTTTGGTGGCGAACAGTCATCATCATTTGGAACACTGGGAAAAATCCGCAAAGTTTTACATGGAGTTTGCCAAAGGAAACGAACAGGCATTAAACGCCGATGTGGCACTGCATAATGCGGGCGTGGCGTTTTCAAATCTAAACAAGCCCGACTTCGACAAAGCCATTGCTGCGTACGAATTGCTGGAGCGCAAATGCCCCGGAAGCCGGCACCTGCCCAGTGCGCGATTGAAACTGGGCATCATCCATTTTGAAGCCGGGCGGTTTGAGGATGCTCAGGGCCCATTCAAAAAAATTCCGGCGAGCCATCCGCTCCGGGCCGACGCAGATTATTTTTTGGCCTGGACGGATTTGGATAACAAAAATCCCGCCGGAGCCGCTAAGCGGTTTGGCCAGTTGAGCGCGCGCTTGAAAAAATCGTCCCCGGGACACCGGTTAATTCCGCTGTCGGATTTGTATGAAGGCACGGCGGAACTTGAGGGCGGGCGATTTGGTAACGCGGAAAAAATCCTTACCAATTTCGTGGCCGATTACTCGAAGCATAAAATGTTGGATGAAGCCGCATTCAATCTTGGCCAGGCGCAAATGAATTTGCTCAAGTGGGGCAGCGCCATCAAGAGCTTTGAACGTGTGCCGGGAGATTCGTACCTGCACGAGCGCGCATTATATCAATCCGCACAAAGCAAGCTCTCAGCCGGTAAGCCCGTTGAGGCCATTCCGTTTTATGAGGCGTTGCTGGAGCAGCACCCGGGGAGCCCCCTGGTCAACAACGTCACATTTGCCTTGGCGGAATTGGAGTTTGAAACCGGCGGCAACAAGGGCGGGGCGGATTCCGTAAAGCGGCTGCTGGCGTTACTGGAGAAAAAGCCCGCGCCCGATTTAGCATTGCGGCAACAGTCGTTGTACAAGCTGGGGATCGTGTATTTTGATCAAAAAAATATGGCGGCCTCGGCCAGGGCTTTCGAGGATTTGCTGAAAAATGTCCCACCGCATCTGGTGATTGATGCCGCGTGGCAGGCGGGCGAGGCGCGCACTAGGATTGCCGGTGAGGCTAAAAAGAGAGATGACAAAGACAATGAACATCGCGCCGCGCTCAAAAATTATGAAATCGCATCAAATGCCAAAATCCCAAAGGGCTCAGATGAGGTTCGGCTGATGCTTTTGAAAGAGCAGGCAGTGATTCGAATCGGGAAAACGAAAGCTTCCTTGGAGCAATGGGTGGCATCGCAAAAGACGTATGAACAATTCATTGAAGCCCATCCCAAGCATAGGCTCATTCGCACCGCCCATCAGGGGTTGGGTTGGGCATTGCAGAATCAGGAAAAATATCCGGCCGCCATTAAGTCGCTTGAGCGAGCGGTGGTCGGCGTATTTCGCGATGATGTTGGCGCGCGTGCGCAGTTTTTGCTCGGTGAGTGCTATCTCGAGCAGGAGAATTACAACAAGGCGATCATCGAATTCTCCAAGGTGGAAACACTCTATTTGTTTCCGAAATGGCAGTCCATGGCGGCCTATGAAATGGCGCAGGCACTGTTGCGCCAGGACGACCGGGCGGGCGCGCGCAGGCATTTTCAGCGTTTGGTGAAAAGCTACCCCGACACCCCCGCCGCCACCGCGGCTCAATCCGCGCTGAAACGGCTCAATTAGATATTTAGTTCCCAATAAAAAATACAATGGAAATCATAAAATCATTTCTTCTCATCGGCGTGTGTACTGCGGCCCTGCTTTGGGTGCTGCCCGAGGGTCTGGCCCAATCCTCCAATAATTCGGCGGGTGGGGAAACCATCAACAGCACCCTCGTCGAGAATCAACCGGAGCAGGTGACAATGGAAAAGAAAACCCTGTGGGAACTCATTAAAAACGGCGGGCTGATGATGTGGCCGCTGGCGCTTCTGGCCCTCTACGGTTTCTTCAAGGCGGGGGTGCAGGTGTACGTCATTATTTTATCGAATAACGAAAAGCGGGATGAGGCGCTGATGGCGCATTTGAATCCGCACGTGATGCCCTTCGATGATTTAAAAAGCGAACTGAAATCCGACATCAGCCAGCGTCCGCAGGGGGCTTTTCCTAAAATGTGTGAGGCGGCGCTAGCGCGGCTATATGAAGGCAAAGAGGCGATGGAAGAGGCCTTGACGCGCGAAGGCGCAATGCAGCTGAGCCGCCTCAAGCGAGGCTTGAAACCCCTGCAAAGCGTGGTGACCGTGGCACCGTTATTGGGGCTAATGGGCACGGTGTACGGGATGATCGCTTCGTTCCAAAGCCTCGGCGCGACGGGTGACAAAGTGGAGATTTTGTCCAAGGGCATTTACGAGGCGCTCGTCACTACCGCGGCTGGGCTGACGATTGCTATTCCGTTCCTGTTTATTTACCAGTGGCTCAACCATCGGGTGGACGAAATAGGCGAAAATTTGAATCGACAAGCGGCGGCTTTCTTGGAAAAATTCCACACCTCTGGGGGAGGCACTGAACAGGAAGCTCAAAAGGGCTCGCAGGAAAACGCTGGCCTCGATGAGGCGTCCGCGGAAACGGAACCGTTTGTGACATGAAATTAATCACGCCACAGGAAGAATCAGAATCGCGAATCGACGTCGCTCCGTTGATCGATATTTTGTTCACGCTGATTATTTTCTTTTTGGTCACCTCCACTTTTGAAAAAGAGGAGAAGGAAGAAAAAGTCCAGCTACCGCGCCACGGCGGATCATCTTTAGCCAGCAAGGAACGCCCCTTTTACATCAACGTCCTCCAGGACGGCTCCTATCGGGTGCAGGGTGAGACCGTTGATTTGGATCACCTGCGGGTGAAGCTCATCGAACGCTTCAAAGAAAAGCCAGAACAACGGGTCGTCATTCGCGGAGACGCCAAGGCGTTTCATGGCCAAACCACTGCTGCTCTGGCCGCCGCCAGTCAGGCGGGGTTTCCTTCCGCGAATATTGCCTGGGATACCAGCGTCATTGAGTAGCTGGGTTAACTAAAAATCATCATTATGAAAATCCGATTCAGAGGAATTTTAGAACTCATCGAGTGGGGATTTGAATCTTTGGCCGATCGGCTCGGCATCAAGCGGCGGCACATCTTGTTTGGTCTGCTCGTCCTGCTCATTTCAGTGCTGTTCACCGGCTGGTACATTTACGAAAAAAACTGGTTCATCGAAGGTAAACAAAAAGCCGGCCGCAGCGAACAGCAGTTGACCATTTCCCTCAATGGCGAAGATTCCGCCGTGCAGGAAATGAGCGAGGAAATTCGCGACTCCATTCTCGAGACCCCAATGGCCGCCGCCTCTTCGGCCCAAGCTTCGGCCCAAGCCGCCTCCGGCATGAACGCTGTGCGGAGCAATCCCCAAAACGCCTCGTCGCAATCCGCCTCCGCCAGCGGAGCCCAGTCATCCGCCAGCGCGGCCGGATCGAACGGATCTTTTTCCCCGTCAGCAT
>Ga0302135_10001304_pt1 | contig 14995 bp, 15 predicted proteins | sample CBN3_surface_MG_FD_203119 | JGI IMG/M metagenome (GOLD analysis project Ga0302135, IMG submission 203119) | Marine microbial communities from Western Arctic Ocean, Canada - CBN3_32.1 | ecosystem: Environmental > Aquatic > Marine > Oceanic | place: Canada: Western Arctic Ocean | collected...
TCTTGGAGCGTTTCAAGATGTTGGAGTGGCTAAAGCCGACGATGAAACGCCTCGGAAGGTATGTCGTTCTGAGTACGCTGGTGGGTGTTGTACTGCTCGTGACTGCCGCCGAGCCGCGCGCGCTGGAGTCCGATTGGAACGACGTCAATTGGCGCGCGATCTCCCACGACATGCGGGTTTATTTGTGCACCCGCGAAGCGCCGCCGGTTTGATGTCCAGACTGGAACGCATGGTCACAGCGCAACAAGGTCAAACCGCCGAATCACAAAACCGATCGCCAGCTTGAGAGTGAGGCTGCCGAAGCCGTGCGCAAGGCCGAAGCGGAACGGGTTCGCAAACTCGAGGCAGCAAAGCAACCCAAGCGGGTGATCTCGGACCAAATCTGGAAAGCCGTCGTTAAACGACTCGCGACAACGGCGCCCAGTGTGCAGGACTACAAAACGGTAACGACGCGTGCGTTCAAGGATGGCGATGCGAGCGCGCTGGAACTCCTCGGCTACTTTCACGCAACCGGCTATGGCGTGGAGACCAACTATGAAAAAGCCTACGAGTACTACGCGCTGGCCTTCTTAGCGGGCGCCAAACACGTGCGCATAAATATGACGGAGCTATGGCCGTCGCTGATCCGTGAGGCCAAAGGGCGGATAAATAAAAAGTTCAACGCAACGGGGGCCGGTCCCACCTCGAAGTAGCGACGCTGTATCTGGAATTGAGCTCGCGAGTTATTGTGAGGTTACCGCCCACCGTGCGGCTTCACGGGCATGCCGAACAGTCGAGACCATGGGTTGGCGTGACGTCTCCCGATCGATAGCACGACCGATTCGCGCTTTCGTAAACACCAACAAAGAGATCGCGTCGCCTATAATGCGCGGCGCTTTGCAAGTTCTATAAGAGGGCAGGCGATGGCTAAGTCGACTAGAAAAAGGCCGGGGAAAACGTTGGGAAAAGCCGTAAGAGTGGCGATCGTGACAGGCGGGGGAACCGGTCTCGGGCGTGCCATGGCGAACCGTCTGGCGGCCGATGGCTTCGAGGTGGCGATCCTGGGTCGCCGCGCCAATCGTCTCAAACCGAAAAAGGGCGAAAAGAACCTACACCCTTACGTCTGCGACGTCGGCGACCACGCGCAGATAAAAAACACCGTGAAGGCGGTTCGAGCCAAGTTTGGACGCATTGATGCCGTGGTGAATAATGCCGGTGTGGTGCAGCGCGCGACCCACGATAAAATTACGCCTGACCAGATCGACCACACCTTCGGCATCAATTTGATCGGTATGATGCATATGTGTCTGGAGTGCATTCCTGCGCTCAAACGCACCCACGGTTCGATCATCAATATCAGTTCGAGCCTGACTGACCGCTGCGCACCGGAGTATGGAGTTTACGCAGCGACCAAGGGTGCCATGAATGCCTGGTCCAACACCCTTGCGGTGGAGCTCGCCCAGTGGGGCGTGCGCGTTAACGTGGTAAGCCCGTCGCTGGTGCGAAGCGAGATCTACTTTGCAGATGGCATGGCCCGGAGGGAATATAACGACCACCTCAAGGTGCTGGGCGATACCTACTTCCCGCTGGGCCGCTCAGGTGAACCCGGCGATATTTCGGGGATCGTCGCCTTCCTGGCGTCGAGCGAAGCTAGCTGGATGACAGGACAGGTCGTTACCATCGACGGTGGCGAATCGGTCGGGTACAAGCGCTGGTAGCGGAAGGATATAGGGATGGCCGCGACGAAGACGAATAAATCGACCCGCCAAAAGAAGACCACGAAGGTCGCGATCGTCACCGGTGGCGGCACTGGTCTTGGACGGGACATGGCGAACCGGCTGGCGCGCGATGGCTTCGCTGTCGCGATCCTCGGCCGCCGTGCCGATCGTCTCAAACCGAAGAAGAGCGAGCGCGGTCTCCATCCGTATGTGTGCGATGTCGCCGATCGCGAGCAGATCCTATCGACGGTCAAAGCTATTCGCGGCGAGTTCGGTCGCATCGATGCGGTCGTGAACAATGCCGGGGTCATGCACTGCCAGACTTGGGACAAGCTCACCGACGAGATGATCCACTACCATCTCAACGTCAATCTGATCGGCACAATGAATATGTGCCTGGCGTGTATCCCCGCGCTCAAGCGCACGCGCGGATCGATCATCAATATCAGCTCCAGCCTCACCGATCGCTGCGCGCCGTCCTACCTTGCTTACTCAGCCTCAAAGGGCGGCGTCAACGCGTGGTCGAAAACGATGGCCATGGAGCTGTGCCAATGGGGTATCCGCGTTAATGTGATCAACCCTTCTTTGGTGCGGAGCGAGATCGTCATCGCCGATGGCGCATCGCCGGAGGCGTATGAGCAGCACCTCAAAGTCTTGGGGGAGACCTACTTCCCAATGGGCCGCTCCGGTGAGCCGGAAGACGTATCCGCGATCGCGTCCTATCTTGCGTCTGACGAATCGACCTGGATGACTGGCCAGATCCTTACGATCGACGGCGGCGAAGCCGTCGGCTTCAAGCGCTGGTAGCGTTGGCCGACAACATTAAACGTGCCCGAACGCGCCAACCGAAGGCGGTGGCCGGTACAAAGGTTGCTATCGTGACCGGTGGGGGCAGCGGCCTCGGGCGCGCGATCGCCAACCGGCTGGTCCGCGATGGCTACCGTGTTGCGATCCTGGGCCGGCGCGCGGCGCGGCTGAAACCAGCGCGTGGCGAACGCGATCTTTATCCCTATACGTGCGACATCGCCGATCGCAAACAGGTTCGCGCTACGGTCAAAGCGATTCGTGGCGATCTCGGGCGTGTCGATTTGTTGGTTAACAATGCCGGTATCCTCCGCCGCGCCACTCACAGCGAGATCACGCCTGCGCTGATCGATGAACAGTTCAGCATTAACCTGGTCGGGATGATGCAGATGTGCCTGGCGTGTATTCCGGCGCTCAAAAAAACGCGCGGCGACATCGTCAGTATCAGTTCGACCCTGAGCGATCGCTGTGCACCGCAATTCGGTGTCTATGCCGCGACCAAGGGAGCGATGAACGCATGGTCGAAGACGCTTGCCATCGAACTCGCGCGATGGAACGTCCGCGTCAACGTCGTTAGCCCCTCTCTGATTGGCACGGAAATTTTTCTTGCCGACGGGATGTCGCAAGCAGAGTTTGACGAGCGCTTGAAAACCGCCGGCGCGACACGCTTCCCAATCGGCCGCGCCGGTAAACCTGAAGACGTTTCGGGGCTGGTTTCCTACCTGGCTTCAGAAGATGCGGGTTGGCTCACCGGTCAGGTGATCATGCTCGACGGGGGCGAATCGGTCGGCCGCAAGAGTTGGTGACCCGCCCCCCTGCGATTTGACAGCCCTCTACCAGCCCACTATGTTCCCGCGCTTCTGCGGCTGGGAGCCGCACAACGTGAAGAAAAGACCATGAAGGTGCTCAATTCCCTGAAATCGGCCAAGCGACGGCATCGCGATTGTCGCGTCGTACGGCGCCGTGGTCGGATTTACGTCATTTGTAAAAGCAACAAACGCTTCAAGGCGCGTCAGGGATAAATCGCTTTCCGGGAGGCTTCATGTACCGCGCCGGTTGGCGCGGTTTCTTTTTGGGGCTAATCACGAGCCTCCCCGTGGACGGTCCCAGCCACAAACGGCCTGGTGACCGACTCCTAAGTGTTTAGTTGCCTTCGGCGCCGTCGGCGGCCATGTTGGTCCGCGAACGTGTCGTCAGCCGCGCTGTTGCCGCGAGGGAATCCGTCCGAATGCTAAAGATGCCGGAACTCGATCAAGCGGTCCTTGGACGCCGCAGTGAATTGGCCGCGGGGCTTCGCCGGATCATCGATCCGGAGGCTGTGATCGCTGACAATGACGCCCTCAAGGCATACGAAACCGATGGACTGACGGCGTATAAACAGACGCCGATGATCGTTGCGTTGCCGTCGACGACAGCGGAAGTCGCCGAGATCCTGAAGCTGTGCAGCGCTGGCGGAGTTAAAGTCGTACCGCGCGGCGCGGGCACGTCGTTGTCAGGCGGTGCCTTACCGCTTGGCGATGGGGTGCTGCTCGGCCTAGCCAAGTTCAACCGCATCCTTGATATAGACTACGCAAATCGCTGCGCGGTAGTGCAGCCTGGCGTGACCAATTTGGCGATCACCCAGGCAGTTGAGGCGCAAGGGTTCTACTACGCGCCCGATCCATCGAGTCAGATCGCCTGCACCATCGGCGGCAATGTCGCCGAAAATTCGGGCGGCATTCATTGCCTCAAATATGGCGTGACGACCAACAATATTCTCGGTCTGGAGATGGTGCTGGTGAACGGCGACGTCATTCGTCTGGGTGGCCGCCACCTCGATTCGGAGGGTTACGATTTAATGGGCGTGATGACCGGGTCGGAAGGCTTGCTCGGCGTCATCACCGAGGTGACGGTGCGACTTCTCAAACGACCCGAAACCGCACGGGCTTTGCTGATCGGATTCCCCAGCAATGAGCGCGCCGGCGATTGCGTTGCTAAGGTCATCGCCGGCGGCATAATCCCGGCCGGCATGGAGATGATGGACCGTTATGCGATCCACGCTGCCGAGGAGTTTTGTCATCCGGGCTACCCGCTCGACGCCGAGGCTCTGCTGATCGTTGAGTTGGATGGCCCGGCCGTCGAGGTCGACCATTTGGTCGAGCGCGTGCGCACGATCGCTGATGACGCTGGGGCGGAATCGGTTCGGATTAGCGAGAGCGAGGCGGAACGCATGGCGTTTTGGGCGGGGCGCAAGGCCGCGTTTCCGGCGGTGGGGCGGATCTCACCGGATTACTACTGCATGGACGGGACGATACCGCGGGGCAAGCTGCCGATCGTGTTGGCCCGTATGGCGGAGCTGTCGACCAAATACGGATTGCGACTCGCCAACGTGTTTCATGCTGGCGATGGTAATCTCCACCCGCTGATTCTTTATGACGCCAACCAGCCCGGCGAACTCGAGCGGGCCGAGGATTTCGGCGCGGATATCCTTAGGCTTTGCGTCGAGGTGGGCGGGGTATTGACCGGCGAGCACGGCGTCGGTGTCGAAAAGCGCGACCTCATGGGAATAATGTTCAACGAGGACGACTTGAACCACCAGCAGCGCTTGAAATGTGCCTTCGACCCCGATGGTTACCTCAACCCGGGCAAGGTATTCCCGACTTTGCATCGTTGCGCGGAGCTTGGCCGTATGCACATTCACCACGGCCAAGTGCCGTTCCCGGATATTCCACGGTTTTAGTGGAACTCGCGGCGATTAGGCGATGGAGAACTCGTTCAAGCCGGCCAACGCCGATCAACTTCATGACATAATTGGCTGGGCTGCCGCCGAAGAGACCTCCCTCGATGTGATCGGCAGCGGCACCAAGCAAGGGCTTGGACGCCCGAGTCAAAGCGAGTGCCTGCTCGACCTCTCGGACCTGACCGGCATTACTTCCTACGAGCCGGAAGAGTTGGTTCTTCAGGCTGCGGCGGGCACCCCGGTCGCCGATATCGAGCGCGCCGTCGCGGAAAGGGATCAGCAACTCGCCTTCGAGCCGGCCGATTATGGGCCGCTGTTCGGAGCCGCGGCAGATAGCGGCAGCATAGGCGGCGTGTTTGCATGCAATCTTTCGGGGCCGCGCCGGATTATGGCCGGCGCCGCGCGTGATCATTTGCTGGGTGCCAAGGCAGTCTCGGGTCGCGGCGAGCGCTTTAAAAGTGGCGGTCAGGTGGTAAAAAACGTCACAGGTTACGACTTGTGCAAGCTCCTCGCGGGTTCCTACGGAACCTTAGCTGCGATCCATGATGTCACGATGAAGGTGATGCCGGCGCCGGAGAAAGTTCGCACTGTTTTAGTCCTTGGGCTGGATGACGCCGCCGCGGTCGGTTTGCTCGGAGAGGCCGCGGCGTCAGGATTCGATCTTTCTGGGCTCGCCCATTTACCACGAGAGATCAGCGGCTACTCAAGCGTTTCTTATGTTGCCGAGGCCGACGCATCGGTCACCGCGCTGCGCCTCGAAGGCCCGGCTCCATCGGTCGAGCACCGGTGCGAGGAGGTGAAGAAATGGGTTGCCGCGAGGGCGCCGGTGGAAGAACTACACCGCCACAACTCGATCGCATTGTGGCGCGAGGTGCGCGATATCACGGCGTTTGCCGCGGATCCCTGGTCGAGTCATTCAATCTGGCGTTTGTCGGTGCCACCAGCCAGCGGCGCTGACGTCGTTCGGAAAATCGCCGAAACTCTGACTGCCCGGTGGCTGTTCGATTGGGCCGGCGGTTTGGTGTGGCTAGCTTGCGATACGGCGCCGGCGGACGACGTGGCGCCGATCCGTGCTGCGGTTGCTGGTGTTGGCGGACACGCCACGTTGGTGCGAGCGACGGCAGACGCGCGCGCGGCCGTTCCCGTGTTTCAGCCACAATCGCCAGCACTCGCTGACCTCAGCCGCCGCGTCAAAGAAAATTTTGATCCCGAGGGGATCCTTAATCCCGGACGCATGTATTCCGAGGTCTAGTGGACGGTCGATGCAAACTCATTTCTCGCCAAGCCAGCTCGACGACCCGCAGGTTGCCACGTCGGAGAAAATCCTGCGCAACTGCGTCCATTGCGGCTTTTGCACGGCGACCTGCCCGACCTATGTTTTACTCGGCGATGAGCTCGATAGCCCACGCGGCCGGATCTATCTGATCAAGGAAATGTTGGAAGGGGGGAAAGCGGCGACCAAACGCGTCGTCACGCACGTCGATCGCTGCCTATCGTGCTTGTCATGTATGACCACATGCCCGTCGAGCGTAAACTACATGCACCTCGTTGATCACGCCCGCTCGCACATCGAGAAAACCTACCGCCGGCCCTGGCTCGATCGCACCTTGAGGTGGCTGTTGGCGCGGGTTCTGCCTAATCCCAGCTTGTTTCGCTTGGCGCTGATCGGGGCAAATCTGGCACGCCCGTTCTCGGCGGCCTTGCCGCGCGGACTGAAATCAATTGTCGCTTTGGCGCCGAAATCGATTGCTCCTCCAACCGCCGATAGCAGCGTGACCGTGCACCCGGCACGTGGTGTGCGCAAAATGCGCGTCGCGCTGCTCGCCGGTTGTGTCCAGAACGTGCTCGATCCGCAGATTAATGGTGCGACGATTCGACTACTGACCCGGCTTGGTTGCGAAGTGGTCGTAGCGGCCGGCAGCGGGTGTTGCGGTGCCCTTACCCATCACCTCGGCAAAGGTGCGAAAGCACACGAATCGGCACAGGCGAACATCGCCGCGTGGACCCGCGAGATCGATGGGGCTGGCCTCGATGCGATCGTCGTCAACGCCTCGGGCTGCGGTACCATGATCAAGGACTATGGCTTTATCTTGCGCCACGACGCCGCATGGGCCGACCGGGCAGCAGCTATTTCCGAGAAAACGCGCGACGTGTCGGAAGTGCTGGCCGATCTCGATCTGGGTGCCGCCGTAAGGCTCGACGCCCGCCCAGGGGCAATCAAGGTGGCCTATCACGCAGCCTGCTCGCTCCAGCATGGGCAGGGCGTTATCGAGCAACCGCCATCCTTGCTTCGTCAAGTCGGATTCGACGTCAGTGCAATCGCTGAGGGTCATCTTTGCTGCGGGTCGGCGGGGACCTACAACTTGCTACAGCCGGAACTCGCGCGCGCTTTGCGCGATCGTAAGGTAGCCAACATCGAAGCCGCGGCCCCGGACGTAGTCGCCGCGGGAAATATCGGCTGCATTACCCAACTGGCCGGCGGAATGAAAGTGCCGGTTGTGCACAGCGTTGAACTACTCGATTGGGCGACCGGAGGCCCACGCCCAAAGGCAATGGGGTAGGGGGCTACTCGAGACCGGACGATGGCATCTTTTAGAGGTGAGCGATCCGTTCTAAGATAGCGTTATGCGTCTCGTTGCCCTTTTCGTAACGGTATCGCTCGCATTCGGTTTTTTCGCCGGGGCTGCCGTGGCCGACCAAAACGATCCGCGCCTCGATGAGCTTTTTCAGAAGCTGCACGATGCCGAAAGCGTCGACGAGTCGGTGCCGATTCAGACTGCGATATGGGGGCTCTGGACCCAATCGGGGAGTGACACCGTTGACCTGCTGATGGAGCGTGGTGTGGGCGCGATGCAGCAACGCGAATTCGATATGGCGCTCACGATGTTCAACTCGATCGTCGAAATAAAGCCTGATTTCGCTGAAGGTTGGAACAAGCGTGCGACGTTGTTTTACCTTATGGGCCGCCACGAAGATTCGCTGAAAGACATTGATCGCGTGGTCAAGCTGGAGCCTCGTCACTTCGGTGCGCTATCGGGTGCGGGCTTAGTCAACATGGCGCTCAAGCGTCCCGAGAATGCGCTCAAGGCGTTTCGGCGCGCCCTCGATGCCAACCCCCACATGCCGAGCACGGAAACCCGAGCGAAGATGCTCGAGCGGTTCATTCAAGGCCGCAAGATCTAAACCCCCAAAGGACCTGACGGCCGCGACAATTCTAGTTCGTATTACCTAGATGAGTTCGGTGGTGTCGCCGACCCAAGCGATTCGTAGCACGTTGGTCATGCCGGGGGTGCCAAACGGCACGCCTGCCGTGATGACCAGTCGGTCGCCGTCGCTTGCGATTCCCTCTGCGAGAGCGACCTCGCAGGCGCGCTGTACCATGTCGGAAAAATCGCGTGCGTCCGCGGCGACTACGCAGTGCACCCCCCATACCATGGCCAGGCGCCGAGCGGTTTCGAGCTTGGTGGTCAAACCGATGATAGCCGCCACGCGTGGTCGTTCGCGGGCGGCCCGCATGGTGGTTGATCCCGAGGTCGTGAAGGTAACGACGGCAGCGGCGTTCAGGGTCTCAGCGACCTGACGTGCTGCAGCGGTGATGGCATCCGCCGCCGTCGCTTCCGGATTCGTCGTATCGGTCCGCACTAGTGCTTCGTAAAGCGGATCGCGTTCGACTTGCCTGGTGATGCGATCCATCATCGTTACGGCCTCAATCGGATAATCCCCGACCGCGGATTCGGCCGAGAGCATGACGGCATCGGCGCCGTCATAAACGGCAGTTGCGACATCGGAGATTTCAGCCCGGGTGGGTAATGACGATTTCACCATCGATTCGAGCATTTGCGTTGCGACGATGACCGGCTTGCCGGCGGTACGGGCGGCTCGCACGATGCGTTTTTGCAAGCCTGGAACTTCTTCTAGCGGCAGTTCAACGCCGAGATCGCCGCGCGCCACCATGATGCCATCGGCGGCATCGACGATCTCGCGTAGGCGATCGATCGCCGCCGGTTTTTCAATCTTGGCCACGATTGCGGCACGATCACCGATGATCTCACGGGCCGCGTGCACGTCTTCGGGACGCTGGACGAATGACAGTCCAACCCAGTCGACACCAAGACTAAGTGCGAAGCGCAGGTCGTCCCGATCCTTGTCGCTCAAGGCCGACAACGGCAGAATGACGCCCGGAACATTGACCCCTTTCCGGTCGCTTAGATCTCCGCCGACAGCAACTGTGGTATCGGCATAAGACTCGCTCACCGCCTCGACACGCAATCGAATACGGCCGTCGTCGAGCAGAAGTTCGACGCCGGGTTCGATTGCCGCGAAGATTTCGGGATGCGGCAGGGGCGCGCGTTCGACGCTGCCGGCGGCCGTATCGAGGTCGAGGCGAAAGGATGCGCCCTCGGTTAGTTCGATTGCCCCGTCAGCGAACGTACCGATGCGGAGCTTGGGTCCCTGCATGTCGGTGAGGATCCCGATCGGCCGGCCGACGTCGCTCTCGACACTACGGATGGCGGCATGGACAGCACGATGGTCGTCGTGTGACCCATGGCTGAAGTTCAAACGAAATACGTCGACACCCGCATCGAACAGCGCGCGGATTGTCTCCGGCGTTGAACTGGCGGGTCCGAGGGTGGCGACGATCTTGGCTTTGCGCTCTCGCATTATCGCGTGGCGGGCTTGAGTCCGCGAACTGTAACGCGGGGCCAGCCCCGATTGCCAGCTAGCGCATTGTACAAAGCTTCACGTTTCCGTTTGCGCATATTGCCTCATGAAACGAGTTGGCGGTTTTGACTCTCCCGCATAAAGAAACACGAAGCCAGCGCAACCGCTGAGCACGCGGGAAACAGCATAAACGCCTGGCGGATCGCTTGATCGCTGTAGATGCGAACACCGTTCTCGATGGTTCCGTCCCAAAACTGGTCGAGTAAATACCCGGTCAAAGGCTGAAGGATCGCGACGGCCCCGATACCCATCATGTTGATGAAGCCGACCACCGACCCGCCGAACTGCGGCAGATTGACCTCACGGGCCAGTGCGAAGACGGTCACCACCCAACCGCTGGCCAGACCATTAAGGAAGAAAAGAATTAATGCTGCGGTCAGCGGTGGTTGTGGCCAGGCAAGGATAATCAGCCAGGTTGCCAGACATAGTGCGGCACCGGCCCACAAAGGCGGCTTGCGGCGCTTAAGTTGGTCTGAGGCCCAGCCGCCGGAGGGTAGGCCAAGACCAAATCCTGCTAGTGCAACCGACATCGAGAACACCGCGGTTTCCGGCGACATGCCGTAGCTTTCGCGCGCGAACGACGTCCCCCACAGCGTCGTGAAGGTGAGAATGGGTCCGCTCAGCATCCCCGAGAAAAGGCTCAGATACCAGGTTTGGGGGTTGACCAGAATTGAGGCGAGGCCCTTGGCGATCGAGCGCTTGGTTTCGGGTTGCGCAATCGCGGCCCCGATGCCGCGGTCGCGAACGATAAGCCAGATCGCGAGTGCGAGGATCAGCCCAAACACTCCGGCCCAAATAACGGTCTCCCGCCACCCGAGTTCATCGACCACGAACCGGACCGGCGTCTGGCCAAGGAGGGCGCCAAGCACACCGATGAACATCGTCACCCCGGTGATCGTCGCAAAGCGGTGAGGTGGCAGCCAGATCATCGTGAGTTTCATGGTGCCGATCAGTCCAACGCCGACGCCGGCGCCGACCAGGAGGCGACCGAGGATGGCAGGGGTTAGGTTATCAGCGAGGCCAAACCCGATACTGCCCAACCCCGCGAGCAATGCGCTGATCGCCATGATGCGGCGCGGTCCGTAGCGGTCGAGAAGTATGCCGAGCGGAAACTGCAGCCCAGCATAGGTAAAGAAATAGGCACCCCCAAGCGAGCCAAGCTCCGAGCCGGTGGCGGAGAAATCACGCATCAGTTCCTGGTCGATGACGCTTGGTGTGACGCGCTGAAAGAAGGCGTAGAAATAATGTGTGGCCCCAAGGGCCCAAATAAACCAGGCAATAGCGGTCGTGCGGGTAGAGTCAGCCGTCGCCGTCATCACCGAATCCGTGTTGGGATACCGCGGGGGTGCGTGAGGTTACCGCTGGCGCGAACGCGCGCACAGCGCTTGCAGCATACGCCCGGTCCGCAGCGACCTCAACGACCCGACCCTATTATCGACCGGTCCCATCAGACGTTGCTGGCTCACTGGCCGCACGACGGGCAAGCGCGATGGCAAAAATAACCACGACACCCCCAAGGGCCTGGAGTGTTTCCAAGGCCTCGCCAAGGATCACCCACGCCAGGAGCGCGGCCGCTATCGGCTGAACCAATAGCGCGATCGATGAAAATGCTGCCGGCAGGTGGGCGAGTGCGAATGCGATCAAGCCTTGTCCGCCAATGTGCGAGAACCAGGCGATGCCGATCAGTACTGCCCACCCCGCCCAGGTCGCGGCAATCAGATCGTTGCCCGAAATGATCGTCACAGGAAACAGGCAGATCGCGGTAATCGTCGTCGACCACGCCATGATCCGCAAGGTCGACAGGGATTCGCGGAGCAGTTTTATGGACACCAGATAGGCGGCATAGAAAACCGCGGTAATGATCCCCAGCGCGTCACCCCAGACGTGGGCACTATCGATCGCGAAACTTGCCCGCACCATTACGGTGACCCCGCCCAGCGCCAGCAAGAGAGCGATGAGAAAGAGGCTGCGAATGCGCTCGCGGAAGATCAACCACGCGGTCAGGGTGAAAAAAATGGGGGTCAGATTGGCGAGCAGTGTTGAATTGGCGACAGATGTGAGTTTAATTGACCAGTGCCAAAACCCCAGATCGCCGGCGAAAGCGACACCAGCGAAAACCAGTAGCCAGAATTCGCGGCGATTTAAGGCCCGCGGCGCCGGTACTGGCTTGGCGGATGACGAGGGCGATTTGGCACGGCCTTCGGTATAGGCGAGGAATGCCCACAGCATCGGCGTGGCCAACAAGACTCGATGAAACGCGGTTGCGGTCGGACCAAGTTCGCTAATGCGGGCGAAAATCGGCGAGAACGAGATCGCAATTGCGCCAGCGATCAAAGCCGGGAACGCGAACCTGGAGGCAAGTTCGAGGGGCTTCGGTTTCACGGTGCATCGGCGCCAACTGGTCGGAGGGGATCACCACGCGGTTATAGGGGACGCGCTTGGGTGAACCAAGCGGCGGCTCTTTGCGAAAGGCGGAAATCGCTAGAAATGCGACGTGCGCGGTGCCTATAGTCGCGCCGCCATGAATGATAGATCTTCGTTTGATCCCGCGGCGGATGCCGAAAACGACGACGAACTCGATGCGTTCGAAGTGATTAATCCCGAAAGCGATGCCAGATTCCTGCTGGTTTGCGACCATGCGAGCCGGCAAGTACCGTATCGTTATCAGGGACTTGGTCTCGACGATGCGACGCTGCACCGTCATATCGCCTGGGATATCGGTGCGGGTGACGTAACCCGCCGGCTGGTAGAACTCTTAGATGTGCCGGCGGTTATGGGCTGCATCTCGCGGCTGGTAATCGACTACAACAGGCCGCTTGACGACCCAACGTCGATAATCCGAATTAGCGATGGCGTGATGATCCCGGGCAACCAGAGCGTCGACGAGACCGAGGCGCAACTTCGCCAGGAGCGCTATTTGAAGCCGTATCATCGAGCCATAGATGCGATGATCGACCGTTTCGCCGAGCGCGGCATCGTGCCGGCTGTCATCCCGGTACACAGTTTCACGCCTATAATGGGCGGGTTTGAACGACCGTGGCATGTCGGCGTGCTATCCGACCGGGATCGGCGCCTGGCGACGCGACTGCTGAGTGCGTTCAGCGAGAACCGGGCGATCGAGGTCGGCGACAACGAGCCCTACACAGGCAGAGATCCTAAGAGCTATTCGTTACAGCGCCACGGCGAAGCCGGCGGCCGCCCGCACGCCACGCTCGAAATCCGCCAGGACCTGATCGATACAGCGCACGGCGTGGAAACCTGGGCGCACATTGTTGCGGATGCGCTTCGCCACGCCCTCAATGACGAGGATCTCTACCGAGAGATGCGTTACGTGTGAGCTCAGTAAAACTCGGAGAACTGGCAAATTCAACCCAAGCGATTACCTTGTTTGAGATATGAAGCACGATCGGGGATTAGATATGGATGAAGCGAAGCGGACTGAACTTGAAGCTGCGGCTTTTCGCACCTTGGCTGCACATTTGCGCGAACGCACAGATGTGCAGAACATCGACCTGATGAACCTGGCCGGGTTTTGCCGCAATTGCCTATCGAAATGGTACGCGGCTGCAGCGGAGGACCACGGTGAAAGCGTCTCCTACGACGACGCTCGCGAACTCCTTTACGGCATGCCTTATGCTGACTGGAAGGCCAAATATCAAACTGAAGCGACGCCCGAGCAGAGAAAAAAATTCAAGGAACAAAACCCGGACGGTCCCCACAAACATTGATCATTCGGATTTGGCCTCGCCACCTACCGTGGCGAAACCCTATCCACCAACGCGCCTATTAATTTAGAAACTCTCGACCCAGGGTCTGAGCTCGATCTCCCAGGCCCAAATGCTTTTAGGCTGTGTGTGGAATTGGTAGTAGGTCTCGGCGATAGCGTCGGGAGCGAGACGCGCTTCGCCCTTATCGACACCAATCCCGCCGTCGATTATGAAATGGCCGACGTGGACGCCCTGTGGATGCAGATCACGGGCCATCGATTCGGCTAACGCACGCAGGCCATACTTGCCGACGGCAAAGCCGGCCGACTTCGCGAAAGCCTTTACCGAAGCGGTCGCGCCGGTGAATAAGATCGACCCCTGGCCGCGCTTTATCATGCGGCGGGCGGCTTCGCGCCCCAACAGGAAGCCGCCGTGGCACGAGCGCTGCCACGCTTCGACGAATTCATCGGCTTCCATGTCGACGACGCTTTTGCGGACCCGGCCGCTGGCGTTGTAGATCGCAACTGCCAACGGACCCAACTCAGCCTCTGCGCGCGCAACCAAATCCGTGACTGATGCTTCGTCGATGGCATCGACGGCAAACGCGTGTGCAGCGCCACCCTGGCCACGGATTTCAGCGGCAATAGCTTCGACCTTATCGAGCGTTCGACTTGCGAGCGCGACGGTGTAGCCCGCGGTCGCGAACCGGCGCCCCAATGCCGCACCCAATCCTGGTCCGACTCCAACGATAACCACACTTTCTTGATCAGCCATCTAGCGACCCTCCCTCGTTACAGCAAATTCACGCATCGGCATCAGAGACGAGAAGAAAGTGGCCGTGGGCGGCGGCGATCGGTTTGTCGCGCGCGCCTTGCCATGCTTCCACCCGCACGTTCGAGACCCGCCGGCCTTGTTTGGTAACGACGCCGCTGGCGTAGGTATCGACCGGACGCCCAGGCCGTAAATAGTCGATCGACATGTTGATCGTCGTGGGGATGCTCGTCGAGTTGAGGTCCCACACAAGATGAAAAATGGCGGCGCTTTCGAGCAGGGCGCCGGTGACGCCACCGTGTAGCGCCGGTAGCAATGGATTACCAATGTGTTCATCGCGAAATGCCAAATGGCAGACGTAGGCGTCGTCGACCACATCAATCGAGATCCCGAGGAACCTCGCATAAGGCGTTGCTTGGAATATGCGATTGGGGTCGTTGGCGCGCCGGGCTTCCTCGATGATCGTGCTCGGCCTGCTCAAGACGCATCTCCCTCGCGGCCACGGGCCAGCGGGCGGCCGGGTGATCCAAGCATAAACGTCGAAGAGCTATTGGCGATTGGCTTTTCGAGATCGC
>Ga0302135_10001305_pt1 | contig 14995 bp, 23 predicted proteins | sample CBN3_surface_MG_FD_203119 | JGI IMG/M metagenome (GOLD analysis project Ga0302135, IMG submission 203119) | Marine microbial communities from Western Arctic Ocean, Canada - CBN3_32.1 | ecosystem: Environmental > Aquatic > Marine > Oceanic | place: Canada: Western Arctic Ocean | collected...
GGCCATCAGGTCCTCGTGATTGTTTATCCGCACCCAGATCTTCGGCCGTGCCGCCGTCTGGGCCTTCAGCCACTTACTAGTGATCCGTCGTGCCATTGCTTTGGATGAGAAAGCCACCGCGTCCTCGAGGTCCACGATGATCGCGTCGGCACCCCGCCCCGCAGCTTTGGCGAGTTTGTCAGGCTGATCGCCCGGTACGTAAAGGTAACTGCGGGCTGTCATGTGTCCACCTCCAAACGCCAACCAGATTTGGTCGAGAGACTCATCAGTCGATAACGACTCGATCGTCGACTAGACCTTTGGCGATGATAATCTTCATCATGTCGTTGGTTCCCTCCCCGATCGCCAGTAGTGGAGCGTCTCGATAGAGGCGTTCGACATCGAGTTCGGTTGAGTAGCCCATACCGCCGTGGACTCGCATCGACTCTAATGAGTTCTTAATGGAAACCTCCGATGAGAACCATTTCGCCATCCCAGCCTCGAGGTCCACTCGAGCACCGGAGTCTGCCTTGGAGGCCGCCCACCAGGTGAGCAATCGGGACGCCTGAACGTTGGTGGCCATTTCTGCGAGTTTCAGCTGGATCGCCTGGAAGTCGGCGATGGGCTTCCCGAAAGCGTGGCGTTCCTTGGAATACTTGAGTGCCTGGTTGTATGCCTCCTGGGCTATCCCGACCGAGCGTGCAGCGATGTTGATTCGACCGATTTCAAGGCCGGCGAGCATTTGCTTGAATCCCTGCCCCTCCTCGCCTCCTAGGAGATTCTCAACTGGAACTCGAACGTCGTCGAGCAGAACTTCAGCACTCTCTGGGCCTTTGTATCCCAGTTTCGGCATATCTTTCGAAATGACAAATCCCTTGGTTCCCTGCTCAACCAGTAGAACGCTCATCCCTCGATGACGAGGCTCTGCTTCTGGGTCTGTCTTGACCAATACCGGCAAGGGGTTGGCATATCGGGCGTTGGTAATCCAGATCTTCGATCCGCGGATCACATACTCGTCGCCGTCGCGCCAGGCCCGGGTTTCGATCCCTTGGACGTCCGTACCAGCATTTGCTTCGGTGATAGCAATCGCAGTTCGTCTCTGTCCGGTAGCCAACTCGGGCAAGAACCGGTGTTTCTGCTCGTCGGTTCCGTGCGTGGCGATCATCCAGGTTGCGAGCGAATGGCTACCTAGGATCCCTGCGATTCCCATCCACCCTCGCGAAATTTCCTCGAACACGATGGCGAGTGAGACCATGTCTACGTTCGTGCCGCCAAACTCTTCTGGGATTGTGATCCCAAACAAGCCGATAGCCTTCATCTTCTCCACAATCTCCGTCGGGTAACGCCCTTCGCGTTCCCACTCGTGAGCGACCGGTCGTATCTCCTTGTCAACGAACTCGCGCAGCGTGCTTCGAAACATCTGCTGCTCCTCGGACAGTTCAAAGTTCATAAGAAACCTCTTTCGTGGGCCTGAAGACGGGAAGCTGGCGGCCGTCGGATAACGGTCGCCAGGTGACTTCGACAGATTGTTCACACTGGAGTTCACCTGGCTGGTAGTCGACGATCGACGTAAACATGATCGGGCCCTCCTCCAGTCGAACCAGGGCTACAACATATGGAGCGTCGAATAGATCAGGATCGGGTGAGCGATGAACCATAGAAAATGAGTGGATGACGCCACGACCGCTCGACTCTTCGAAATCGAGATCCAAGCCATGACACTTGAGGCAGAAGGGCCGCGGATAGTGTTGGAATTCGCCGCATCGGCGGCAACGCTGAAGGAGGAGACGGCCGTGCCGGGTGCCCTCCCACCAGCCCTCGGTATCACTGTTCACCGCAGGCAAAGGAAGCTGAGGGGTCATCGATCTACCGCCAATACGACGGTCGAATGGGTTGATAGGACCCCGCCGGTCCCATGGGCCAGAGCTATCTCGGCTCCGGGAACCTGGCGCGCTGATGCTTCGCCACGGAGTTGCCGTACGGCTTCGATCAACAAGAAGATACCGAACATGCCGGGGTGGCAATAGGAGAGACCCCCACCGGAAGTATTGAGCGGGAAATCGCCGCCAGGACGGATTCGCCCCCCCTCGACAAAAGCGCCGGCCTCACCAGGGTCGCAGAATCCGAGAGCTTCGAGTGTCAGAAGCACAGTGATTGTGAACGAGTCGTAAACCTGCGCTACGTCAATATCGGCAGGGCCGACGCCGGCCATTCCGAAGGCACGTCCGGCACTGATGGAGGCGCCGGTGGCGGTCAGGTCGGGCATCTGCGACAAAGATATGTGCGACGTCGTTTCGCCGTATCCGAGTACAGAAACTGGTGGTTGGCGCAATGACTTGGCACGTTCGAGACTGGTGAGCACCACCGCACCACCGCCGTCGGTGATCAGACAACAATCGAGAGTGTGGAGTGGGGACGAAATGATTGGAGATTGAAGGACCTGCTCAACCGACAACGGTCCGGAGCCGTACCGGTATGCCACTGGGTTGAGCAGCGCCCACTCACGTGCGGCGACGGCGACTTCGGCCATTTGGGCCGCGGTAGTGCCGAACTCGTGCATGTGCCTCTGGGCTGCCATTGCGTACATCGAAAGGGGGCTTAACGGCCCGTACGGGGCCTCGAACTGTGATTCTGGGTCACCGGACTCACGCCCTGCTCCTCCCATCTCTCGAGATCTTGCCGAGCGTTGATCTGAACCGTACGAGATCACAGCTACTTCACACTGGCCCGCCTTGATTGCTTCGACGGCATGCCCGATGAAAATTTCGGTGGAGGATCCACCCGCAAAGGTTGAATCAGTCCACGTTGGGTAGATACCTAGATATTCGGCCATAGACGACACAGAGAACCGAGCCAACCCGTTAGTCGCCAATCCATCGACATCAGAAAGCGACAAGCCCGCTTCCTCAAGCGCCGCCAGGATCGCTTGGGATTGGAGCTGGTATCGGGTCTTGCCAGTGACGCCGAGGTCCGACTCGGCCACTCCAACGATCGCGACACCACTAATCATGGCTTATAGCCTCTGCTGAGGCAGGAGGGACATCAGTGTGCTCCGACCCGAAGCGAGTTCGGCGAGGAATACGAAACCGGGTCGTAGCTGGTCGGGTAGAGCTTTGTTGTGCTGCCATTTTGCTCCGTCCTGCCCTTCGTCGCTCCGTCCACAAACCGTTGGAAGAAGGGCGATTGCTACCACCAAAATAGTGCGCCTCATGCTGTGCTCCCTGCCGTCCGAACCAGACTAGCGGGTCATCGGACCCCTTGCCCGGCTCAGGGATCGGCTACAGATTGGCGACGTTGGCGGGCGGGGATGCGAGCACAGCCCCCTGAAACACCGGGACCTATCCACTGCTGCTGTTGTCACGGGCACGCCGTGGGATGATAACTGGCTTTTCGGCTGGTCTCATTCTGATCTACGATTGGCTAGGTCGGACTCTGGGGGTTCTTTGTAGGTCCGGAGGTTAGGAACCAGGTTTCCATCAGTCCTTTTCCTTTGATCTCAATAGATCCCCTAGGGTTGCACTCGAAGCCCGGGCTGAGTAGATCGAAGGTGGCTTTGGACAGTCGTATTTGGCCAGGTTCGCTGTGGGACTCCATTCGACTCGCAATATTGACGGTATCCCCCCACACGTCGTAGTGAAACTTGTGCGTTCCGATGACCCCGGCGACTAGCGGGCCGGAGTTAATTCCGATCCGAAAGTTTAAGGCCTTGCCATGCCGTTGGCTGACGCTTTGCAAACGTCACCGATCGTCCTGATCTTTTCGAGACCGTATGACTCGAGCAAATCGTCGAACATCGAGAAGACCTCGTTGAGCCACTCCACGCCGACGTCGCAGTTAGCCCGTACGCCGGGGTTCTTGTCGTCGGGATCTTCACTTTTCAAGGACCGCCCGAGGTAATCGCAGCAGTCGGTGGCGTGTTGATGGTCGCCAACGCAAACCGCAGCCGGAGCGAATGAAGCGCGTTAACCGGGTGACCGTCGGGCTATCAGAATCCGTCCGACCGCTCCTCCGAGTGTGATCACAATCAGGACGGGAACCCAAACCGTCCAGTCTGCCCGACCCCAGATGACTACTGACGCTGCGACCATCAGGACCAAACCCAGCCACGGTGTATCAGCTCCCCGTCGGTATCCGAACCAGAGCATGGCTGCAGCCGAGCCGTCGAGAAGAGTGATGAGCCAGGCGGGTTGCTGGAAAGAGAAGATGTATCCGAAACCCTGTTCCAAGGTCCCGAGATAGAACAGAACGGTCATGACGACATGGATCGCCGCCAGCAACACGAAGTAGATGATGAGAGTCCAGGTAGCTAGGGCATAGACCGTTGGCCACACCGGCCCCATTACCTTCGTTGTCTCAGTCAATCGTTCTCCCCTCCGTCCGATTCAAAGTGTAGGCTCGGGGTTGGTGGTCTCACTAGGCGAGGTCCCGTTTCGGACACGAGGCGAATCTTCGGGCGTCCAGGACCGAATAGTTTCGATCACGATTGATGTCATGGGTTGTGCTGCTGCGGTGTAACCAGCGAGCCGGATCTGGCTGAGGGCGCCCCAGAGCGCACCGACGAGAAACTCGGCCCTCGTTTCGGCCTTTGGGATGCCGCCCGCCTCGAGCCCTTGTTGAAAGTTAGCCCGGAACAGCTCACGGTATTGAGCGATCTGGTCGGCAATGTTCTCGATTGGCTCGTCAATTTCGAACACGGTGTTGACCATCAGACACCCACCGCTGCGAGGGTCGTCAGCTTCAGCGTGTGAGCTGACACGTTCAAACACCTGGACTATCGAGTGGACCGTGGGCGGGTCGAACATGGTGGCGAGGTTGTCGGCCACCATCTGCCGATACCGAGTGAGGGCCCTGGCGAACAAATCATCTTTCTCTCCGAAAGTATTGGCCAAGCTTCGTATCCCGACCCCTGAAATCGTTTCAAGACCGCGATACGTTGTGGATCTGTAGCCGTGACGCCAAAACGCCCGCATCACTGTCTCGAGCAGCTCTGACTCTTCGAAAGCTCTAGGCCGCGCCATCAACACACTCCTGGTCACACTCACTCTTCGCGACAATTATGCAACATGTGTTGCATTGTGTCAATGGGGGTGCTATAAAGTGTTCTGCTGCGTCTGTTGCATAACCGAAAGAATCCTCATGGAACCTCGAACTGCCACCTCAACCATCACAGTCGAGGCCAAAGCCCAAGAAGTGTGGGCGGTCCTAGCCGACGAGTTCACCGACATCGTCGCCTGGAGCCCGGGAGTCCACTCGTCGGGCCCCAACCCTGCAACCCCCGAGGGTATTAATGGCAGCCGTGACGGGGGACGGGTGGCTGAGATAGAAGGGCTGGGCGCTATCGACGTCCGGATGACGGCCTAGGACGCCCAAGCGCGAACGCTGAGTTACACCGTCGAAGCCGAGAACATGCCGCCCTTCATCGAACGCCTGACCAACACGTGGACCGTCACTCCAGATGGCCCCAACTCTTGCAATCTCAAGGCCAGAGTGAAGATCACCATTTCGGAGGCGATGTCGAGCAACGAAGAAGTTCGGAAGGCAGTCGACACCATGCTGGCAGCAGGCACCGGCGCATCAACCAACCTCAAAACCTACATCGTCCAGAAAGGGCACACACGTGATTGACACGCAGGAGATCTCAGCGGATTTTCCATTCGAATCGAAGTACATCGACGTCCTTGGGTCGCAGATGCACTATGTCGATGAGGGCGAAGGAGAGACCATCCTGTTTCTTCACGGGAACCCGACCTCGTCGTACCTGTGGCGAAACGTGATTCCCCACCTCAGTGGGCAAGCGCGTTGTATTGCGGTCGACCTGATTGGCATGGGAAAGTCTGACCATCCAGACATCGCCTACCGCTACGACGACCAGTATCGATATCTCTCCGCCTTCATCGACAACCTGGGAATCGGATCAAACCTCACACTCGTGATCCACGATTGGGGCTCAGGGTTGGGTTTCCGCTGGGCCCATGACCACGCCGATGACGTAAAGGCGATAGCTTTCATGGAAGCGATGATTCGAGGCCTCTATCTCGAGGACATGCCCGGCAGCCTCCGAATGGCGTTTCGGATGATGCGGGCACCAGGCACCGGGTGGCTGCTGGTCAGCGTCGCCAACCTGTTCATTAAGAAGATGCTGCCCGACCTGACCTACAACAAGATCAGCCCCGAAGCTCTCGCCTACTACGGGTCGGCCTTCCCCACCATCGCCAGCCGCAAGGCCGTTCTCCAGTGGCCGCGAGAGGTATCCCTCGAAGGCAAGCCGGCCGACAACACCGAGACCATCGAGGCCTACCGACAATGGCTGACCCGGACCGAAGTGCCAAAGCTTTTGTTCTACGGGAACGACGGGGTGGCCATCAAAGAGGCAGAGGTGGCATGGTGCCGGGAGCATCTTTCAAACCCTGACGTCATCGATCTAGGTGAGGGGATTCACTTTCTCCAAGAAACCCACCCTCACACGATCGGCACTGAGCTATCAAAGTGGTACGCAGGACTATGAATTCTCTTGGGCAAGGCAGTTCCTTGAAACTGGTCCTGAGATATGGGCGGGGGGAGGGGTCTTCGCCGATGGTGCAGCGCGTCCGCTGCTGATGGAATGTTGGATTCACCCACGGTTGCTCATGGCTGCGCCCATGAGCGTGAGAAAAGCACTGGCGTGAGCGGCGCCGTCTACGATTTCGAGGTGCTGGGTGGCGAACTCGTCGAACGAAATCCGCCCTTCACCCGCATCCAGGAACCCCTGGTAGTCGGTGCGTGCCACTAGGTCCGGTTCGGTGTTCGTGTTTCTGTAGTCGACTTCGACTCCGTCGGCCGTAGAAATGATGGTGAAGCTGTCATCGTCGACGAGCAGGCGGACCACCTGTTCGGGACGGTCTGGCACTGCTTCGAGCATCAGGCGGAGCGGCAGAGCGATCGTTCTGAGGTTGCCGGGCTCGCGAGGATCGGGGGCCGGATCGAGTTGGGCCCCGAAGCGGGCGAGCTCCCAGAGCAGCCGGTCTGTGTGACGACCGAGCTCGGTGAGTTGGTAGGTGCCCCACCCGACCTTTGTCGACTTCTCGATCAATCCCGCTTCGGTCAACTCGGTCAGCCGGGTGGACAACAGGTTTGTGGCTATGCCGAGACCGGTCTCGAGATCCCGGAACCGGGCCGGACCTGCATGCAGGTCGCGCACGATGAGCAGAGCCCATCGATCGCCGACGACGTCAAGGGCTCGAGCGATCGGGCATAGGAGCCGGTAGCGGCGCTTAGCGGTCATTCCACCTCCGTCATCGGATGGTACTTGCTAATTGCAAGCCTTGTGTGTAACTTTAATTTTGCAAGCATACACTGCCAAGCCCCAGACTTGGCACCTAGAAGGGACCACGACATGTCGAACCTCGATCCGCTCCTCGAGCGCAACCAGGCCTTCGCCCGAGCTGGGGGCCATCTAGGCATCTCGCCTATGCCTGAACACCAGCTGTTCATTGTTAGCTGTATCGACCCCCGGGTCGATCCGGCCCACATCCTCGGTGCCGGCCTCGGCGACGCCCTGGTGCTCCGCAACGCAGGCGGGCGAGTGACCAACGAGGTTATCGACGAAATCGCTTTTATCGCGCAGCTTACCGAGACCATGTTCGGCGATGATGCGCCATCGTTCGAGGTAGCGGTCGTCCACCACACCTCCTGCGGCACCCGCTTCTTGGCCGATGACGCCTTCCGACGCAGCTTCGCCAGCCGGATCGACGCCGACGAGACCGAGCTTGCCGCGGCCGCGGTCACCGACCCCATCCAGTCGGTCAGGCGAGACGTAGAGAAGCTAGCGACCTCGCCGCTCGTCCCTAGTCGGATGACGGTTTCCGGTCACGTGTATGACGTCGACACCGGGCTGGTCGAGACGGTCGTCCCGGTCGCAATCGGTGTGTCCTGATATGGTTGCGACGATCTCAAGGGAGGGGTGCTACTTTTCAGACACCGTCCCCGCACACATCGGGAGCCTCCGATGAACCGAGCCGACTTACCCGTCCCTGTCGAGGGTTTCGTGACCACGCACTTCCTCGTGGCGGCCGATATTAAACGGACGGCGGCCTTCTACGCCGATGTTCTCGGCGGTGAGATCGTGTTCGCGGCTGATGGAGCGCCGGCAATCGTGAAGCTCGCGAACACTTGGGTCATCATCAACAGCGGTGGCGGACCCACGCCGGACAAGCCCACCGTCGTCCTCGAGCCGCCAGCCGACCCCCACAAGGCCAGCGCATTCATGAACATCCGGGTCGCCGATATGGAGGCTTCATATGCGGAGTGGAAGGAACGCGGTGCAGAGTTCCTGACCGAACCCCTTGACAACCATGGCGTTGAGCTGCGGTGTTACATGCGGGATCCCGACGGCCGAATCATCGAAGTCGGCCAAGCAACCGGAATGGTAGAGATCCTCGGGATCGACGTCTCCTCTAGTGAGCAATGATCCCACAGCCTTGCGATCGAAGAACATCTCACCTTGCATCGGGTAGGAACCATCACAACTCTGACTATGTTGAGTTTTCGTGCCTGCCGAGCGCTAGACGCCGCGGTCGGCCATGATCTGGGCGTCGTATGGCTCAATCATGATGCACTCGCCAGGGCACTCTTCGGCAGCTTCGATCACATCTTCGATCTGGGAATCCGGGACCCGGGCAACTCCCCGTGAGCCTTCCGACCCATGGCCTGGCCCATCTTCTGCATCGAATATCACCGCCGTACCGAAATGTTCGGCAGTTTCTTTGACAACCCACAGGCCGTCATCGCGTTCCTCAAACACATCCGGAGCGATCTCCTCGCAGATCCCGTCACCGGTGCAGAGATCCTGATCGATCCAGACCATCAGTTTGGTTGCATTCATGTCGTGACCTCATCCCGCATGCTGCGAAGTATCTCTGTCCCCTGACGATAGTGTGCCAGACCCTCGACTTGCCTGACGTACTGGGCTGACCGGTGCAACCGGCGACCGATTCGTTCGTGGCTCTCACCCTCGGCGAGTAACGCGAGAACTCTCGACTCGACCGGGGTTGGTGACCGCCGAATAGTAGGGCGAGTCCGAGGGACATCTGTCCAAGCGATGATGCTCTCGACTCGATCGGGTGTCTTGCGAATTCGTTTTGCGATCTCATCGATCTCGACACCATCAGCGGACATGGAGAGTACCCGGCGCTCAAGTGGACGAAGATGTTGCATCGGACTCCTTCAATTGGACTTGATCTCACCCTACCACCCAGACCCAACTCGGTTGAAACACACCAGCGACCGCGACTACGTATGCGTTTGCTTGTCAGTTGGCACCAAACCGTCCCTCTGATTGCGCCGGTGGCTCAGCAAGATTGCGCCACCAAGCAACCCAACGATGATCCCCAGTGACAAATACGTGTTCATGTGATACCAGTGAGAGATAGCCATTTTCGAGCCGACGAAAACGAGGATTCCGCCCAAAGCATGGGACAAATAATGGAATTGGGCCTTCGCATTGGCCAGGAGGAAATACATCGCCCGTAGGCCGAGAATCGCGAACGCGTTTGAGGCGAACACCAGAAAAGGCTCATGAGAGACGGCCAGAATGGCTGGCACCGAATCGACGGCGAAGATTACGTCGGTAACTTCGACGACCACCAGGGCAGCGAACAGAGGTGTGGCAGCCCGCTTTCCGTCCATCACCGTAAAGAATTTTCGTCCATCAAAGTCCGGGCTAACCGAGATCACTCGCTTGAGAAGAGTCAGACCGCGACTCGCTTCGGCCTCTCCTTCGTCGGTCCGATGGCGGATCACTTTGAAGCCGGTGAATATGAGGAAAATGCCAAATACCAATAGGACCCACCAGAACCGTCCGATCAGTGCTGTGCCCGCATAGATAAAGATCGCTCGGAAGATAAGAGCGCCGAAGATCCCCCAGAACAGCACCCGATGTTGGTAGCGAAGCGGTATGGCCATCGATGAGAACAACATGGACCAGACAAAGACATTATCGACACTGAGCGACTTCTCGATGAGATAGCCGCTCAGGTACTCGCCAAATGCCGGTGCTCCGAATGTTGCGAGGACCACACCCCCGAAGGAAAGGCCGAGAGCGATCCACACGAGTGACTCTCGCAAGGCCTCCCTCGGGCTCGGCTCGTGGTCGTCTCGGTGTCGGAAGAGATCGACGGCCAACATGACACTGATCGCCAGGATCAGGGCCGCCCATGCCCAGGGCTGTACGTCGAGCGAGACGAACGTGGCTTGGGTTTCTTCCGCTGCGAAGGCCATAAGGCAGTCTCCAAGTCGGTCCTACGGGTCGGGGTTCCCCCCTGCGGTTGCCAGCCCGGTGGGAGCTATCCCGACTTTGGGAAGGTCTCTCCGCCTTTTGAGGGCAGTCACGCCCTCCTTTTCATGACGTGCTGACGACATGCCACTCGCGGATACTTTCCTTGCCACGGCAGAGTATAGGTAGCGGCTGGGTCTGGCATGACTTCGCTCGGCAGACACCTAGCATCACGAAACGTACGCGGCGAGACGATTGCGATGGCGGGCGTCGATCGTGATGCTTGTCGGCCATATCGCCGACCTAGACGCCCAACCTGATCAGCACCCGAAGGCGCTCGATGTCGTCCCAGCAGCATTGAGTTGACGCGGGACTCGGCGGCGTCGGAGATACCGCATCTGCCCGGTTGGCCGACGAGGAGTTCGTCTGGGATGTATCGGCGAAGGTCGTCCTCGGCTTCTTGTTCCGCGGTGGCTAGCGCGTGCCCACACACCTTGCAGAATTTGCTTCCTGACGTAGCGGTAGCGCTGCAGTTGGGGCACGTGATCGTTAGCGCCCTACCGCAGTTCGAGCAGAAAGATGCGTCTGACTCATTCTCGTGCTGGCAGACGGTACAGATCATTTGGCCCCGGAACGGTGGTACCGGTCGGATACTAGGGTCGTTGGAGCTAAGGTGCGGAGAGTAACTAGCACTGCACCTACAACCAAGCCCCAACCCAGGGTTCGCTTTCACTCTCGCTTTGTTGGTTAGGCTTTTTCGATGCAGCCTCCGAAGATGGCACCCTGGAATCTGGTGCTTCGTTTTGGCCTCGAGATAGCCGCGTTCGTTGGAATCGGCATGGTTGCTTCGAGTCTGGCAAGCGAGTCCACCAGATGGATCGTTGTTGTGCTCGTGGTGCTGATGGCGGTCAGCGCTTGGGGGATCTTCAACGTCGTCGATGATCCGAGCCGATCCGGAAGAGCGCCCGTGGAAGTTTCCGGTTGGGCCCGACTCGCCTTGGAACTCGTCATTCTGGGGGGAGCCGCACTCGCTCTGATCATTGCGGGTCGACTCAGCTTCGGATGCGTTCTCGGCGGATTAGTGCTCGTGCATTACCTGTCGTCTTGGTCCCGAGTTCGATGGCTTTTGGAGCAGTGAACGATCCCCAACCTGCAGGCTCAGGCAGTCCAACCAAGGAAGAACTCGCCAGCCAAGAGCACGAGCACCCAAATGAGGAAGGCGACAATCGGGGATGCGAGGACCAGCCAGGGCTTCGTCTTCCAAATCCTGATGACGCCAACCAGCATCACTAGCCACAGGCCGATGAGGATGGTGGAGGCCCACACGGGGGCGACAAGCCCAGATGCCATGTAGAGGAATCCAACACCGATGAAGAGGAGTAGTCCGAGCCATCGAGCCGCCAACTGCGGTCTAGCCTGACTCCAGATGGAGCCCTCGTCCGTCGAATCTGGGTGTGTCATCCTGATCATCGTATCACCAAGGATCAGACGGTCAACTGTGAGAGAAGGGGAGGACCTAGGTGGGTGCCTACGCAGCGGCGAGTAACGACCGTAGGTGGTGGTGGGTTGTGGACTTGGCTACCCCAAGGTACTCGGTGAGTTCACTGAGGGTCTTGGGCCCGCTGGACAGGTGGCGAAGAACTTTCAGCCGCTTTTCGTCACCGAGCGCTTTGGCCATCTGGGTCATCCACGATGGGGGAGTGTCAGAGTCGGCGTGAACCGCCTCGTCTGAAGCGGGATAAACAAAATACTGTGCCCCACCGAACCGAAAGAGCAAGTTCCAGGGACGAACCATGACGCTTGGTACGAGGACTAGTACCTCTACTCCCGCTTCGGCTGTGTAGGAGTTCCCGTTGGTGACGGTCTCGATTAGTTGCCCGATGCTCACTCTTCGTTCGAGGGAGCCAGTGAGATGGCTTCGTGCTGCAGCTTCGGCTCCAGCTCGGTCAGAACTAGATTCGCTCGCTGCGCGATGCCCTCGAAAATCGAAGCCAGTCCGTCAGTGAGTACCTGCGGGTCCTCGTCGTGCGTGCAGTCGACACCGTCGTGTCCCTTGCACATGGAATGAGACATCTGGGCTACGTCGAGAGCTTCGGCGGTTCTCAGATACTCGGCAAAGACGGAAGGAGTGCTGGCTTTCGATCGGTCAACCAGCAAGATGCAGGAGACCCAACGTGCGCCATCTTCCTCGGCCATCCATTTGATCTCGTCTTCGCTCAACCCAGATTCTTCTACGAGGAGAGTGAGCTCCTCGTAGCTGAGGAACGAGTCGATATTGTCGGCTTCTACGATCATTAACCAGTGGGCGACAACAGTCTCGAAGAGAGCAGACCAAGCAATGCGTACGCTGACGGGATTCGCGTCAGCTTGTTGGTTGAGATCCGTGTCAAGGCGGCGGCGGAAGCATCTCGGGGCCAAGGCCGCCGAGCCTTGTCTTGCCAAAGCTGGCACAGCTTCTAACCTCTTGTTTTCGCCCTATTGAACGTGAACCAATGAACGCCCGAGAACCTTGGACTCCTGAATCATGGAAGCTCAAGACCGCGTTGCAGCAGCCGGTCTATCCCGACGCGGCCGCGGTTGAGTCAGCCGTTGGTGAACTCTCGGCCTTGCCCCCGCTTGTGACGTCTTGGGAAGTGGAGTCGCTCAAGTCACATCTGGGCGCCTGTGCTCGGGGTGAGGCGTTCCTTCTCCAGGGCGGCGCTTGTGCGGAGACTTTTGAGACCTGTCAGCCAGGTTCTATCACTGCTCTTCTCAAGATCATGCTGCAGATGAGTCTGGTGCTCACTCACGGAACGCGTCGCAAGGTGGTGCGAGTGGGTCGGATCGCTGGACAATACGCCAAGCCTCGTTCAGCAGATCAAGAGTCGATCAACGGCGAGACGCTTCCTACCTACCGGGGAGATCTCTTCAACCGATCTTCGTTCACGAGCGGTGATCGGGTCCCGGATCCTCAACTCCTATTGAGGGGTTACGAAAGGGCTGCGCTCACTCTCAACTTCATCAGGGGTCTTGTAGACGGTGGGTTCGCTGACATTCACCACCCCGAATATTGGGACCTTGACTTCGTCGACTCCGCCTCACGCAGCGGTGAGTACAAGGACATTGTGGACTCGATCAAAGACTCCCTTGATTTCATGGAGAATATCCTCGATGCGCCCGAGGGGACGATGAAGAGAGTTGAGTTCTTCACTAGCCACGAAGGCCTTGCCCTTCGGTATGAACAGGCGCAGACTCGGACCGTTCCGAGGCGCGAGGGTTACTACGACCTGTCCACTCACTTCCCGTGGATCGGTGTTCGCACCGCCCACATCGACGGCGCTCATGTCGAGTATTTCAGAGGGATTCGTAATCCCATCGGGGTGAAGGTGGGGCCAAGTATGACCAGCGAATGGCTCACCCAACTGATTGATGTCTTACACCCCGATGATGAGCCTGGCCGCCTGACACTGATTACTCGTCTGGGTGCAGATCGGGTGGAGGACCTACTCCCAGGACTTGTAGCAACTGCAGCAGCCACTGGCAAGACGGTGAACTGGGTTGTGGACCCCATGCACGGCAACACCGAATCCACTGCCAAAGGGATCAAGACTCGTCGGTTCGACAATGTGCTCGGAGAGGTTCAATCGTCGTTTGACGTTCATGCAGCAACAGGCAGTGTCCTAGGTGGTCTCCATGTGGAGATCACCGGTGACGATGTGACTGAGTGCCTAGGCGGTCCGAGAGACCTCAGTGAGGCTGATCTGGAGCGGGCGTACGAGTCCAAGGTTGACCCCCGGCTCAACTATGAGCAGTCGATGGAGCTAGCGATGCTTGTGGCGAACCGTCTCCGCGACGAGGTTTAGCTTGGGGCCCGCCCCTTTGCCTTCTTCCTCTTTTTAAGGAACGGCGATTTGTGGCTGGGCGCTGAGCGATCTGATACCCAGGGAGCGGCCGGCGCTGCAGTGATCTCAGCGAGAGTCAACAGAACGGTGTCGTAGTTGACGCGCCAGCCGGCGAAGTCGGTCCACGCTTGGTCCCAGTCGTCCGTGATCGGGAGACCAGCTTCTTGGAGGGCAGTGAGCGCGGCGTCGAATTCTGACCGAGACACCGCTATTGGGTCATCCGGCGAGGGGTCAGGATCGAACTCAATCCGGAAGATCCTAGCGATAGCCCGAAGGGCGAAGAAGCCGGCTCGGATGCTCACCGCTGATGCTCCCGAACTGTGCTCTGGGAGAGCTGCTTGCGTGAGGGACGCTGCGTCGAGCACCGTACCTGCCGCCGTGATCCAGGAGCGGTCCGGGCTGGGAGACCGGAAGAGCGTAAGCATCGGGAAGGTCGTGTGTGACTCTTCAATTTCGGCGAACCATTGTTCCCACGCAAGCCAGTAGGGGTCCATGTTGTCAAGCCACCCGATTCTGGAGTGACGTATGAGGAACTCAACAGCTGAGGGCGGGTTGCCTGCTCTGACTTCCAATTTGGTAACTGCCGTTTCCCTCTGGACAAAGGCTGTGTAGAGAGATGGGAGGAACGTGATGAGAAGGGCGATGATGACGAGGCCGATAATCGCCTCTATGAATGAGAGAGCCTGGTGCACTTCACCGATTGCAGGTATGAAGCCCAGTGTTGTGATGGATCACCCACTCAGGGCGACTGCCGATGGAAAATCGATCGTTGGGCTACCCCAGAACATCAGGGCGAACCCGTGCATGATGAGAAACACCCAGACCATGGGCAACAAGATGAGGCCAATGGGAGCAACCAGAGCAAGGACCCTTTCCTGTGACGAGG
>Ga0302135_10001308_pt1 | contig 14988 bp, 15 predicted proteins | sample CBN3_surface_MG_FD_203119 | JGI IMG/M metagenome (GOLD analysis project Ga0302135, IMG submission 203119) | Marine microbial communities from Western Arctic Ocean, Canada - CBN3_32.1 | ecosystem: Environmental > Aquatic > Marine > Oceanic | place: Canada: Western Arctic Ocean | collected...
GCCCGGTTCCTCGCCAAAAAGCGCTGAAAACAAAGATTTTTCGGGCATCCCGCACGTCGATAATTGGGTCTTCGACCTAGATAACACGCTGTATTCTGCGGAAACTGAGCTCTTCAAACAGGTGAGCAATCGAATTACGAAATTCGTCGCGGTAGCACTTGATCTCAAAATGGTGGCGGCCGAGCGTTTGCGCCGCGACTATTTTCGATCCCATGGCAGCACCTTGCGCGGGATGATGACCAATCATGCAACCAATCCCGAACAGTATCTCGCCTTCGTCCACGATATCGATGTGTCTGTAATCCAGCCCAATGATGCCCTGGATACCGCACTTGGCGCGCTTAGCGGGCGGAAATTTATCTTCACCAGTGCCAACCAAGCGCATGCCGAACGGATTCTCGAACGCCTCGGCATTCGGCGTCACTTCGAGCACTTATTCTCGATCGAGAGTTCTGATTATGTGCCAAAGCCGCATCGTCAGGTCTACGAGCGTATGATCCAGACCTGCGCGGTCGAGCCACGACGCGCGGCAATGTTCGAAGACTCCGCCCGTAACCTCGAACCGGCAGCAGCGCTCGGCATGGTCACCGTGTGGTTACCAAACAACACCGAATTCTCTCAGCAGGGCGCGGACGGCAATCATATCGACTTCGTGGTAGAGGATCTGTCGGCCTGGCTGAACTCGGTGGGACAGCATCGTCGGCAGGCGCTTGGCGGCGGTTGACAGGGGGCCGACCGGAGCTATTGTCGCGCCTTGTTTTTTGGCCGGTGGGCCCACTTTTCTAATCTTTGGAGGACGCCATGACGGCTGATGATCTCGAAGCCCCGATCAACCAAGCTTGGGAGCAGCGCGAGTCGATTTCAACCAACACCGGAGGCGAAGTCCGTGATGCGATCGAGACCGCGTTGAACGCCCTCGATCGCGGCGAAATGCGCGTCGCAGAAAAACGCGACGGCACCTGGCATGTCAACCAATGGCTCAAGAAAGCGGTCCTGTTGTCGTTTCGATTGAATGACATGACCACGATCGCAGGGGGTCCGGGCGACAAGACGCCGTGGTTCGACAAGGTCGAATCCAAGTTCGCCGGGTGGGAAGACAAGAATTTTCGCGACGCCGGTTTTCGGGCGGTGCCCAATTGCGTGGTGCGCCACTCAGCATATATCGCACCGGGCGTGGTGCTGATGCCGTCATTCGTCAATCTCGGCGCTTACGTCGATAGCGGCACCATGATCGATACTTGGGCGACCGTTGGGAGTTGTGCCCAAGTTGGCAAGAACTGTCACATTTCCGGCGGTGCGGGGATCGCCGGTGTTCTTGAGCCCCTACAGGCGAACCCGGTGGTGATCGAGGACGATTGTTTTGTCGGCGCGCGCTCCGAGGTTGCCGAAGGTGTGATCGTCGAGCAAGGTTCGGTGCTGGCGATGGGAGTCTATATCGGTGCGTCGACGAAGATCATCAATCGCGCGACGGGCGAAGTGCATTTCGGGCGCGTACCGGCCTATTCCGTGGTCGTCCCCGGAAGTTCCGGCGGCAAGCCACTGCCAGATGGAAGTCCCGGTCCCAACCTCTATTGCGCCGTCATCGTTAAACAGGTTGACGCATCCACCCGATCGAAGACGTCGGTAAATGAACTATTGCGCGATTAAGAGACCGATCCCGCGCTATGTCGAATGTGCGTTCAGTTGATCCGGTCGAACTTGCGGTCGAACTTATACGCTGCGAGAGCGTAACCCCACGCGACGGTGGCGCGCTCGCAGTTTTAGGGAGTGTTCTTGAACGCTTCGGACTCACCTGCCACCGCCTGCCGTTTCAAGCACCCGGCACGGAACTGGTGGATAACCTCTATGCCCGTATCGGTACAGAAGCACCGAACTTCTGCTTCGCCGGGCATACCGACGTTGTGCCGGAGGGCGAACGCGCCGATTGGGTAGTCGACCCATTTGCGGCTGAAATCGTCAATAATGATCTGATCGGGCGCGGGGCGACCGACATGAAGGGGGCAATCGCGGCATTTGTTGCAGCGCTGGCCGAATTCCTAAATGAGCACGACGGCACGCTGCCGGGATCAATCAGTCTCCTAATTACCGGCGACGAGGAAGGCCCGGCCATCAACGGCACCAGGAAAGTATTGGAGTGGATGTCGGCGCGGGGTGAGACCTTGGACGACTGCCTCGTTGGCGAACCGACCAATCCCAACGATCTGGGTGAAATGATAAAGATCGGCCGGCGCGGGAGTGTAAGCGCATGGCTTACCGTCAACGGAACCCAAGGGCATGTGGCCTACCCTCATCTCGCCGATAACCCAATTGGTCGCCTCATAGAGATGCTCCAGGCAATTACCGCCGAGCCGCTCGATGACGGCGCCGAACATTTCCAGCCGTCGAATCTGGAAATTACGTCGATCGATGTCGGCAATCCTGCGACCAATGTAATCCCGGCGCGGGCAAAAGCGGCCATCAACATTCGTTTCAACCCCAAGCACACTTCGGACTCACTCATTACCTGGTTGCGATCGAAATTCGACACGGTGGGCGGTGACTACGGCCTCGAAACCCATGTGACCGGGGAGGCATTCCTGACACCGCCCGGAGCATTTTCCGAACTGCTGTCGGCCGCGGTCAGAGATACCCTGGGTCGCGAACCGACCTTGAGCACCACCGGAGGAACATCGGATGCCCGCTTTATCAAGGACTACTGCCCGGTTGCTGAATTCGGCCTCATCAGTCAAACCATGCACAAGGTCGATGAACGCGCCGCTGTCGCTGATATCGGCGCGTTGACACGCGTCTATAAGGCAGTGCTCGACCGATATTTTGCAGCCTGATTGCCACAGGCATGTTGTCAATCCAGGAAATTTCCTCCTCAATATACGGGGCCTGGCGACTCGCTCGAGTCGACCGCGAAGGAATGAATTGGTTCAACCATTCCATCGCGGGGTTTTGGCACTCGTTCTTCGTCGCCGTTCTGGTTGCCCCGCTGCTCGCGCCGGTGCTGGTTTTCCGTTTCATCGGATCCACCGACGAATTTGACGTCGGCCACACCATCGCTAGCGAGTTGATTAGCTATGGACTGGGATGGATCGTGTTTCCCATCGTCGCTTTGTTGGTGTGCCGCCTGATGAACCTCACCGAGCACTACGTGAGCTACATCATCGCCTACAACTGGTCGCATATCATTCCTGCCGCACTCATTCTGCCGATTGTCTTGTCGGCGATCCTCGGTTTGGTGCCAAGCGACCTGGTTGATTTTGCCCTCTTGGCTGTCACCTTCGCCGTTTTCGGCTATCGCTGGTTTATCGCGCGGGTTGCGCTCAGTGCAGATGGGCTCACCGCAGCCGCGCTCGTGGTCCTCGAGGTGATTATTGACTTGCTGCTTTATGGCGGCGTTAAGAAATTCTTGTGAGCGCTTAATGCCGTCGCATCGACCCAGCGTTTTTACGCGCTATTCAATCGCGGGGTCAGCCTGCGCGTAGTCAACATCAGCAAGATAGAGCCCCCATGGCGGGGCAGTCGGTGGCGCCGCGGTCCGATCCCGCGCCTCGAGTGCTTCGGCTACCGCCTCCTCCGTCCAACGCCCTTCGCCGACCATTTTCAGCGCGCCGACCATCGAGCGGACTTGATTGTGCAGGAACGAGCGCGCGTGCGCGGTAATCCGCACGTCATTGCCACAGCGGACAACGACCAATCGGCCGAGAGTTTTGACCGGCGAATCAGCCTGGCAGTGCTTCGAACGATAGGTGGTGAAGTCGTGGTTACCGACCAGGCGTTGCGCCGCCCGGTTCATGGCCCGAACGTTCAATTTTCGCGGTACATGCCAAACCCGAAGGGCGTCAAGCGAGGGTGGCGCGGGTCGATTGAGAATCCGGTAAATATATTTCCGGCCTGTCGCAGAAAAGCGGGCATGGAAATCTGCGCCCGCGTCAGCAACCTCGAGCACGCTGATAGGTTCGGCCTTTAGGTGAAAATTGACCGCCTTCTGCACGGTAATGACGGGATCGCCGCGGGCGATATCGACGTGAACGGTCTGGCGCAGAGCATGCACGCCCGCATCGGTGCGCCCGGCGGCAAATGCCCTGATGGTTTCACCACAGTAAGACGCGATCGCTTCTTCGAGCGATTGCTGAATCGACACGCCATTGGTTTGGCGCTGCCAGCCGACATAGTTGCTGCCGTCGTATTCAACAACTAGCCGGTAGCGTGGCATCACTAGTTTAAAGGCACCGGCAAGATCGTGCCGCGATCGAGCTGGTAGCCACGCAGAAAGTTCGTCGCCGACATCGCTTTGCGACCGGCGCGTTGCAGACTCAACAAACGGAGCGCACCGTCTGCACACCGCACCGTCAATTCCTCGTCAATTACGGTTCCGGGCACTGCCTCATCCGCACTTTCTGTGGCGAGCGCCAATGTGACCTTAATGCGGGCATCGTCGTGCTCGAACCACGCACCCGGCGTGGGCGCCATCGCCCGAACGACACGTTCGAGTTCAACTGCAGAGCGACCCCAATCGAGACGCGAATCGCCGGGCTGTATTTTCGGCGCCCAGGTGACAGCCACGTCGGGCTGCGGCGTCGGGCCAATGGCACCACCAGCCAAACCAGCAAGCGTTTTGAGCATAAGCGGTGCACCCAACGACGCCAGTTTGTCGTGCAGTTCGCCGGCGGTGGTCATCGGTCCTATCGTGGTTCGCTCGCAACTTAACACCGGGCCGGTATCCAGGCCTTCTTCCATCATCATCGCGCACACGCCGGTTTCGGTATCGCCGCTCAGGATCGCCCACTGAATCGGCGCTGCGCCGCGCCATCGGGGCAACCAAGACGCGTGAAGATTAACGCAACCTAGTCGGGGAGCCTCCAACACAGCTTTTGGCAGCAACAGCCCGTAGGCCACCACAACCGCGGCATCGGCATCGCAAGCAGCGAACGCTTCCTGGACGTCGGGCGGCTTGAGACTGCTCGGCACCCGCACCGGAATGCGGTTGGCTTCGGCAATATCGTGCACGGCGGAGCGACGCTTTTTGTGGCCACGGCCGGCTGGACGCGGCGGTTGCGTATAGACCGTACTGATCTGGTGCCCTGCGTCGATCAGCGCCTGCAGCGTTGGCACGGCAAAGTCCGGTGTGCCCATGAACACCAGGTTGAGCGATCCGGCCAACACTAGTGCGGCACGCCTACGCGCTCTCGCGGAGCTGTTGTTTTTTAATTTTGGTAAGTTTGCGCAGGATAATGTTCCGCTTCACCGCACTCATACGATCGACAAATATGACGCCGTCGAGGTGATCCAACTCGTGCTGGATACACCGCGCAAGAAGCCCGTTCGCGGAAAGCGACTGCTCATTGCCATCATAGTCGGTAAAACGCACCTCAACCTCATCCGGTCGCTCAAGCGGCTCGTAAAATTCAGGCAGTGAAAGGCATCCCTCTTCAAGCGCAACAAGATTATCTGACATCGCGACGATCTCGGGATTTATCAAACGCGTCAGGCGCGGATTGCCGTTCCCGTCCCGGGGATCGACAACAATGATACGTCTGTGCATGCCCACTTGCGGGGCGGCGAGGCCGACGCCGGGGGCCGCATACATGGTTGAAACCATGTCGTCGATCAGTGAGCGTACGGCATCATCGACGTCGTCGACGCGCTCCGACTTGACCTTCAGACGCGGGTCCGGCGCAATAATAATTGGGAGCTGAGACATAGCTTTTCACATTGATATCGCGGCCACTTAGGTAGGACAGCCCCAATTAGGCGTCAAGCCGGTCCGTTCTGCCGACGCCATCCCCTGGCCGTGATATGATGGGCGATCGAGTAGCCGAGAGCATGATGGAAGAGCCGGGTCTTCTCTACACCCTTATTGTCGTTGCCGTGGTCGTGATCGGATTGGTGGTCATGATCCGCCAGATGCGGCGATTCCAAAATGATTCCGAATACCTCGCCCGCACGATCGCCTCGGTGCTGCGCACCCAGAGCGAGCTGGCCGGCCGGTTCGATCAGTTGGCTGCCGATTCCGACTCACGGCAGGCGAGCCTCAGCCAGGGCTTGAACGAACGCCTGGATTCGGTATCGAAACGGCTCGGTGACACCCTCACTCAAACGTCGAATAAAACCGCCGAGACCCTCGGCGAGTTGCGCAAACACCTCAGCATCATCGATGAAGCACAAAAGAACATCACCGAATTGTCGGGGCAGGTGGTCGGTCTGCAAGACATCCTATCCAACAAGCAGGCACGCGGCGCATTTGGCAATGTGCAGCTTCGCGACCTCGTCCGCAATGCCCTGCCGCCGTCGGCTTATCAGTTCGAAGCCACGCTTTCGAACGGACGACGCGCCGACTGCCTGATTAAGTTACCGATGCCACCGGGGCCGATTGCGGTCGATGCCAAGTTCCCGCTCGAAGGGTTCGAGGCACTCCGAGCGGCCGCCGATGAACAGCAGAAGAACCTGGCGGCAGGCGCCTTTCGCCGCGATATCCTCAAACACATTAAAGACATTTCCAAGCGTTATATTGTGCCCGAGGAAACCGCAGAATCCGCGCTTATGTTTTTGCCTTCCGAAGCGATTTACGCCGAGCTGCACGCAAACTTTCCCGATCTCATCCAGCAATCCTATCGCGCACGGGTGTGGATTGTTTCACCGACCACGCTGATGGCGACGCTCAATACGGTCCGCGCAGTTTTGCAAGACGCCAACATGCGCGAACAGGCCGCCGTGATCCAAATCGAAGTGCGCAAAATGCTCGAAGACGTCTCCCGCTTAGGCGAACGCGTCGGCCGATTGCAACGTCACTTCAAGCAGGCGAGCGAGGATGTCGATCAGATTTTTACGTCGACCAATAAGATCGGCCGCCGCGGCCAGATGATCGTCGATATCGAGCTCGGCGAAAAGTTGGGCGAAGGTGTTAGCGACAAAGAACTCGACGAAGACCAGCCGGAGCTACAGATTCCCTTTACGGAGAATCGTTGATTCTTTTGCGACCGGCGAAAGCCGCCGACAGCGTTCCATCGTCGAGGTAGTCGAGCTCGCCGCCAACAGGAACACCGTGAGCCAAGCGCGAAACGGCGACCGTACAGTCTTCAAGCGCATCAGAGACGTAGTGGGCGGTGGTTTGTCCGTCGACTGTTGCGTTCGTCGCGAGAATCACCTCGGTGATTTCGGGAGCGCGGGCTCGCCCGACGAGGGTGGGAATGCGCAGATCGTCGGGACCAATGCCATCCAGCGCGGACAAAGTGCCGCCGAGCACGTGATAGCGCCCGTGATAGGTCTGCGCGCGTTCCAACGCCCATAAATCGGCGACTTCTTCGACCACGCACAACACGCTGCCGTCGCGGCGCGGGTCTTGGCAGATCGTACATGGCTCAACGGTATCGACGTTGCCGCAGGTAGCGCAGATAACGACGTGCGCGGCGGTCGCGTGAAGCGCGTTGGCAAGTGGCGTGAGCAGACCGTCCTTGTTGCGGATGAGATGAAGAACTGCCCGCCGGGCTGAGCGCGGTCCCAGACCGGGCAACTTGGCCAGCAGTCGTATCAGGCCCTCGATCTCAGGCCCGCCGAGACTTGGTTCACTCATCACGTCTGCCTATGACCACCTCTAGAACATGTCGAGATCGAATTGCCTTACCCAACCCCACCATAGGATGCCTTAGCTGAACGGAAGCTTGAACCCCTCCGGTAAGCTCAGCCCGCCGGTGAGCTTTGCCATCTCTTCAGCCATGTGCTTTTCGACTTTGGCGCGGGCATCGTTGTGCGCCGCGACAATCAGATCCTCGATGACTTCGGTGTCGCCGCTCGCGAACACCGTCGGATCAATTTTCAAGCGACGCATCTCGCCCTTGCCATTGAGTGTCACGGTCACCATATCGCCACCCGCACGCCCGCTGATTTCGATCTCAGCGAGCTGTGCCTGCATATCCGCCATCTGTGACTGGACCTGCTGTGCCTGCTTGAGCATCTGACTAATGTTCTTCATGCGTCGTCTCTGTCCTCCGAGTCCGCGATATCGTCGTCGATCTGATCGCCTAAATCATCGTTAAAGTCGGCCTGCGCGAGCCCAACTCGGCGAACATCGCGAATTTCCGCATCCGGAAACGTCGCCAATGTCGTTACGACCAGCGGATGATCGGCAACTGAATTGCGGAGCGCGGCCGAGTGTTGCTGGCGCTGTTCGTGGAGCGTCGGCGCGCCCGGCTCGCCTGAGATGCTCACCACCCAGCGCCGCCCCGTCCATTGCTCAAGCAGGGTTTGCAACCGGTGCGTGAAATCGCGTGGCACGCGGTTTTCGAGCCGCAACTCAAGCCGGCCCTGCTCGTAGTGAACCAGGTGAACGTCGCCGAGCAGCGTCGCGTGCAGCGTGGGCTCGCGCCGGTGTTCAACCAACCCGACCAGAGCGTTGAAATCGGACAGATCTAAGGTCGGTGGGGCGGCGGGGTCGGCCACGGCGACTGGATCGACGCTCGGCACCTCGATTGGTTTCGCTTGGGCCGATACTGGGGGCGATGCTGGAGCAGATCCTGTACCCGAAGTCCACCCTGGCGCGCTGACCATCGCTTCGTCGCCCGGTGGGGCTGGTGTTAGCGTCGGGGGTGGCGCCCCAGCAATCGGCGTCTTTCCCGCGGCCTCTTGATTTGCTTCGCCCTTTTTATCCCCTTTGACTTGGCGTAGCAGCTCAGCGGGATCGGGTATGTCAGCGACATACGCCAAACGCACCAACAACATCTCCACTGCGATGAGCGGCATCGGCGCCGCCTGCGCTTCTTGAAGCCCCTTGAGCAGCATCTGCCAGGCGCGCGCGATCACCGCCATCGACAGTTTGTCGGCCATTTCGCGGCCGTGCATGCGCTGGGCTTCCGCCACCGCCAGATCCTCACCTGCGTCGGGCGTAACTTTGAGACGGGTAAGCCAATGGGTTAACTCCAACAGGTCCTGGATAATCACGATCGGATCGGCACCGGCGGCGTTCATATCGGCCAGATGTTTAAGCGCCGCGGGCAAATCACCCGCGAACACGGTGTCCAGCAGATCGAGCACGCGGCCGCGATCAGCCAGGCCGAGCATTTCACCCACCAGCGCTTCATTGATCTTCTCGCCACCATGGGCGATCGCTTGATCGAGCAACGATAACCCGTCCCGCGCGGAACCCTCGGCAGCGCGGGCAATCAGCTGCAGCGCCCCAGGCGCCGCCGCCACCTCTTCGCGGGCCGCGATATCGGCAAGAAAAGATAGCATCGTGGCGCCGTCGAGCCGGCGCAGATCGAAGCGTTGGCAGCGTGAGAGCACGGTGATCGGGATCTTACGGATCTCGGTCGTTGCGAAAATGAACTTAACGCGCGGCGGCGGTTCCTCCAGCGTCTTCAGCAGGGCATTGAACGCCTGTGTCGAGAGCATGTGAACTTCGTCGATGATGTAGATCTTGTAGCGCGCCGACACCGGTGCGTAGCGCACCCCATCGATCAGCTCGCGAATATCCCCCACGCCTGTGTGGCTTGCCGCATCGATCTCCAGCACATCGACATGACGATCCTCACTGATTGCCGTGCATTGCTCGCATACCCCACACGGGGCGTCGGTTGGTCCGCCGGTGCCGTCTGGCCCTACGCAATTGAGGGCGCGTGCGATGATACGGGCGGTCGTGGTTTTGCCAACACCGCGCACCCCGGTGAGCACGAATGCATGCGCCAGGCGTCCGCTGTCGAGCGCATTCGTGAGGGTCCGCACCATAATTTCCTGACCGACCAGTTCGGCGAACTTGGTGGGTCGGTATTTACGCGCGAGCACCCGATAGGATGCGTCGACGGCATTGCTGGGCGCGGAAACGGACATCGCGACGCGCGGAACTCCCGAACTCTAACGGATTGCCCCAGGCCAGCTGAACGAGGTACAGCCAGCACGAGGGACAGCAGCTAAAAACAGTGGGGACTGGTGAGGCGACCCGGAAACAATCTCGTTACGGCTGCTTCCTTCCGGACCTGACCGGGTTGGCGAGCGTTCCGTCCACCGCCAGCCCCCAATTGCACTATATCAGGCTCATCGATCAGAAATCAGGACTCAGAGGCGACGAATCCTCAATTTTTCCGAATTATTTATCCGCTCCCTTTATCTGCTTCCCTATCCCTGATACCTCACATCCCATGATCAACGTCTTTGCTGGCAACCCGCTCGACCGGGCCGCCAACCAGCGTCGCGAACCGGCGTGGTTGGGCGACCGGCTACGGGAGCCCGGAACCCGTTTTCTGCTGCTCTGGAAGCTCAATGCGCTGGCGACCGATACCGACAAGCCTGAAATAGCCTGGCAGCCCGCCACCGTTGTTGCTCCGTTCCTCGGCGACGACAGCAAATGCGTGTTTCTCGGTCTCGACGGCGGAGCCGCTCGTTTTGCCATCGACGTCTCACGCGCATCTGAGGACGACGCCCCGCCGTTTACCGAACACGGCCGGTTTGGCGAAGTTCGTGCGTTGGGCTCGCTGGTGCCGTTGGCCGAGGCTGGCATCATCGCCCAGGCGCGCGCCCTGATCGACTGGCACAATCGTCATACCCATTGCGCCGTGTGCGGGGCGCCGACGATCGCGGTGGAGGGTGGCTACCAGCGCAATTGCAAGGCCCCGGCCTGTGCGGCGCAGCACTTTCCGCGCACCGACCCGGTGGTGATCACCCTGATACGACGGCCCGGGGTGTGCCTGCTGGGACGATCAGCCCGTTTCCCGACCGATCTCTACTCCTGCCTGGCCGGCTTCATGGAACCCGGCGAGTCGATCGAAGAGGCAGTACGCCGTGAGGTCCTGGAGGAATGCGGAATTGCCGTCGGCGCAGTGCGCTACCACTCGTCGCAGCCGTGGCCGTTTCCGGCGTCGCTGATGATCGGCTGTATCGGCGAGGGCGAGAGCGAACAGATCGAGCGCGATCCGATCGAAATCGAGGATGCCAATTGGTTCACCCGAGCCCAGGTGATCAATGCGTTAAATGGCGGTGATCCAGAAACCGGCCTAAAAATCCCGCCGTCGCTGGCGATCGCCCACCAATTGATCCGGTGGTGGGTGGACGACGAGGCCTAGCGGCGGAAAGAGCGTTTGGCTTAACCGCCGAGCGTTTCCGCCCGCGCCGGATGGGCGGGGTAGACGCCCAAGATCTTCGCGTGGCTGGAAAAATACTGGAGCTCGTCGAGCGCGCGCGCGACCGCGGGATCGTCGGGGTGGCCCTCGACATCGGCGTAGAACTGGGTCGCGGCGAAACTGCCACCGAGCTGGTAGCTCTCGAGCTTGACCATATTGACGCCATTGGTGGCAAAGCCGCCCATTGATTTGTAAAGCGCCGCCGGCACGTTGCGGACCCGGAACACCAGGCTTGTCATACATGGGCCGATGTCGGGATCCGGCCGCTCCTGGCGCTTCGATAGCAGAACAAACCTGGTCGTGTTGTGTTCGGCGTCTTCGATATCCGCCTTGAGGATTTCCAAGCCATAGATCTCAGCCGCCAGCGTCGATGCGATCGCGGCTTGCGAGGGATCGCCACGTTCGGCGATCTCCGCAGCGGCCCCCGCGGTATCGGCGTGGAGGGTGGGGTTTAGCGCGTGACGGCGGAGAACCGCGCGGCACTGCGATAGCGCGTGGATGTGGCTATGGACGTGCGTGATCCCATCGATCGACGCGCCTGCGATCCCGAGCAACTGATGCTGCACACGTTGAAAGTGTTCACCGACGATATAGAGACTGGAATCGGGCAGGAGGTGATGAATGTCAGCAACCCTACCAGCGACCGAGTTTTCTATCGGAATCATGCCGTAGCGAGCCCCACCGTCGCTGACCGCGGCGAAGGCATCGTCGAATGTCGTACACGACAACGGCACCATGTCGGGCACGGCGTCACGGCAGGCCAGATGGGAATAGGCGCCCGGCAGTCCTTGGAAAGCGACATTCCGCTCGGGGTCGGCGTTCACGACGGTTTCCGGCGTGCTCATCTCATAAAAATCCTAGGTATCGACCTGCTTTGCCGAAAATTTTTGCCGCACCTGCGCGAGGTCGGCCGGAGTATCGACACCGACCGGAACGCTGTCAACGAGCACCGCATCGATCCGCATGCCCGCCTCGAGCGCACGCAACTGCTCCAGTCGCTCACGACGCTCCAGCGTCGACGGCGGCATTCCGACGAACCGTTTGAGCGCTTCGCGGCGAAAGGCGTAAAGACCGATGTGATGGTAGAGCGGCCCCGCCCCGGTTGGCGCCGTCGCCCGGGTGAAGTAAAGCGCGCGACCTATCCTGGCGTCTTCGCCGCTTAGCTGATCGTTAAACGACACGATTGCCTTAACCACATTGGGATCGTCGCGTTCCGGTGGCGCCACGATTTCGGCGATCAGGGTTGCGATATCAACCCCAGCGTCGGCCAGCGGCGTGAGCGAGGCGCGAATCGCGGCGGCGTCAATCAGGGGCAGATCACCTTGAAGATTGATCACCGCGTCGAAGCGCTGGTCGCCGTCTGCGTTGTTGATCGCCTCGAAAACTCGATCCGAGCCGCTTTGATGGTCGGGCCGCGTCATTACAGCCTCGCCACCATGGTCGCGCACGGCCTCGGCGATCTCAGGTTCGGAACACGCGACAATCACCGGCCCGACATCCGCCTCACACGCGCGGCGCCAGACGTGCACGATCATGGGCTCGCCCGCAATATCAGCGAGCGGCTTGCCCGGCAGCCGGGTCGAGGTCATCCGCGCGGGAATGACGATTGCGGGAGCGATAGTTCGGCCCATCCGTTGGCGCGGCCCGGGGCCGCCTGAGCACGTTGTGTGCGGTTGAAAAGGCTTTATACGGGTTGCGTGTACAGCGCGGAAGCCGTTAATCTCCGGCCGACCCATCATCGGATTGCCCAATGGACACCTTATTCATAAATAAGATCGCTGGCGCCTTGCTAGCCACCGTTCTTTTCATCGTCGTGCTGCATATCCTCGCCAATGAGGTATTCCATCCACACATTCCCGCGGAGACGGCAATGGCCGTCGCTGTCGACGGCAGCAGCGGCAGTGCGGCCGTAGCCAAAGAGGTTCCACCATTGCCCGTCTTGCTTGCGTCGGGCGATGTGGATGCCGGTGTCAAAGTCGCCAAGAAATGCAAGTCGTGCCATACCTTCAAGCAGGGCGGCAAAAAGAAGGTCGGCCCAAATCTGTGGGGAGTGTTGGGTCGCAATGTCGCTTCGGTCGAGGGATTCGGCTATTCCGGCGCTTTGAAGGATTTTGGCGGTGCGTGGGATTACAGCCGGCTTGATGCCTTCCTGACCAGTCCCAAAAGAGCGGTTAAAGGCACGAAGATGACGTTCAGGGGTCTCAAAAAGGCCGAGCAGCGGGCCAATCTGATCTTCTATCTGCGCAGCCTCAGCGCTTCGCCGCTCCCGCTGCCGCAATAATCCGCAGCGGCGTCGCGGTCACTTAACTTTGGTGCCTGAGATGCCGGGTCTCGATCCGGCGCTGCTCGATTCGTTCGCCGGTTTTGCCGGACAGCTCGCGGATGCCTCCGGCGAGGTGATCAAGCGTTATTACCGCCAGCCGATCGCGGTCGACACCAAATCCGATGCAAGCCCGGTAACCATCGCCGATCGCGAAGCCGAGGCGGCGCTGCGGCAATTGATCGAGGACACCTACCCCGACCATGGTATTATCGGCGAAGAACTCGACGACGTTCGCGTGGACGCAGAGTTCGTGTGGGTTCTCGATCCGATCGATGGCACCCGCTCCTTCATCACCGGCAAACCGCTCTTTGGCACGTTGATCGCGCTGTGCCACCAGAAAACACCGGTGCTTGGCGTCATCGATCAACCGATATCGGGAGAGCGTTGGGTCGGTTGTAGGGGACGACCAACCCTGCTCGGCGACCAACCAGTTGCCGCACGGCCGTGCGCTGACCTCGCCAAAGCGGTCCTGTTCACCACCGGGCACGAGTGGTACGGCGATGGCGAACTCACATCGTTCAAATACCTCGAGGCGCGGGTGCGCATGACGCAATACAGCACCGACTGCTACGCGTTCGCGCTGCTGGCGACCGGGTTTGTCGATCTCGTGAGCGAGTGCTCGATGCACAATCATGACATCGCCGCGCTGGTGCCGGTTGTCGAGGGTGCGGGCGGCATAATGACCGACTGGCAGGGCCAGCCTCTCAATCTCGATAGCGCAGGATGCGTGCTCGCGGCCGGTGATCGCAGCCTCCACGAACAGGCGCTTGCGGTTCTTCACGAATAGGTGCGCGAGCCGCACTACGGGTTGTCGCGAAAGGGTAACGCACCAATAATTGCACTAGAGAACGCTTCAGGCGGGAGCAATGGAGGGAAACGATGCCCATAACCTGGCTGCAACGGGGTCTTGCGCTAGGCGCAACTCTTGCGATGGTGATCGCCGCGAGCGCGGAACTTGCTGCCGGTGAGCGCGTGCATGGCTATGCGTTGCTCGGTGAGCTCAAGTATCCCGCCGACTTCAAGCATTTCGACTACGTCGATCCATCGTCGGTAAAGGGTGGCTACGTCCGTCAGTCCGCGACCGGCGGGTACGACAGCCTCAACCCGTTCATTCTCAAAGGACGATCCGCGAGCGGTATCGGTCTCATATATGAGTCGTTGCTGGAGGGCTCACTCGACGAGGCCAGCGCTGCCTATGGATCGATTGCCGAATCGCTCGAGATCGTTGATCAGAATCGCGGCGTCGTGTTTTATCTGCGACCCGAGGCGCGCTGGCACGATGGCAAACCCATCACCGCCGACGACGTGGTGTTTAGCTTCGATGCGCTAAAAACCAGGGGTCATCCGTTCTATCGCGCCTACTGGAGCGCGGTGATGAAAGCCGAAGCGCTCGGGCCCCACCAAGTCAAATTCACGCTGAGTGATCCCAAGAATCGCGAATTGCCCGGGATCATCGGCCAGCTAACGGTGCTGCCCAAGCATTACTACGACAGCCATGATTTCGAAAAGACGACTCTGGAGCCGCCGCTAGGCAGCGGTCCCTACCGCATCGCCGAACTCGATGCCGGT
>Ga0302135_10001312_pt1 | contig 14975 bp, 14 predicted proteins | sample CBN3_surface_MG_FD_203119 | JGI IMG/M metagenome (GOLD analysis project Ga0302135, IMG submission 203119) | Marine microbial communities from Western Arctic Ocean, Canada - CBN3_32.1 | ecosystem: Environmental > Aquatic > Marine > Oceanic | place: Canada: Western Arctic Ocean | collected...
TTCGTGCTGGCCTTGGTCCTGGGCTGCGCCCCGGGGGTAGACGAAACTGGGGATGCCGCTACACGCACGGCCGACGCAGTCCCTACCGTAATCACCAACCCCGCACCGGCGGGTAGCGGCCAACCGAACCTTGCAGCCGGAGCCGGCGGAACGTTCCATCTGTCGTGGCTCGTGCAGGCAGGCGAGGCGCACAGCCTACGCAGCGCCACGCTGTCCCCCGACGGCGCCACGTGGAGTGCTCCCGGCACAGCGGGTACCGCTGACACGGTGTTCGCGAACTGGGCGGACTTCCCTTCGGTGACTGAGCTTGCGGACGGCAGCCTCGTGGCCCACTGGCTCCAGTATCTGGCGCCCGGCAAGTACTCCTATGGCGTGCTGCTGGCGCGAACCACGGACGGAGAATGGAGCGAGCCCTGGCAACCGCACGACGACTCATCGCCGGTCGAGCATGGTTTCGTTTCCGTGGTGGCCGAGCCGGCTGGCGGGTTCACGGCAATCTGGCTGGACGGTCGCGCATTTATCGACTCTGACGACGCCATCGCCACCAACGAAATGAGCGTACGCGCGCGTCGCTACGATGCCGACGGCACGGCTGACGACGAGCAAGCGCTCGATCTGCTGGTCTGCGACTGTTGCCAGACCGGCGCGGCCATGATCGGCGATGTCCTCGTGGTGGCCTATCGCAATCGCTCGCCCGAAGAGATCCGCGACATCTGGACGGTGCGTCGGACAGCTGATGGCTGGTCGGAGCCCGCCGCGGTGGCGAACGATGGCTGGATGATTCCCGGGTGCCCCGTCAATGGCCCCATGGTGGTCGCCACCACCGCCAACAGCGGTGCGGTTGCCTGGTTCGCCCTGGTGAACGACCTGCCTGAAGTGAAAGTCGCGTTCACGCACGACTCCGGCGCCAGCTTCGACGACCCGATTCTGATCGAGCGCGGTACCACCGAGTCGGCAACTCTGGGCCGCGTTGGCATGGCGTCGCTAGGTGACGGCAGCGTTGTCGTCAGCTGGTTGACCCAACGTGACAATGTTGGCGAGATCCGCTACCAGCGCATCGCACCCGATGGCGCGGCGGGCGTCGTCCGTGTTCTGGCGACGACGGGCGCCGCCCGGGATAGCGGGTTTCCGCGCCTGGCGGCGAGCAACTCGCATCTGCTACTTGCCTGGACAGACACGCTCGGCGACACTCCCGCGATTCGCACCGCCAGACTGCCGCTCACCGCGCTGACCGACGGCAGCTAGGTGGCCGGGCCAGAGATCGCCTCGGCGGCCCTTCGACTGACCACCTATCTGTCCGTGTTCCTGCTGGTGGGAGCAACGGGACTGGGACTACGGCTCCGGGGCGCCCCCGACGGCGTCACCGAACCGATGCGGAACCGCCTCCGCCGCTCGATTCTTGCCGCGTCGGCCGTTCTGACGATGGCGTCCCTGGGCGGGCTCTACGGCCAGACCTGGTTGTTCTTCGGTGCCGACGAGGGGGTCAATCCCGAGACCCTCCGCATCATTGCGATGGAGACCCGCTGGGGAGCGGGATGGCGGGTTCAGTTCGGAGCTGCCAGCTTCGCCTTCATCGGGGCATTGTTGCTCCACACGCGCGCCAGATCGACGGCCTGGCCAGTGCTCGCCGTCGGCGCCACCATCGCTGCGAGCGCCCAGGCGCTGACCGGTCACGCCGCCGAGTCGAGTTGGCTGACGACGAAGGTTGCGGCGCAGGCCGTCCATGTCACCGGCGGTTCGCTTTGGATCGGCTCGCTGTTGGCGATCGGAGCCATCGCCCTACGCCCCGATACGGACCGAGCGCTGGCCACCAGGATCATCGAGAGGTTCTCACCGCTGGCTCTCGTAAGCGTCGGACTGTTGACGCTCTCGGGCGCCGTCAGTGCCTACTACTACCTGATGTCGCCTATCGACCTTTTCTTGACGGTTTACGGCCGAGTGCTCGGAACCAAGCTGCTCTGTTTCGGCCTGGCGGCGGCGATCGGCTACCACAATTGGCAGTCGATCCGACCGCGACTCCCCGCGGCGGGCGCGCTGGCCGACCTGCGCCGCTCGGTAACGGCGGAACTCGGCCTGGCGCTGATCATCCTTGTGCTCACCGCGTTCCTGGTGTCGCTGCCACTACCGGCGTGGGGAATGTAGCGACAACCACAACCGCGGCGGCTCTCGGTGCCATAATTGCGCGGCGGATCGGGAATAGTCCTCGTCGGGGAGATTGCGGTGAAGGTGCCGTCGGAAACAGCGGGCGGAATCGCCATCGTGATACTGGCGGCATGCTTGCCATGGTCGACGGCCGCGGAACCGCAGGACGACCAACGGCCGTTCAGCCGGCGCCTTGGCGCGCTCAGCGGCGCTGCACTCGAGACTGACGGAACGCCGATCCCCCACGTGACCGTCACCCTCACCGGACCGGCGCCGCGACAAACTGAACTGGAGCACCGAGATCGCCAGCCTGCTCCCGCGCCCATGGATCGAGGACGGTCGCTTCAAGGGGGTTCGCCGGTTCACGCCGCGCCTACGATTTGGCGGCGCGCTCGCACCCGATCTGCGGATGTCACAATCGGTCGGCTTCCGTTTCGAGCGCGAGCGTGTGTTCGATACCCCCGACGACCGCGGCGACCACACCATCACGCAGCAGTGGCAGTCGCTGACGCAGTTCGACTGGGCGATGAACGAGAAGAACGACATGCGGTTCATGCTGCTCGGCACTCCCGACAACCAGTCCGGCGCCGGCCTTTCGGGATTGACCCCGATCGAGGCCACCAGCGAACTCGACCACAGCACTCTCGCACTGGTCGTCAATCAGCAGCACCGTTTCGACGAGCGGAGCTTCTTTGATACGACGCTACAGTTCCATCGATAGAACGCGAATGTCACTCCGCGCACCGTGTCGGGCCACGGATTCGACATGTTCCCCGACCACAACGACGGCGTCGCCTTCAACTCTCAGCAGCGCAGCTCGTTGCACTGGCAGCTCAAGAGCGTATACAACCGCGTGCTGGGGGCGGGGTCGGGCAACCACCTGTTGAAAGCCGGTTCGAGGTCCATCAGATGAATCTCGATGGCCGCTACTCAACCGGCCCGATACGGATCTACGACAACGCGGGGCGCCTGCGCCGGCAGATCGAGTCGATCGGGACGGATGCGGGGAGCAGCGCCCGGCAAGTCGGCAACAAGTGGGAGGCCGCGCTATTCATCCAGGAACGGTGGCGGCCGAGCGACACCTTCTGGATCGACATCGGGCTGCGCGCCTCGCGCGACTCCGCAGTGAGCAACATTCGACTCGGGCCGCGCTTCGGCGCCGCATGGGATCTGGGCGGCGATGGCAAGACCTTGCTCAAGGGCTCGTTCGGGATCATGCACCGGCGTGTGTACCTGGCCGAGCAGTTCTGGGATCTGTTCCCCACTCGCGTGGAAACGCGCTGGGACGAGAATGGAGACGGAACGCGGCTCTTTCTGCCGTCGAGACGACCGGAGGAGATCGACTCTCCACGAGCGACCATCTGGAGCGTCTCTGCGACGCGCCGGCTCGGCGACCGCGTTACCGCCCACGTTTCCTACACCGAACGACACTCGCGCAACCAGCTGGTGTTCGACCGTATCGAACACGCGCCGGTAGCGCTCGTTCCCGGCATCGAAACGCAGTTCGATATCCCCGACGATGCCGGCCTGTTCTTGAACAACGGCGGTCGGTCTACCAGCCGCCAGCTCGAGATCACGGCGAACATCCGCGTCGGCCAGCAAGCTCAACTATTCGTGTCGTACGTGACCTCGAGCGCGGAGGGTCACCTCAACGATTTCTCGCTCGTGGCCTCCGCCATGCCCGACCCCGTGCTGCGCGACAACACGCGGGCGGCCATGCGGCACGATGCCCCCAACCGGGCGGTGATTTGGGGAACTTTTCATCTTCCATGGGAGATCATCGCGTCACCCTCCATTGAATGGCGTACCGGCTTTCCCTGGAGCAGCCTGGACGTGTACCGCGACTACGCGGGTGACGCGCAGGACCATCGTTTTCCGGATTACTTCTCGCCCGACCTACAGGTAACGAAAGGCTTCCGGTTCGCGGGCATCCCGTTGCGCGCGGGTGTTCTGGTGACCAACTTCATCTTCCGCGATAATCCACGCGACGTCATTGCATCGATTGAAAGCCCACGCTTCGGGGAATTCCTGAACACCCTCCCGTCGAGGGTCCGGTTTCGCTTCCTCGCCACATTCTGAGCCCGCGGTATCATCGCGGTCCGGACTGCCACCGCCCACGCCAAGGAGAGGCGCACGATGGTTGACGACGCCCCCCAGAACGTCACACTCAACGAGATCACGCAGGAACTCGACATCGAGTACCCGTGTCGATGGGTCTACAAGGTGCTTGGTTCCGACGAGACCTCGATCCGCGGTGCCGTTCTCGAAGTCATCGATCTTGCGGATGTGACCCTGGAGTTGTCGAACAAGAGCAGCTCGGGAAACTTCGTCTCGGTAAACGTCGGGGTGACCGTGACCGATCACGAGCAGCGTGTTGCGCTCTACGACGGGCTTCGTGGTCACGACGCCGTACGGATGGTCCTCTAGTCAATGCGCATCGCCCTGATCAGCGACATCCACGCCAACCTGCCCGCGCTGGAGGCTGTGCTCGAATCGATCGACAGCCGGGGTGCGATCGCGGCCACGTATCACCTGGGCGACCTGGTGGGCTACGCGCCGTGGCCCAACGAGACCGTCGACCTGGTTCGCGCTCGTGGCATCCTCGGAATCGCCGGGAACTACGACTCCACCGTCGCGACTGACCATCCCCACTGCGGCTGCAGGTACGAGAACGAACACGAGGCCCAGCTGTCGCACGAGGGCTACACGTGGACGCAGACGAACGTCTCCGCCGAGACCAAGGCATTCCTCGCCGCCCTACCCTTCCGATTGGATCTGCGACCGCGCGGCGGCCATGCCGGCGGGCCCAGGCTGTGCCTCGTTCATGGCACGCCCACGCTCAACACGCTCTACTGGACCGAAGGCCAGCCTGATTCGTTCTGCACGAGCATGGCCGCACGCGCAGGCCTGGGCGACGGCGACGTCATCGGCTTCGGTCACACCCACAAACCGTGGCACCGGATCGTCGAGGGAGTCCACTTCGTCAACACCGGCTCGGTTGGTCGCCCCAAAGACAGCGACTGGCGCGCCGGTTATGTCACGCTGGATCTAGGCGGCGAGGAGCCCAACGTGGAGTTTCACCGCGTCGAGTACGACCTGGAGCGAGCCGTGGCCGGAATTCTCTCCAGCTCGCTGCCTAACGAATTTGCCGACGTTCTGCGCTCGGGTGGAGCGCCGAAGGCGGAATAGCAACCGTCTGGGGCCGTCAGGCGTCTACGGGCTGTCCGACGAAGCGCGCGATGCAGTAGAGCGCCGCCGCTCCCATCACCATGCCCAGCCACCAGGGCATGCCGAACCCGGCCGGTAGTGTACCCAGGAGCACGGCTACCACACCGACGGTCGCCGCGTAGGGAAGCTGAGTCCGCACGTGCGCGATGTGATCGCAGCCCGAGGCCATCGACGACAGGATCGTCGTGTCGGAGATCGGCGAGCAGTGGTCGCCCATCACGGCTCCGGCGAGCACACAGGAGATGGCGGAGTACAGGATCGCCATGCCGGCCGCGGGATCTGCGCTGGTGGATACCACCGCCCAGACGAGCGGCACGACCAACGGCATCAGGATGCCCATCGTCGACCAGCTCGAACCGGTCGAGAAGGCCGTCGCCGCCGCCAGCAGGAAGACGGTCGTTGGCACAACGCCCGGGTGGAGCCAGTCGCCCAGAATGGAAACCAGGTACTCAGCGGTGTGGAGCTCGGTCGAAACCTTCGCCAGCGACCAGGCGAGCACAAGAATGATCATCGCGAAGAGCATCGCCTTCATCCCGGCGTACCAGGCGTCCACGATTTCCTTCGACGTCAGGATGCGTTGCCCGAGGCTGAGCAGCGCCGCCGTAACCGTGGCGAGAATCGAACCCCACATCAAGCCAATGTACGAGTCGGCACTGCCGACGATGTCGCGCAGGGTATCGCCTTCGCCCGTGACAAAGAGGGCGACGATCACCGTGCCGACGAGCACGCCGATGGGAAGCACTGCGTTGATCGCTCGCACGGGTTTGCTCTCGTCCGCCGTCAGTTCGGGGACCTCGGCGCCCGCCGACTCGTCGACATCGGCATCCGCCGCGAGAACCGCTCCCGTCGAGCGCGCACGCCGTTCGGCCTTGAGCATCGGTCCGTAGTCGCGACCGAGCACGGCCAGCGTGAACACCATGAACATCGTCAGGAACGGATAGAAGCTGTACGCCACGGAGTTCAGAAAGATCGAATAGGCCGACTCCTGAATCTCGGGAATCCGATTGATCGTGCTCTCGATCAAGCCCACCTCGTATCCGATCCATGTGGTTACGAGCGCCACGCAAGCAACCGGCGCGGCAGTGGAGTCGACGATGTACGCGAGCTTCTCGCGCGAGATCCGGAGGCGATCCGTTACCTGGCGCATCGTGTTCCCGACGACGAGCGTGTTGGCGTAGTCGTCGAAGAAAATCGCCAGGCCGAGCGTACCCGCCGCAATTTGGCCGCGACGTGAGTCGGTTGCGAACTTGACGAGGATGTTCACCACCCCCTGCATGCCGCCGTTCTTGATGATGATCCCAACGGTGCCCCCCACCATGAAGGAGAACAGCAGGATCTGCGCGTAGGCCACCGTGGTCACAGAGCCGAGTACGTACACCTGGAAAGCGTCGAGTACTCCGCCCACGATTGCTGTCGGTCCGAACGGCGCGACCACGGCGCCGCCTGCCGTGACAACAAGTGCCGCCGCACCGAGCCACAGCCCGATGAACAGCGCCACGATGACCTGCTTGAAGAGCAGCGCTAGGGCGATCGCGAGCAACGGTGGGACGATCGAAATCCAACTGGGCCACACGCGGACGGTGCGCACCGGCGTGACCGCGACCTCGTCCCACAGCTGCATTTCCGCCAGGCCGCTCGCATCTGCAAGCACGTCCTCGAATACGGCGACGCCGTCAACCTCGACCGCCGGGTAGTCGCGCGACGCGCCGTTCTGAGTTAGCCGCAAGACCAAGCTGGAGAGTCGCTCCGTGGGCCCTGCCGCGGTCACCTGCACAGGCGTCCCGCTCAGGAGCACGATCGAACCGGTGTCGAACTCGATCCCGCTGTCGGACTGAGCCACAACCGGGTGGCCGACGCCAACTGCAAGCGTGAGCAAACACGCGAGGACGGCTAGCCAGCGTGCCCGGGTGTGGAGCAAGTCGCTCGGGTCGGCTGATGTATGGCGCAAGATCGTTATGGCCCTTAGGTGTCATCGGCGGCGCGCGACGGAGCGCCGACTATAGCGTATTCACCATTTCCACTAATCGAGCGCGACAGGCAGCCTCCAGGTGCAAGGGAGCGGGCGGTCAGAAGCCGATGGTCAATGCTACCGAGAGCTCGAAGTTGTGGACGGTCGTGTTGTCTTCTAGTCCGATAGCCGCGGCAACCGCGGGATCGAGGCCGTCGAGCCTGATCGGAGTGATGTGGTCGCGCAGGTCGCCGCGGACTCCGATCTTGCCCAGCCCGACTTTGAGACCCGCACCCAGGTAGTAGCCCATCGTTCCGTACGACGATGAGCCTTCAAGTCCCCACCCGATGCGGTGGTACCCGATGCCGCCGGCAATAAACGGCGCGATCGGTCCGGGAAACAGCTTGATTACCGCGCCGGCCTCGGCGTACGTGAAGCGGGCGCTGAGTTCGTCGTCGGTGTCGGCGAAGACGCTCGAGCCGGCGCTCGCCAGGGTCGCCTCGACCTCGGCGAACAAGGCACCGATCGAGACCCGGACGCCGTAGAGCGTCCCGTCGGAAAAGCCTATGCGTGCCGGCGGCCCCACAATCGGAATCGTCTCCAGCACATCGTCGCCCAGGAACTTACCGACGGTAAGAGCGACCTCCTGGGCCGCGACCCGGCCGGGCACCGCAACCACGAACAGAACCACCGCGAGACTTAGAGCCCCGCCCTTCTTCGACATGCGCCACCTCATCAACATCAGTGCAGATGACATGACATCAGCCCCCATGAAAATTGTCGCCCCGCCTCATTGTCGCCGAGGTCACCGCCGTCTGTCACGGCGATCGGCTATATTAGCGGCCAAATTCACGTCCGGTATCAGGAGCGTCCCATGATAAGCGTCAAGTCCCGCACCGTCGTCTTCGGACTCGCCGTCCTGGCTCTCGGAGTTCCGCTGGCGGCGCCTGCGAGCGCCCAGGACGTTCCGCCGGCCGTCGACCCGCGCATCTATGACATCGTCGACGCCGTGTCGGCGGACCGCATCGAGAGTGACATCCGTACGCTGGTGAACTTCGGGACGCGGCACACGATGTCCGACACCGAGTCGGACACACGCGGCATCGGGGCGGCTCGCCGATGGATCAAGGCGCAGTACGACGAGATCTCAGCGGCCTGTGGCGACTGCCTGGAAGTAGTGTTTCAGAGCTACGTTCAGGAAGGCGACGAGCAATCGCGAATCCCCGTGGATACCGAGATCGTGAACGTGCTCGCAGTGATTCGCGGGAGCGTCCACCCCGACCGCTACGTCATCATGAGCGGTGATATCGATTCGCGTGTCTCGAGCGGCCTGGACTACGAGTCCGACTCGCCCGGCGCCAACGACAACGCCTCCGGCATGGCCGGTGCGATCGAGGCGGCGCGCGTGCTCGTTGGCCGTGACTTCGGTTCGACGATTGTTCTCGTCGGCCTCTCCGGCGAGGAGCAGGGATTGTTCGGCGGACGCCACATGGCCGAAGTAGCGCTCGCCGAGGGCTGGAACATCGCGGGAGTCCTCAACAACGACATGATCGGTAACATCGAGGGTGTCGACGGGGTCATCGAGAACAGCACGTTCCGGGTCTTCTCGGAGCCGACGCCCGCCAACGAATCTGACCGCGCCCGCGGCATGCGGCGATTCGCCGGTGGCGAAGTCGATGGCGTTTCGCGCCAGCTGGCCCGCTACGTGGCCCGGATGACCAACACCTACATCACCAATCTCGAGGCGAAGATGATCTACCGCCTCGATCGGTTCGGACGCGGCGGACACCACCGGCCCTTCAATGACCTTGGCTTTCCGGGCGTGCGGATCATGGAAACGCACGAGAACTACACGCGGCAGCATCAGGACCTACGCGAAGAGGATGGCATTGCGTACGGCGACGTCATCGAAGGCATCAACTTCGACTACGCGCGGAAACTGACCGGCGTCAATGTGGCCACGCTCGCCGCACTGGCGTGGGCGCCGCCGCGGCCAGCAGAGGTCAGCATCGCGGGGGCCGTGCGACCGTCGACCACGCTGCGATGGCTCGCCGTCGACTCGCCGCTCCTTGCCGGCTACAAGGTCTACTGGCGCGACACCACCGCACCACAATGGCAAAACTCGCGCTGGGTCGGAGACGGCGATGCCTGCACGGTGGAAGCTCCGGCGGGTGACGCCTGCCGCGAGTTCACGCTCGACGGCTTGGTGATCGACAACTACTTGTTCGGCGTCGCGGCAGTCGGCATGGACGGTAACGAGAGTGTGGTTGCGTTCCCGGGGCTATCCCAAGCGCTAACTCCGCCACGTCGGCGCTAGGCGGCAGCCCCCAGGGGCGGCTACACGGGCGCGGTCACGTCCGCGCTGCTCCTGGGACACACTCTGTCGGCCATGAGTCGAATCGCCGCCTACATCGGTCCGCCAGTTTCGCTGGCCCAGCTGATCTACGAACGTAGCCACGCGCTCGAACGCCAGGCGTACGCGCCGCGCGAAATGACCGACGGCGCGGTCAGCGTCGACGGTTCGGGGCTGGCCTGGTGGCGCGAGGACGATTCCGAGCCGCTTCGCTATGTAACCGCGTCGCCGCCGCGCTCTGACGCCAACCTCCCCCACCTCGCTTCGCGCTTCGAAGGCCGCACCATCGTCGCCACGGTGCGATCAGCGCCTGCCGGCATCTCGACCGGAGCCGGTACGGTTCCGCCGTTCGCGCTCGATGGGATCGCGGGCACTCACGACGGGGTCCTCTGCCGCTTTCGCGAGGTCACGGCCGCGCGCTGCCTGGCGAAACTTCCGGAGAATTTGGTCGGCGAATCCGAAGGGCTATCGGACTCGCTGGCTGTCTTCCTGCTCGCCGTGGCCGCACGTCGAGAGGACCCCGACCTGGCCCTCTCGGGCGCGCTTGTTGGCGCGGTAGGAACCGCGATGCGCATCTGCGCCGACGCCGGCGCCGGCTGTTCGCTGAACGTTCTGCTCGCCACGGCAGACGAGGTCGTTGCCGTCCGCACGGCACGCGAGGTCGAAGCTAACTCGCTCTACGTTCGCAACGGCATTGAGGGGGGCGCGGGCGCATGGCTCGCTTCCGAGCCGCTAGATGACGAGCCCGGATGGGAGCCAGTACCCGTTGACCACGTAGTGCGTATGACTCGCACCGGTCTATCGATCAAACCAACTCGAATACACCCGTGAACGAACCCACTGTTTCGATCTCGCCGACACTCGCCGAGGCACTGCGCGAACTCCTGGGCGACCGCTTTTCGGAGGCCGCCGCAGTTCGCGCGCATCACTCTGCGGGCGAAGGCTGGGACACCCCTGTCCTACCGGGGGCCGTGTGTTTCCCCGAGAGCACCGAGGAAGTATCTGCCATCGCCGCCGCGTGCACCGAAGCTGGCGCACCCATGGTTCCGTTTGGCGCCGGGTCATCGCTCGAGGGACATGTCGTGCCGCCGGCCACAGCAGTGAGCATCGATCTGACTCGCATGAACGCGATCATTGAAGTGAGCGTCGAGGATCTCGATTGCCACCTACAGGCTGGGGTGACCCGCGAACAACTCGAGTCGGACCTGCGTAAGCAGGGGCTCTTTTTCCCAGTCGACCCCGGCGCCGACGCGACAATCGCCGGGATGGTCGCAACCGGTGCCTCCGGTACGACCACGGTGCGCTACGGCGCCATGCGCGAGAACGTTCTTGGCCTGACCGTCGTTCTTGCCGATGGTCGGGTCATTCACACGGGCGGACGCTCGCGAAAATCATCGGCTGGCTACGACCTCACCCGCCTGTTCATCGCCTCCGAGGGCACTCTCGGCGTTATCACCGAAGTTCAACTCCGCCTGCGCGGCATTCCCGAGGCTGTCTCTGCCGCGGTTTGTCAGTTCAACACCGTGGCAGACGTCGTGAACTCGGTCATCGAGGCGATCCAGATCGAGCTGCCGTTGGCACGGTCCGAGCTCGTAGACGACGTCCAGATGCGGGCCTTCATCGAGCACGAGGGACTCGACGAGTTCGAGGCCAAGCCCACGCTGATGCTCGAGTTTCACGGCACCGAAGCGAGCGTCCGCGAACAAGCGGAACAGATGGCCGAGATCTGCAGTTCACACGGGGGGGCCGACTTCCGCTGGGCCACCAAGCAAGAGGAGCGGACGCGCCTCTGGCATGCCCGGCACCGGGCGTACTTCGCTGCAATGGCCATGGGCCCCGGCAAGAAGGCGATGGTCACCGATGCGTGCGTCCCGATCTCACGGCTGGCCGAGTGCATCGAGGCTACGCGCAAAGACCTCGAGGCGGTTGGCTTGCAGTCGCCGATGGTCGGCCACATCGGGGACGGCAACTTCCATTGCCAGATCCTCGTCGATCCCGGCGATGATCTGGAGATCGCGACCGCGCGGGCATTCGTGGGCCGCCTGGCCGAACGCGCCATCGCTCTCGGCGGCACCTGCACCGGCGAGCATGGCGTCGGCGCCAACAAGATCGACTATCTCGAAAAGCAGTACGGCGCCGCAGTCGACGTGATGCGCGCTATCAAGCTCGCACTCGACCCCGACAGCTTGATGAACCCAGGCAAGGTACTCCGGCTGGACGACTCGAAGCCCTAGATGCGCGGCGGCTAGGCGCTCTCGACACGGGCGCAGGCGCGCCCGAGCCTTTCGAGACCCTCGGCAACCTCGGCCTCTGTGATGAGGAGCGACGGTCCGATGCGCAATACCTGGCCATGCAGGCCGCCAAGCCCGACGAGGATGCCCTCATCGCGTGCTGCGTTCAAGAGCGCGGCGGCCTTGGACGATGATGCCTTCTTCGTCACAGGATCTTCGACGATCTCGAGCCCGATCATCAGGCCTAGCCCACGGACCTCGCCAATCCAGGGGTACTGCTCATCGAGAGCACCCAGACCTGCCATGAACTGCGCGCCGCGCGCCGCTGCGTTGGCCGCGGCGCCCTCGCGCTCGAGAATGCCGAGCGTGGCGTGGGCCGCCGCCATGCACATCGGATTGCCGCCGAAGGTCGATATCGTCTTGGCAGTCCACGACTTGGCCACCTCCGCGGTGGCCACCGTAGCGGCCACCGGGTAGCCGTTCGCCACGCCCTTGGCCATGACCATGATGTCGGGTTCCACACCCCAATGCTCGATGCCGAACCAGTGCTCGCCGCAGCGGCCGAACCCGGCCTGCACCTCGTCGATGATCAGTACGCCACCGTACGACCGGATGATTTCCGCGGCACGCTGAAAGTAGCCCTCTGGCGGAACGATGTAGCCGCCGACGCCAAGAACCGTCTCGGCAATGAACGCGGCCGGCTTCCCGGTCGTGGTCGTGTTGATCACGTCCTCGAGTTCGTTCATGTAGAAGTCGACCAACTGCTCGTCGGACGAGTACTCGAACGGTGCACGGTATGGGTACGGAGCCGACACCTGAGTGATGCCCGCAATGCGCCGCGGCAACGGGCGCCAGCTCGACAACGCGGTCAAGTCCTGCGCCACCGCGCTGCGCCCAGAGTAGCCGTGGCGGAGGCTGATGATCTCGGATCGGCCGGTGTGGCAGCAGGCGAGCGTGATCGCTGTTTCGATGGCCTCGCTGCCGCTGTTGGTGAAGTAGGTCTGCTGCAGATCGCCCGGCGTGATCTCTGCCAGCTTTTCGGCCACCTGCACCTGGGGCTCAGTCACGTAGAGCGACGACGTATGGCCCAGCGTGCCTGCCTGCGCTGCCACGGCGTCCGTCACCTCCGGATGGCAGTGCCCTACCGAAGTCGTGAGGATTCCGGCGAAGAGGTCCAGGTACTCCCTACCGTCGGCATCGCGCAGTCGAACTCCAGCGGCCTCTACCGGAACTACCGGATCCGCGTAGTAGGTGGATAGACACGGGAAGAGAAACTCGCGCTGCTTGGCGTGGAGTTCATCCCTCGACACCTGCGACTGCGTCACCTCGTCCGTCATCACCTTCCCCCGCTTGCCCGTAGGGGCACTCCATGTTGTTGCCGGCGGACCGCCGACTTACCGCAAGGGTAGTGCCGCGCTCGGGCGCTGGGTAGCCGTCACGCGTTGGCCGGCCGCGGGCGCCGATTGCGCAGTACGAGGAACAGGACGACCGCAGCCAGCGCGAAGGCAACCGCTGGCAGGAAGATGGCGAGCACCGCGCCCATGAAACTAACCGCGTCCTCACCGACGCTGATGAATGGCGTCGCGAGTCCGCCGGTGGCGCCGGTCGAAAAGAGCCGCGTGGTCGCCTTGGCCGCGTGAACGCTTCCGGCCACGGTGGCGCCCAGAATGACGCCAACGACGGAAGCCGTCAGCGGATCCATCGACGTGAGCGGAGATGCCGCCGCCAACGCTCCGGCGACGGGGCGAGCGAAGGTGCCGACCGCATCAAGTGTGTGGTCGACGAACAGAATCTTGTCGCCCAGGACTTCGATGCCTACGGCCACGGCGAACACGATCAACGCGGCGTCCGATGACATCCACGTGAACCGCTCCCCCAGCCCGACAAACTCGAAGCGGCCGGCGAGCCCGACCACCAACAGCGGCAGGAACGTGCGCAGCCCAGCGCTTGCCGCCAGACCGCATCCCATCATCAACTGCCAGCCAATCTCGATCATCCCGACCTCCAGCATGACCGTAGCGGCGCGAGTCGTGCCCGCACCGATACCGCGAACCTGTCTGAACTGCGGCAGAACGTCGCGTCAGGTTTCGCTAGACGGACGTCCGCAGGCTTGGCGACTCCGCCAATCCGTCCGCGATGGCATCGCTGATTTGGCGCAGCACCGTGTCATCACTAGCGTACTTCTGATTGATCTCTAATTCGATACCGACGAACTGATCGGGCGAGTAGCGCTTGCGCATCGCCGGCAAGATCCCATCTGCCGTACCGCTATAGGGTCGGTTGAACCAGGTGACGTAGTCGGTAGATGCGTCGAGATGCTGCCGCAGCTCTGCGCAAACGGGTCGTTCGATGCCCCAGCCGGGATCGTGCAGAAGTCCGATATCGTTCCCGCGCACGCTGCCAGCGAGCGCCGGCGTGAACGTGTGGACGCACACATGCACACAGCGACCGTGGCGGGCGATGAGATCGTCGGCTGCCGCAATCACCCCGTTGCGGTAGGGGTTGTAGAAACGGGCGATACGGTCGGCGCGTCCTGCGTCCGAAAGGCCGTAGTTGAACGGGATCGGGTGACCGTCCGAGACCTGGCGAATCAACATTCGGTTGTCGACCGTGCGGTTCAGATCAACGACCAGGCGGGAGTACTCGCCCTGCCAGAGCGCCGCCCCGAATCGCGTCGCGATACGGCCTGCTATCGCGAGTGCGCCGGGATCCCAAGCGATGTGAAGATCCAGCAGCTCCGCACTCAGTTCGAACTCTTCTGGAAGTGCATTTGTAGCGTGCTCACACGTCACTAGTACCTGTTCGGCCAGATCCCCCACCCCGTCAGCCTCCTTGTAGTACCCCGCCCAGACGATTTCCAGGGCGCGCCTCACCGGACGGTCAGGTATTCTAGCGGCCGCGCGCAGGAGGGTGTGGTTTGCGGCTAGCAATGGTCATTCAACGGTTCCGTCCCAGCTTTGGCGGCCAGGGCATACAGGTGGAATCGCTCTGCGCTGCCCTCAGTCAGCGCGGCATCGGACCGACGGTCTACACAGCGAACCCGGGCGACGCGCCGGCCGCTGAGGAAACCGAC
>Ga0302135_10001314_pt1 | contig 14945 bp, 8 predicted proteins | sample CBN3_surface_MG_FD_203119 | JGI IMG/M metagenome (GOLD analysis project Ga0302135, IMG submission 203119) | Marine microbial communities from Western Arctic Ocean, Canada - CBN3_32.1 | ecosystem: Environmental > Aquatic > Marine > Oceanic | place: Canada: Western Arctic Ocean | collected 2017-09-15
CCTAGGAACACAACTTCGTTGATCCGCTGGCGGTCAACGGCGTTGGATAGTGCGATCCGGAAGTCCTTGTTGGTCAGCCACTTCTGAATCTGATCGTCAACTTCGTAGGTCAGGGGGTTATCATCCGTGCCGCCCAGACCGTAGGTCAAGTTGACAGTCAGTCCGCCCTGTGCGCCACCTGGCGACGGCCAGAACACTACGGAGCACTCGCACTTGTCAGCGTTCTCACGAATGACAGGCACCTTGGCCATGTCAATGTGGCGATGCTGGAAGTCGATCTCACCGGCGATAGCCTTGAGGTTCAGGACCTCTTTGTCACCAGCCAGGATCATCGAAATGTTGTCGATGTAGGGAAGCTGCTGCCCTGCTGGGTCAACGCCCCAGTAGTACGGGTTGCGCTCCCATTCGTAAATCTGCTCGGTAATTGGGCTAGTCATGCGCCAAGGCGATATTACTGGAAGCTCGGTGTTCCGGAGGGGGTTGGACTTCTCCTTGAAGAACAGAGGCCAGCTCTCAAAACCTTCGTCGGCAACAAGCTTGTCGTATGCGGCCGTGTCAGAAGCGAAGTCCCTGTGGAACTGCTCCATGTAGTGGGACGGACCGTAGTCGCCGTCACCGATGCGACCGTGCAGGGTGAAGCCACCAATGCGGTAGGTCGCCAGCTGGTCCAGGAAGCCATCAGCCTTCTCAGGGATGGTGTACTGGACGTGGGTCTCGTCTACCTTAATGATGTCCACAACATTGTAGCCGGACCAACCTAGCTGCTTGTTGCGGCCAGGGTTGATCTCTTCGTTAGTGAGTACGTTCGTGAACCACCAGAGGTAGTTGTCGGCGTTGAACGTAGTGCCGTCGGACCACTTCATGCCCTTGCGTAGTTCAAGGGTGTAGACGGTACCGTCGTCGCTGATCTCATAACCCTTGGCGATGTTCCCGATGATGGTTACGCCGTCCAGGTCGAACTTCAGGTCCTCGTCCATCATGATCCGGTCGGCGTTCTGCCCGTCGTTCGGGCCGGTGAACGCACGTCTCCATGTTCCGCCGTACTCGCCGATGGCATCTACAGGGGCCACCACGAATACGTCCGCGGCGACTGGCAGCCTGTCCTCAACGGCAGGCAGGGAACCAGCACTTACGAGAGCAGCGAGACTAGGGGCCTCACTGAACTCCGTGGGGGCTGCGCCAGTCCATACGAATGAACCACCGTTGCCCTGGCTTGCGTACGCGCTTGTGTCGAAGCCGCCTACCGCTACCAACGCTGCGGCATTGGCAGCATCGACGGCCCCTTGGACCGAATCCGCGACGATCGCGGCGATCTGTGCCTCGGTCAGCGCTTCGCCAGCCTGATCGGCAAGCGCAGCGGCGATTGCCTCTGCCATTTGACCGCGGGTCAGTTCGCCCTCGTTGGCGGCCTCAACCGCTGCGGATACCAGGGCGGCAATCTCCTTAGCGGAGGTGCCCTCAGGTATGTTCTTGGACACGGCGTCCTCGACCAAGCTCGTGATCCGAGCGGAGTCGATCTGCGGCGCCGGCAGGGCCGAGAGGGCCGCAGTAACGATCGAGTTCACCTCGGCGCTCGTCAGCTCATCACCCGCCGAGGCGGCGATGGTGGCGGCGAGCTCAGCGGCCGACACACCCGGCTTGGCCGCGATGGCCGAGTCGATCATGCTGCCAATCTCTGATGCGCTGACGCCTTCCGGCATCGACGCCTTGATTGACTCGGCGACCTGCTCGGCGATGTCGGACGCCGCGGGTGCGTCGTCATTTGAGCACGCCATCGCCAGCAGTAGAACCAAAGCCAGCAGAGACAACAGAAGTGTCTCCCGACTCCTAAAACTGGATACCATTGTTTTTCTCCTAAACACTATTTGCTATCTACGTCTTGATACGGCCCAGGGGGGGTGGTGGTGTGTGGTCTCAACCTACCCGGTGTCGTCCTAGCAGCCCTCCATGTTTACCAACACGGTTCGTGCGATGCCGGTTTTTTGCAACAATGCTCACCTAGAAAACGCATTCCACACGGCTCCGGTAGGTTAGCCTGTGTAGACTGAATTGTCAAGACCCTCGACTCGCTATGGAGTGCAAGGCGGGCCAGCTATATCCCGTGGCACAACGTTTGACTTTGACTGCATTGGTACGTTAAAGGCCCATCGGGCTCCAGGCATTGTGCTTTCTCCCTTCAACATGCCCCTAATTACTACTTACGTCTCGGCAGCGATTCTGGGTTCTGGGTGCTCGTTTCGAGATTGGAAGCGCCGCGGGGCCAATCTCACATTTCGGCTCCGGCTCCCAGACCGCGTACCGCCAGTCTATCGGGGCTCTACCACCAAGATTGATTCCCTCGTAAGAACCCCCTTCCAGGAGATTCCGGCGGTTTAGAACGTTAGAGCGCCGCCATCTCCTGTATAACCAGACGGCACGGATACCAGGGAGGGTGCCATAGTATAAGCACGCGTGTTCTAGGTTGGGCGGCGGAGGTTTTTTACGAAGGGATCAAGATTTGCTGTTCGGTCGAGACCCCGGTAAGTTCCTAGGCCGTGCCGCTGGGCCATAGGAGCGAGACCGAAACCTCGGAGTCGAACCTGCCTAGACCGAAGCGGGCCTTCATCATAGGTGTTGTCGGATTCGATGGGTGGTTGGGCGTCGTTGACACTACTATACTCCCGATGCCGGAACGGGTTAACTGTGACGGGCTGCAACCCCCATGACATGCTGAGGAGGCGGCCGACGAATCATCTGGGGCGGGGCCAGGCACCCTGATGTCGCGGAGGCGTGACCCCTCGTCCCCAGACCCTTCGCATCCGCTCACGGTGACATTGGGATGAGGGACACACCTGCACTCACGGCTCTTTTCGGGCTCGCTACAGGCAGAGTGGCTGCGCCCCTCTGCACACCCCCTTTTCATGCCACCTACTATGGAGCCTTTCGCACTACCTGGCGGAGGCGGCTTGTTAGTTGTTCTGTGCGGGACTGGTTCAGGGTGAAAGCGGATATGACCAGGGTGTCATTGTCGAGCTGTCCTTCTCCTGGGAAGATACCTGGATCGCCGGCTCTTAGCTCGCGGCAGACCTCTACTCCGGACATTCCGATTGCCTGCGAATCCAGGACTAGGTGCATTACAGGCTGGCCGGAGACGGGGTCCTCGAATATTCTGGGTTCTGCGGGGAGGCCGCTGAGGCCGTCGGCGAGATATTCCAGATGGCCGCGCTGTCCTGAAAAGTCGGCGCCTATTTTGCCATCTACGAAGAGGCGCAGCGCTGTTAGCACGCCCACGACTTCCTCCTTGGCGACCTTGAATCCGCGCCCGATGCCGTGACGCGGCAGCCCCACAAGCTCAGACTTATCTATGAAGTCCTTCGGTGGTTCCCATACATCGAAGCGTTCGTCCTGGTCCAGGTGTTGCAGGGCCACGGACGCGATGTGCGCCCTGGAGCCGAGCAGCAGGCCGGTGGACTGGGGCCCGAGAATTGCTTTGCCACCCGAGAACGCGATGAGATCCGCCCCGGTGTCGACGAATGCGCGAAGGTTGGACGCGGGCGGCAGTTCACCGGCGGCGTCCACGATTACCGGGAGGCCGTGGCGGTGGGCCACGTCGACGACATCCTTCAACGGGGGCGTTGCGTTGCGGTCGGCGATGTACGCGATGGCGATGGTCTGCGAGGTTATCGCAGACTCGTACTCCCATATCTCACTGCGCCTCACGCCGGCTCCTGCAGCGGCCTCGTTCATTCCTATCTCCACAAGCCGTGCACCGGCGAGTCGTATGGAGTGGTCGTAGCCGGTGCGCTGCTCCTTGGAGATAATCACTTCGTTGGGCATGCCCGTGGTGTCAGGGAGCCGGTCGATTCTGGCCGGGTCCAGGCCGGCCAGAACGGCCGCGGTAGCGAGGGTGAGGGCGGAGGATGCGCTGGCGGTGACGTAGCCCGCTTCGGATCCAGTCAGTTCGCTGATGGTGCGGCTGGCGGCTGCCTGTAGCTCCGTCATCGAGACCGACTGCAGAGCGGCCTCTGACATCGCTTCTACCACCTCGGGTGGCATTAGTGCGCCCCCGATTCGGGTCGATGCACCTGCGACATTTATTATCGCCCTGGCTCCTAGTCGTTCGTAAATTCCCACGGCGGAACCTCCTGTTAATGGTGTTATTCTGCCGATTCCTTCTAAGACAGACCTTCGCCAGATACCAACTTCTCCGCGTTGCCGTACATGATCTTGTCTGATTCATATGAGGGCAGGGCGAGGGTATTTAGGTGGTCCATTAGCTTGTTGTCGTATATGTCGCGGGCGAACAATAGCTTGTCGGAATGGTCGATCAGGTACTGGCGTCCGAATTCCGGGTCCCGTGTGAGAGCGGTGTATCCGGAGGTAGCTGACAGGTCGGCGTACAGGTTCGGGTGCTTTTCGAGTAGGGCCGGGTTGGCACCACCGGGTTTTACGGGTGCGTTGGGATACATCTCTTTGTCGAACAGGTCGTCGTTGGAGATGTGCGACCACCAGCCGGGGCCATGGGCGACGATGATTGTCTCAGGGCACGAGGCGAGCATGCGGTCGAGGGCGCCGATTGTTCCGCCGTACCACCAGTCGCGCCAGGGGTAATTGGACTGGCCTGAGTCGGCCCCGTACTCCAGGTGGATCGTGACTGGTAGGGCCAATTCCCCGAACCGGCGCAGGAGCCTCAACGAGTCGGGGTCGTCGAACATTGTCCTGCTCTTGTACTCGCCTGCCAGACGGATGTCGTAGAGGCTAACGGCGCTGTTGATGCGCTCGATGGAGTCGGGCCGCTTTGGGTGCGGCGCATAGCCGAGGACGAACCGGTCTGGTGCGGCTGCGCCAGCGGCAAGTATGCGGTCGATGGGGATCCCGCTTTCGGAGCCTGGGTGCATGGTGTTCTGGTAGGTTCGTACGTCGTACTCCGACTGTGGGACATCCCATGTCAGCAGCCAAGTTTTGTCTATGCCCTGCTCGTCCATGTCCTGGATGATCTTCTCGACGGTGTATCCGTGGTAGTCCGGGTGATTGTGAGCGTCGATGAGCATTGTTTTCCCCTTGTCCTTGTTGCTGATGAGATGCCTCGCGGGGCATCATGACAGGTGTGCGCCTTTGCGTAAAGAGGGTTGTGCCAATGGGAACGAGGCCTTTTTCCTACCACCAAGAAAAGAAAAATAATAGTAGTTATCTGAGGGGCAGCCTCAGGCTCCCGGCAGAAGGGATACGCCCCTCTGTACACCCGCCGGAGAGCGGATTTCGCGACCGAGGCTGAGGTGTGGCCTGGACCTTGCATAGCATGCCTCCCTGGCGGACGCCGTACGCCGTACGCCCCTACGCCACGACCAGCGTAGGTCATGAGCGGGATCATGGTGTGTCGCGTGGGCGGAAACCAGCTTCTAGCTCCCAGCGCCTAGCCCTCTTCTTATTGGCTCTCGGCTGTTGCGCTGAGGATGCGCCACACGCCGTCGGCGTCGCTTGCCTCGTAGTACATCTTGTATGTTCCGTCGTGCAGCTGAATCACGCAGGGTTCTGAGCACTTGAGTGCGTCCCATTCTCCGCCTGGCGATACCAGCGGTTCGGGGTCTTTTTCCCATTCGATCCCGTCGGCAGAGGTCGCGCCTAGGATGTAGCCACGAACCGGGTCCTTGCTCCAGCCGGCGTAGTACATTCGGTACGAACCGTCGCCGAGGAGGAGCGCCTCAGCGGCGTATACCGAGTACGACTCTGTGTCAGCCTCCTGGTCTATTCGCACTCCGGGCTCGATTGCGAATCCCAGGCCGTCCCTCGATGTGGCACTGACGATGCAGTTCCCGGACTCGAAACCGGGGACGAGAGGGAAGGTGTAGCGGTGGAAGTAGAGGCGGGATCGCGGCGAGTCGGCTTTCCACGGTAGGTACAGGCAACGAGGCGAGCCGTAGGAGCTTTTGCCATCCCCGAAGCGAACGCCATGATCTGGTGTGAAGTTGAGTCCGTCATCGGAGGTCGCGCTGACTACGTAACTGGGTTTGCCATTTGCCTGACCCTCGACATACATGCGATAGCCTCCGCCCGAGAGCGGGATGACGTCTGGACACACGACGCGCAGGTTCGCATGTGGGGCGTGAGGTCCGAGCCTGATGCCCGGCTCCTTCTCCCATGTGGCGCCGTCCTCGGAGAAGGCGCTCATGATTTGGCCGCGTGACGTTTGGTAGTCGTTGCCCGGACCGGATTCGGTGTAGTACATCCTGAAGCCGTTATCGAAGCTGATTACGTTGGGGGTGAGGTTCCTCCAGTCACCGGTGGTGTCGCGGACATCGATCGCGATGCCTGGGTCCTTCGTCCAGCGGGTGCCCGGGTCGTTGGGGACATGGTGGATGGCTTCGGCGAGTCCGAAATCTGGTGTTGTCATCGTGGTCTCCGTTGTTTGGATTGAGATTGGGGGCTTTGGGTCGGGTTGTGACACCCCGCCCCCCCTCCCAAGAAAATAAGGAAGAGGGTTCTCTGTGGGGTGTGTGTAAGGAGGCCTGCCCCCTTACACACACCCCACAGAGCTGCCCTTCGCACGCCCGGCAACATAATAATAGTGGGGGTGGTTCTCGGTTCCTTGGCGAGGCTGGTCAGCGAGTCGAACCCCGCTCACTTAGCGCGAGGAGCGCCCCGCGTCTCGAAGCGTGCGCTAAGTGAGGCGGGAACCTATATTTTTAGTATCTGGCCTGGCACTCTCTGGGTGTGATCCCCGTCCTCAAGCACGATTTTCCCGTTGACGGCCACCATGTCGATGCCGCTTGGGTATGCCTGGGGTGCGTCGTCGGTGGAGTTGTCCTTCAGGTTCTCGGGGTCGAATACGACCAGGTCCGCCGCCATCCCCGGGGCGAGACGGCCCCTGTCGTGGAGTTGCGCCGATTCGGCCGGAAGGGATGTCAACTTGCGAACGGCCTCCTCCAGTGTGAACCGTTTGCGCTGGAGGGCGTACTCCTCTATGAACCGAGGGGCGTAGCCGTAGCTGGAGCGGTTCATGACCATGTCACCGAGGAGGCCGTCCGTCGCACCGATCGCGCCGTCGCTGCCGACGCTGCAGTACGGGTCGGAGAGCAGCATGTCTAGGTCCTGCTGCGGCGTAAAAATGTGGCGGATCAGGACCCCGGTGAAGTCCCGGCCATCATCTCCTGCGACGCGCAGGATGGTCTGGGTATGGTCTAGGCCCAGCTCTTTGGAAATGTCTTCCAGTGATCGACCGATGAACTCCGGGTTTGCCCTCGAGTAGTTGATGTAGAAATTGTCAAAATCACCAATGCGCAGGAGGAAATTGGTGGGGTGATCGACGTACTCGCGGCACTTGTCTGCCGTGGCGGGGTCCTGGAGCCGTGCAACGACCTCCTCTTTTGGCCCCTCGCATACCCAGGGCGGGAGCAGGTCGGTAAGGTGCGCCGGCCCCCAGATGTCGGGAAACGTGTCCATCGCTACCTTGAGTCCGTCCTCACGAGCGCCTCGGATCATGTCGAGAACGGCGTCGAATGCCCCCGGAGGGGCGTAAGGGCGCGGACCCAGATGGGAGAATTGTACGGGGAGATCAGCCTTGCGTCCGATGTTCAGCGCTTCAGTAACGGCGGCCTTGAAGTGGTCACCGCGCTGACGGATGTGGCTGGCGTACATGCCGCCATGGAGTGCTGCTACCCTGCTCAACTCCACCAGCTCCGCCTCCTCGGCGTGCTGGCCTGGGGAGTACTCCAGGCCAGTGGACATGCCGATGGCGCCGGAGGACATTGCCTCCGCGACGAGGGACTTCATGTGCTCCAGCTCCGCGCGGGTCGGCGCACCCGGATTCCAGCCCATGGCCGCTAGCCGGATTGCGCCATGGGGTACCAGCGGGGCCACGTTGAGTGATTGGCCTCGTGCCAGAAGGCTCTCCAGGTACTCGCCGAAGGTGGTCCATGCCAGGTCCAGACCCCAATCCTCGTTGTAGCCGATTGTGATGGTCTTGGTCAGCTCTTTGTCTGGCGCGGGGGCGGGTCCGTGGCCGCAGTTTCCCGAGACGACGGTGGTGAGTCCCTGACGTATTCCGGACTGGGCGAAGCCGTCGACGTAGAGAGGAAAATCGGTGTGGCTGTGGATGTCTATGAAACCGGGGCAGACGACCCTGCCGGTGGCATCATACGTCCGCGTCCCCTCGATGTCGGCTGCGCTGCCGACGTACCGGATACGGCCTTTGTCGATGACCAGGTCTGCGTCGAAGCCGGGTTTGCCGGTCCCATCGATGATCCTGCCGCCTCGAATTACCATGTCGACCACTTTGTTGTGCCTCCGGGATTGGTGTACCAAACAGGGTATGGGTTTTGGGTGCTGGGTGCTAGGGCGTGTTGGATTCTGTTTGCGGATGTCGACTTGGATTTTCATGTGGCCCCAACCGCAGTGTCATGCAGAGGAGACCCTCCGGAAACATCTGTGGTGGGGCCACGCACGTTATTGGCCGTTTATGCGGGACTTCGGATCCCCAGAGCCTTCAGATTCGCTCAGGGTGACGCATCTTGGGCTAGTAGGTCAGCTCCACACTGGTGACGCGGGGCGTGCTGAGGCTGTTCGTCGCTCCCAGCGCCAGTCTGTACTGGGCCCACCGACCCTGCGCGGTCTCGGGCAGCGTATCGCCGTTCTCAAACCAGGTGTCTGGGCACTGACCCAGGTCTTCGGAGGGATCTCGGCCTCCCATGATATCGAAGCATACGCCGCGTCCTCCGGAAGCGCATGCGGCTGCGATACGTAAAACTCATCTGGGACCAGGTCCATGATGTTGCCGTGGTCTATGGTGACCATGCCATGGGGACCGAGGGAGGGAAGACCGGTGACGCGGCGCTCGTCGAAGCCGTCCGGGCCGTTCCACCAGACGGTGGAGTCGCCTACGTGGTCTCCCTCTATTTTGTGGTTGGCGATCGCCATGTCTGTCCACCCATCTTCGTTGAAATCGGCGACCATCGCGCCAGAGGCGGAGTGGGTGAAGAAGCGCATCCGGTCCGCGTCGGAGAAGCCCTTGCCCTCCAGATTCCAGTAGATGTAGGAGTCGATGTCGCGGACGGTGCCAGCGTGATAGCAGCACACGAAGAGATCGAGAGTTCCGTCGTTGTTGAAGTCGGCGACCCCCAGCTTGGACACGGCGTTGGCCGGCAGCATCGTCCGGTTGTCCTCGCTCAGGCCGTCCGGGCCGTCCCAGTAGATATACGCATAGGAGCCGTGAGGCCCGGTCCGACCCGATTCACCGCCGCCCATGATGAGGTCCGCGTAGCCGTTACCGGTCAGATCAGCGGCTTGCGCCAGCCCAGCGCACCTGATCGACAGCTCCTTGAGGCGGTCCATGCTGAAGCCTTCGGGGCCGCCCCATACGGTCCTATGGGACCCCCACAGGTCGAATTTCTATGACGGATTGGCACGCTGGATCCAAGAGAATGAGTAGAGGGAGCACAGATGAAACCCAAACGATGCGGGACTCTGGCGAGGATTGACCCGAGCAAGCGATTGATTCTGTTAGAATCTCCAGCCCCTGGGGCTGCCGAAGCCGCGTTTTGGATTCGGGTGAGGCACCGCCTCTACATCTGGCAACCCGACGAGACTTCCGTCCTCGATCCATTCGAGATCGGCCCCGTATAGCTGGCTGGTCAACAGGTCCGTCAGCCGGGCCTTTTCGGCGGAGTGATTCGGGTCATCTGAGAGATCGTTCATCTCCAGTGGGTCTTCGAGGAGATCGAACATCTGGCTGCGATTGCCCACCGGAAAATAGATCAACTTGAATTTGCGATCGCGGACCATGCGGGAGGCGTTGTCGTCCTCCCATATCTCGCCGTAGACGTGGTCTCGGGTGTCGTCGCCTATGAGAGATTTGCCCTCGATATGGTCCGGCGTCGGGATGCCCGCGAGTTCCAGCAGGGTAGGCATGATATCGGCCTGAACCGCGAGGCGCTCGTCGAGCCTGCCGGGTGACAGGTCCTTTCGATTGGCCGGCGGCATCAGGATCATGGGGATGCCTATCGAAAATTGGTGGAGATTGCCCTTGACCCAGAGGCCGTGATTGCCCAGCATCTCGCCGTGGTCCGTCGTGAACATGATGATGGTGTTGTCGAGCAGGCCCTCTTCCTTGAGCAGCCCTATGACGAGCCGTATCTGGTGGTCGATATGGGTGATGAGTCCGTAGTAGGCGGCCCGGGCCAGCCGCGTGGCATTCGGGGAGTAGGTATCGATACCGTGCTGACGGTTTCGGAGCGCATGGGGCAACTCCTCCGTCCGTCTGGCCCAATCGCCGACCACCGGCTCATCTATGTCGCCGCTCAGATACATGTCCATGTAGCCGGAAAGTGGGGTCAGCGGCGGGTGAGGCGCGGAGAAGGACATGTACCAGAACCCAGGCTTGCTAGGATCCCGACGGGCGATGTACTTGGACATTTCAAATGCGGTCCAGTTGGTGCGGTGAAGGCGCTCGGGCAGGTGCCAAGGTCGAGGCTCGAAGTCGCCGTTGGCCGAGCCGTGGACAAACTCCTGCCCGGCGTGCCCGTGCTCCTGGAGGAACATCTCGTAATCGTCTTTGGCCATGCCCAGGTGGTGCCGTCCCTCTTCGTCGATCTGGATGTCGTCGAAGCCCAGACGGTCGCGCTGGGGGTAGGCGTGCATCTTACCGACGGCGTGGGCCTGATACCCGTTGTCCCTGAAGGTTTGGGCGAGGGTGGGCAGCGCGGGCATGAAACCTCGCTCGGCGAACGCACGGTCGCCGTGGGTTCGGGCTGAGACGCCGGTCATGATCTCGCGCCGGGCGGGAATGCACATTGGCGTCGTCGATGTGGCGTTCGTGAAGGCGATGCCGTTGGCGACGAGTTGGTCGAGGGTGGGGGTCAGGACCGTGGGATGGCCCAGGGCGCCAATCATGCCCCCGGACCAGGTGTCCGCGCAGATTAGAAGAACGTTCGGTCGGTCCAAAGCTGACCTCCTCGCGATCGCTTATTTGCCTAACGCCTTGGCGAGCGCTCCACCCTGGTCTTTGCAGTAGTCTGCGAGCAACATTACGTCGACGCCTATGCAAAAATCCTTCACCCCCTGCTCCCGGCAGTGGGCTAGTTAGCCCACTCGGCTCTGGGCTACCTTTCGAATGGCCTGGATGATGTCGGCGACGTCCTCCTCGGTGAGGGTAGGGATCATTGCAAAGTTGATGCCCCTGCTCATCAGCTCCTCTCCGACCGGTAGCACCACTTGCCTGTAGTCGATTGGCCTGTCGCGTCCGGCGTCCAGAGGGAATCGGCTCTTGCCGTAGAGGTTGGGCTCCGCAAGGAAGGGGTTCCGGTACAGCGGGCCGATCTCCGGAGTCAGTAGGTACGGGCCGCCCAGGGGAACTCCCTCGGAGGTCACGGCCTCTGCGAAATCCGGGGCTGTCCATCCAAGCCCGTCAGCATCTATCGTGAAGCCGAGATTCCAGTAGGTATTGCGGTCGCCATCCCTCACTCTCTGAGGCACGATCCCAGCGATGTCCGACAGCCCGTCGATGATGTTCCGAGCGTCGCGGATCTTGTTCTCAATGTAGCCGTCGACCTTCTTCATCTGGGACAGGAGGAGGGCCGCGATGATGTCATTGATCTTGTAGTTCGGCGCCAGGAAGTAGTTGGCGTAGGGACGGCCTTCCAAGGGACCGTTGTCTCTGGGCAACGCCGCATCGCGAAAGAGAATGGCCCGGTCCCACAACGACTTGTTGTTGGTGAGCACTATGCCGCCCATGCCCGCCGATAGGTGCTTGCCGCCGAAGCTGAACCCTGCGATATCACCGAAGGTACCAACCATCTGTCCTTTGTGCTCGGCAAAGGGCGACTGGCAACAATCCTCGATCAGCCACAGGCCGTGGCGGTCGGCGATGTTCCTGAGCGTAGTCATGTCGCAGGGGTTCCCGAAAAGGTGCACGGGCATGATCGCGCGGGTCCGAGGGGTGATTTTTCGCTCGACGTCCTCGGGATCCAGGTTGTAGGTGTCGTCGATGTCGGCAAATACGGGCACGCAGTTGTGGAGCAGCGTCCCGATAATGGTGCCCCCGGAGGTCCACGGTGTCGTGATTATCTCGTCTCCGGGATCGGGGTTGATGGCTGCGACGCAGGTGTGCATTGCGGCCGTGCCGGCATTCACCGTCACTGCGTATTTGACCCCGTGGCGCTCGGCGAACTCGCGCTCGAACTGGTCGACACGTGGTCCCTTGCCGACGTTTCCGGAGTGAATCACCTCCGCGATGGCCTCGACGTCTGCGTCGCCGAATTCGTGGCCGGGCCCGAAGGGTTTCGATCGTACGGGCGTACCTCCGTCTATCGCCAGTTGCTGGTCCATCTGAAAGGCCTCCTAGCACCGACCTGTGTAGTGACATTCTGGGCGCGCTAGACTGGAGAGCGGCGCGAACGTGGTGAGCCTACCCCCGGGCCGGGTGGTTGTCAATGGTAATCGGCTGGTGTAGTAGCGGATACGGTATCCCGACCGGCAAAAAGAGAGCCCCGAGTGCTTAGCACTCGGGGCTCTAATGGTTCTTTTGTCACTGGATGCGGGCCTTGGCCCTCATCCCTAGTAGTTGCCTACTCCAGGAAGTCACGGAGCTTCTTGGACCGGCTCGGGTGGCGCAGCTTCCGGAGTGCCTTGGCCTCTATCTGCCTGATGCGCTCGCGTGTTACACCAAAGTCCCTGCCAACCTCTTCTAGCGTACGCTGCCTCCCGTCCTCAAGGCCGAACCGGAGTTGTAGTACTCGCGCCTCGCGCTCGTTGAGGGTGAACAGGACGTCATCGACCTGCTCTTTTAGGATCATGTTTGAGGCGGCCTCTGATGGGGCCAACGTGTTGCGGTCCTCAATAAAGTCACCCAGGTGGCTGTCGCCCTCTTCGCCGATGGGCGTTTCGAGGGAGACGGGCATCTGGGAAATCTTGAGAATCTCGCGAACCTTCTCGGGCGTGATATCCATGCCCTTGCCGATCTCTTCACTGGTCGGCTCGCGTCCATTCTCCTGTACGAGGCGGCGGCTTGCGCGCAGCAGCTTGTTCACCATCTCGAACATGTGAACAGGGATGCGGATCGTCCGCGCCTGGTCAGCAATCGCACGGGTGATGGCCTGGCGAATCCACCAGGTTGCGTAGGTGCTGAACTTGTAGCCTCTCCGGTAGTCGAATTTCTCGACGGCGCGGATGAGCCCGATGTTGCCTTCCTGGATCAAATCCAGCAGGGAGAGACCTCGGCCGATGTACTTCTTGGCGACGCTGACCACCAGTCGAAGGTTGGCTTCGGCAAGGTGTCCTTGCGCAGACTCGCCTTCGTCCTTGATCTCGGTCAGGTGGTCGTGGAACATCCGCTCGAAGGGGTCGAGACGGCTGGTGAAGTCGAGTTCGTTCAACTGCTCGCTTACGTCTGAGATCGGTGAGTCGCGACCCACGATTTCGAGGGCGTCTTCGGGAAGCAGACGGCTGTCCAAAGAGAGGGCCCGTATTTCGGCGGCGGCCTCAAGGGGCTCTTTGTTCAGCACGTCGGCGACGAAGTTGAGCAACTCCTCAAGGAGGTTGCCGTCGAGGGACTCCCTCATCGCCTTGTCATCGACAACCTCGCCGATGGTCCGTTCGCCATTTAGTCCCGCAAATCTGCTGATGGCGTCGGTGAGGGACGCCGCATCGGAGGCGCGACGCAGAAGCTGTGTGACCACCTGCCATGCCCTGGGCGGACGACCCTCTGGGCTGGTAAGCTCAGCCTCGATCATCTCAATGTGTTTGGCAGCCTCTATGGCGCAGGCCAGGACACGCTCTTCGGCCGCCTTTAGAAGGCTAACGCGGCCGATTTCGCGCAAGTAGAGTCGGACCGGATCGTCGATCATCTCGTTCGTGTCGAGGCCCTGTTCCCAGGTACTCTGTGTTTTGCTTCGGGAGCCTTTGCCCGACTTGCGAGGTGACGAGGCGCTTGAGTCTATGTTGCTGCCTGCAGTACCGAGTTCATCGTCGCTGGAGTTAATCTTGCTGTTAGCCATATTTTTCACGATGTCAGGGGATTGTGATCTTCGGAAGTCCGACTGCGCTCGGCAACCCCCCGCCTTTCAGACGTACCACATCGGATTCTCCCGAGAATTTCCAAAATCAATGTGATCGGAAACCCCCACGGTGAGAACCTTTTGTTACTACCATGCTACTCCGATTGGAAACTACTAGCAAGTATCAGGCGCGATTTGAAGCTAAAATGGCAACCGAAATATCGACCTGCTCTCACCGATCAATCATTTCAGGGCGGTGAGAGCAGGTCGTATCGCTCCGTGGCTTTGTCCAATATCTCGGGCACGTCCTCTTCCAAGAGGTATCGTCTCTCCACGAGGCTGAGCGCGGCGTCTTGGACCAGGCGCAGGTACTCTTCTTTGGACGCATACCTTTCCTCGATTGAAGGGCGTGGGTCGCCCGAGGACTCGCGCTCTTTCTGAGTGGCGGCGAAGGGGAGCGTCCAGCCAGACAGGCCGCCGGACACGCCCATTATCAGGTCTGGATTGCCGTTGTCTGGATGGCGTAGGTTCCAACCAGTGTAGGTTGCCAGGGGCACCTGGAGGTCAGGGAGTCGGATCCCTGCGATTTCATTATAGGCGGCGTCCACATCCGACACCAGCGCCGGGAAGCCCTCTCCCATATCCGGTGGGAGGGTGGTCGTGCGGCTTAGTTCCGACTCCGCCCCGTAGTCGAGTCGGATGGCGTGCGTTGGCCGGTCAATTGGCTGTACGCCGGGGAGCGCCGCAAACTTTGGCGCTAGATCGGAGGTCTCGATGGCGGTACCTGCATCCAGGCTTGGGTGTTCGCTGGGTGGGGACGATTTACCCGTCGAAACCCATCGGTGCAAGCTATTCAGGGCGGCTCGAAGCAGCGGGTTGTAATCGACTGTGTTGAATGGCAACTGGCCTCGAAGGCCGTCGTCGGCGCGCCGCTGCAGCGGTGGGAACTCGCCCGAGCCATGCTGGGTGCCTGCAAAGTGG
>Ga0302135_10001316_pt1 | contig 14943 bp, 10 predicted proteins | sample CBN3_surface_MG_FD_203119 | JGI IMG/M metagenome (GOLD analysis project Ga0302135, IMG submission 203119) | Marine microbial communities from Western Arctic Ocean, Canada - CBN3_32.1 | ecosystem: Environmental > Aquatic > Marine > Oceanic | place: Canada: Western Arctic Ocean | collected...
CACCCGGATTGCCCGGGACCAGATAGAACTTGTCTTCCTTCGCCCGTACCCCGACCCATTGAACCGAGAACCGTAATTGCTGTTTCGCAGACAGGAAGTAGTCTGCACTGATCCTTGGAGACCATTCTTCCGCCTGAAATGTGGTGAAGTTGCGATCTTCCTGATAGAGCAGCCAGCCATCGCGATTTCGGTATCCAAATTTCGCTGATAGTGCGAACCGGTCGCTGGGTCGCCAGTTCGCGATAAGTTTGACGAAGTCTGTTCCGCCACCAAGGTCTTCTTGACTATAACCGGCGCCGATAGCATAACTGAATGGTTGGGACGAATCTGATTCCCAAATAAAACCACCAAAGTGACGCCTGGCCAATCGATAAGCGCCGTTACCAAAACTGTTCAGATCATCATAGTACTCGGGATTAAAACTGGCGCGAAACGTCAATTTAGACAGGTTTTCAAACGTCATGCGGTTTGAAACAAATACTGCACCACCGGTGAACAAGCCATCACGGTTACGCTGCACAAAACCGCGAATATCGAACTCATTGTTACGAGCCCAACTGACATTTGAATTCTGACGTACATGGGCAGTACGAATTCTGAAATTGTCTTTTCTGGAAAGAAACCCTAAGTCATTAAGATCAACATGATCATCCAGGTATTCAATGCCGACCCGCTGGACCACGCCCTGCCGGAATGTGTACTCAAGGTCAATAAATCCACCGAATCCGGTATCTACATCATCGATATCCGACATAAACATCTGACTATCGAGCTTCCATTTACCATCCTCTGACAGGTAATGAGCATCGACGCCATGAGTTTTTGCATCTCTTCGATCATTTAGGGTAGCCGTAGTCATTACGCCTACGGCCTTGTAACTTCCTCCTGGTGCATCTTCTAGCAATACCCTCGCGATACCATAATCACTCGTCTCAGCCGCCAGGTGGAAAGGGTCTCCCGATCGCTTAGCATCAAACTCAAAATCATCTTCGAACGCCGCAAGTAGACCATACCGCAAGGGTCCCGACTGACCGGTCACTTTTACTGCACCGATCAAATCTACTGGTTGGCGCAACTCGCGCTCATAAATCGTGATATCCGAACCCGTCACCGGTTCCAACGGTCGCCCACCAATACGTCGGGTATTAACCATCGTGGTTGGGGCACCGCCACTTCCTACGCCATCCCCCCGAGTATCTGCTCGGGGGGATGTGACAAAAATCCCCTGTCCTTCAAGAAAAAATAATCGTTTTTCGGGAAAAAAAGTCTCTGTCGCCGACAGGTTTACAACCACCTCATCAGATTCGACTGCGCCGAAATCAGGATTGACGGTCGCGGTTAACTGGAAGTTTGAAGAAGGCCGCCAGAAAAAGTCTGCACCGGTTTTGTATCGAACCTGATCATCAACCCTGTCCTGGGTCACCGCCGTAAAAGGGAAGATACTGAACTGTTGCTTTGGGTTAACGCCAGAGACCCTCAAGCTTTGTAGTTCGGAAATGAATTTGGGTTTGGTTTTCGGCAATGCCGGCCAGCCATAGCGCTCATCGACATAGGCAACTTTTCGAGACATGTAGAGCCCAAGACGACGATGCTCGTCCACACTCGGCATAGCCACCGATCCCCAGGGAATGTGAATCTCGCCTGACCAGCCATGGCTGGTTAGCTGACTAGCACCTCTCCAGGCACCATCCCACTCGCTGGAGAAATTCTTCTCCGGCAAGAGCGTGCCGTCCATCAGGGAATCACCCAGGTTCAGACCAAACCAGTAGCCGTAGCGCCCTTCACCCGAGGTATCCAGCGTTACGTTGATAGAGTCTCGATTCAGGTCCCGATTATCCCTGCCGGACAATCGGGAAATGATTGTTTCAGCAGGTTGCTCCATGTCGATACCGAAATAAAGACCAGTGTTATCGTAGAAAATTCGAACCCGAGTTGCATGAACGCCGTCTGCAAGTGTATCCGGGTCGATGACAACAAACTCATCATAGGCTGTCAGATGACCCCAGGCATCTTCATCCAAATAGCCGTCGATTTTAATGGACGCGTCCTCAACCCTCTCTAGAACAAGCGTTTCTTCTGGGCCTATTTCAACCACCATGTTGCTGAGGAGCGAGTCAGAAAATGCTGGCGCGCACAAAAAGGCTAGAACAACGAATAATGTTTTTTTCATTGGATGTGTCTGCTACCGAGGTGCTGGGCCGGGAAACTGTTCTCGGAGTAACCTTTTCAAAACCTTGCCATTAGCATTTCTGGGAATAACATCGATAAACGTAGCTCCAACCGGGAGTTTGAATCGCGCAAGCTTGCCGTTACAGTGGTCAACAACATCAGAATCTGTGAGTGATTCACCTTTCCTGACAACAATGGCATAGGGTGACTCGCCCCATTTCTCACTCGGTTGTCCGATAACAGCCACCTCGGACACATTCGGATGGCTAAGGATGACATTCTCAATTTCCGCCGGATAAACATTCTCACCACCAGAGATGATCATGTCCTTGATCCTGTCCTGGATATAGACATATCCGTCTTCGTCGATTGTTGCCACGTCACCCGTTCGGAGCCAGCCATCCTGGGTAATGGTCTCCGCAGTAGCCTCCGGGCGATTCCAGTACTCCTTCATGATATGTCTGCCACGAACCCAGACCTCGCCCTGCTCATGGTGCGCGGCATCGGAACCATCCTCAGTCACAATCCTGATATCCGTATGGAAAAACCCCCGGCCGGTTGAGCCTATCTTTGCGATCGCATCTTTCCCTGTGATAAGACACGCAGGCCCACAGGTTTCGGTGAGGCCATAGATCTGGTGGATGTCTATCTCTAAATCAGCGTATTGCTGGATAAGACTTACCGGTAGCGGCGATGCGCCACTTTGAATCCAGCGAAGTGAAGAATAGTCGTATTTCTCCCGCCCCTCTACTTGAATCATAAAGTTCAACATTGCCGGGACAAGCAGAGCAGTTGTGATTCCCTCTTCCTCAAACAATTCCCACGCACGGACAGGGTCAAATTCGCGCATCACAACACTTGTCGTGCCATTGTAAACATTCAATGTGATAGGCGTCAGAGAACCGACATGAAACATGGGTAACGCTGCGAGATATTTGTCCCCCGCATGCACGTCTGCTGTCGCCATAAAGGTAATAAGCGCCCAAATAGTTGTTGAATGAGTATGGACAACGCCCTTGGGTAGCCCAGTGGTTCCGGAGGTATACATAATGTAGAGCAGGTCATCATCTACTGCAGTAATTTCCGGCTCTACAGTGGATGATGCCTGACGCAGCGACTCGTATTTATCTGAAAAACCAGATGTACCACCATCCATACCGTTGGAATGAAGCCAGCATTCGATATCCGTTTTGTCACCTCGACCATGGAGGTCTGCAGCCAGGTCAACAAACTCATCACCAAACAACAACACCCTCGAACCGCTGTCCTTTATAATAAATTCTAGTTCATCCGCGACCAGCCGCCAGTTAAGCGGAACCACTACTCCACCAATTTTGGCGATAGCGAAATACGCTTCAAAGAACTCAGCACTGTTCATCATCATGATGGCAACGCGGTCGCCTTTCGCTACTCCTTTCGACACAAGCATGTTGGCGACCTGATTACAACGAGAGTCCAATTCTCTAAACGTTAGCCGAAGACCAGATTTACTATCGACATAGGCTTCGGTCGACCCGCTTAGCTGAGCCCTTTTGCTTAATATCAATCCAATGTTATTTTCCATTCTTCCCTCTGCTGAAAATTATACTGGTTGGTTCGCAACGTATCGCCTCTTTCCCAGTGACCACTACACAGCCGCATTTCACGAGCCTGCAGGCTAACACGAAATTTTAAGCGGTTCCGACCGTCAGGTCGATAAAAGCGCGTTAAGAAACACCACATTGATCATCGACTCAATGAAAGCCACGAATCCAGCGCCTCACATGAAAGCGCCGATAGCCAAAATCCCCACCGCGGGAAGCCGAGACGTTAACCAACCATCTGGAATGCTCAATTTATTTCTTTGTGTTTGTCATCAACGGATTAAACCAGGGCAAGAAATTCTTGCCTGGAGGGCTGGCCGCTCATTAAGTTCACAAGGTGCCGGCCGCACTGGCTGCTCTCAGATGTCCCTATCTATCAGCTCTAAACGAACGTTTTATCAGCCTCGGCCAGAATTGCCGCCAGCGTCGATCGATGCACCTTGATCTCGTCAACGTTCAGACCTTCCAGGGAATGAGGAAACTTCAACCACTGCTCAGTCTCATGCAGGAAATAGTCAGGCACGCGACCAGAAAGATTCCGGACTGGTTTGTAGTACGGTACCGCGATCCTGATATCTTCCGGCATATTAAGCCTCGCCTTTTCCCGCAGGTGATCAATAACAGCTTCTATACTGCGACCGGTATCAAACACATCATCGACAATCAAAACGCTGTCATCATGACTGACGTTCTTGATCAGGTAGTTCATTGAGAACACCTGAACCTCGTCATCACGACCATCAATTCCCTGATAGGAGGCCGTTCGAATAGCAATGTGGTCAGCATCAATACCACGTGCCTTGAGCATTTCCTGAACTGCAACACCTATGGGCGCCCCGCCTCTCCAAATGGCAACGATAAACGTCGGCTGAAATCCGGAATCAGCAACCATCGCCCCTAGCTGCCAACTGTCTTCTAACAAGGTCTGTGCATCGAGATAAAGTTTTTCCGTCACTGAGCTGGTATTCTCCATTCTAAGTATAGCAACAGCGTAAAGTGAGTCGGTTGTGAGAAACAAGCAGTTTCTGACTGAACAGGACATTATGGAAGATAGCTTTCGGCTCGGTGTCCGAATTTTTAACTCGGGCTTCAGGCCAACGTTCATTGTCGGATTATGGAGAGGGGGCAGCACCGTTGGGATCTACGTCCAGGAGTGTTTGCAAACTCTTGGCGTCATAACCAATCATATTTCCATAAGAACCTCCTATGAGGGCCTGAGTGCCTATAACAAGACAGTTAACACCCCGGACCGACAAGTTCGTGTTCACGGCACCCAGTACCTGCTGGAAAACCTTAATACGATTGATAACCTGTTAATCGTCGATGACGTGTTCAGCACCGGCATGAATGTTCAAGCCGTCATCTCCAGGCTGCAATCACGTCTAAAACGAAATACGCCACAAGCCCTCAAGGTTGCCGCTCTGTGGTACAAACCAGCATCACGTCGAACTGAGCGAGCCCCAGACTATTTCCAGCATGAAACCGATGACTGGCTGGTATTGCCCTACGAGTTAACCGGCCTCTCATCGTCAGAGCTTGAACAACACAAACCCAGCGCTTTTGAGCTCCTAAGGGATCATGTTAACTAGACGCGGATTTTTAGCAGCAGCTGCGATATTTAATCGTGGCATCTGCAAATACAAACGAGGACAGGTCCAGGTTGAACTGGAAGAAGCCAATCTTATGGGGGTGACTCACTTTCAATCCAGCCAGGCCGGCAAGATAAGAGCTGCCGAGTCCGTCAATGCTGAGAGATTTTTCCAGGAATACTTCAGTGTGTTTTCAAACCACGACAGCAGTTCAGCCGGACAAACGTCCTGATGTCGGTCGCCGTCATTATCGTTAATTACAACAGCGGAGCACTGCTCGACCGATGCCTGCAATCCCTGCTAGCCCAAACCCTTTGTGCCGACGAACTGGTCGTCGTGGACAACGCATCGACTGATGCAGAATCACAAAGCATTCTTGACGCAATTACAACGGCGACCATTCTCAGAAGTGAAACAAACCTTGGGTATGGTGGGGCAATAAACCTGGCTGTCCGGAAGATCGACACCACCGATTACATTGTGTGCCTGAACCCGGACGCCTTCCCTGAACCCGATTGGCTGGAGGCCATGGTAAATGCCGCAGACAGTCACCCTGACTATGGCTCCTTTGCATCCCTAATGCTGAGGGAAGATGACACCTCTGTCGTAGACGGCGCAGGAGACGAACTTCATTTCACGGGTATCCCCTGGCGGCGCTTCCATCAACGGAAGCTGCATGACAATCTTCAAACAGAACCGGTATTCAGCGCATGTGCGGGTGCGGCCCTTTATCGAACAGTTTTGTTCAATCAGCTTGGCGGCTTCGACGACGTGTACTTTATGTATGTTGAAGACATCGATCTTGGCTTCCGACTTCAGCTAGCAGGTTATCCCTGTCTTTTCGTGAGAGACGCCATCGTCCATCACATCGGCTCTGCCGTCACCGGTGAAGGCAGTGATTTCTCTGTTTATTTTGGGCACCGGAATCTCGTTTACTGTTACTTCAAGAACATGCCGCTTTTACTATTACTCACCACGCTACCCTTTCATATACTGGCGAATCTGGTCACCCTGATAGTGCTTGCTGTAAAAGGCCGTGGTGGCGCGATTGGGAAAGCTAAGTTGGATGCCCTTAAAAAACTACCATCGGCTATCCGGGCAAGAAATAACGTATCCAGAAAGGTTTCAAGTCGAGACATCTGGAAACTGTTGAATAAATCCATTACACAATAATAGTTTGGACTTCCGCCCAGACCTACTGTCAAGGAAGGGTCCATGGCCGAAGGTCATCATAAACTGGTTCGACATTATATTTAGAAAATGCCAATGCCACTTATTCCTTTCAGCCTGCCGTTACACCTAACGGCGACTCTGTGGACCTTGTCGGTTTTCTCTCCTCGAGGTTCGGGAAAGAAGATATTCCAAGTAAAACTTAATGCTATCAAGTGAGTGCAGTCAGCACTGATAGCCCACAAAGGTGCCAATCGTAGTATATCCGTCTGGTATATATGGCGCCTGCTTTCAATACTCGGTAAGAACTCGTCTTTCAGGTAGTATTGCGGCGTATCCTAAGGAAAAAACATGACTCAAAAACTATATGTCCATATAGGGCTTCAGTAAACAGGTAGCACCTTGATACAGAATTTTTGTACGGAGAACAGAAACCTTCTTGCCAGCCAAGGTATTTGCTATCCACAATCAGCCACTAAATGGAACGGCCATCATCTGCTTGCCTGGTCCTTCGGAATCAAACATCCAAACTACAGCGAAGCAGATGGGTCAACTGAAGAACTTACAAAGGCTATCAGGGAAGAAGCCGATGGCTCTGACATTTTGATAAGTTCAGAAGATTTTGAGTTCATGGGCGCTTTAGAAATGAAAACACTGCGTCAAAATTCAAGGAGTATGAAATAAAAATTATCGCCTATCTCAGAAGGCAGGACAGCTATCTGGAATCTGAATACGCCCAACATGTTCGGATGGAATCTACACAATTTTGAGGTGACATTAGAGACTTCTACATGAAATTCGATTTCATGCAGAGATATAACTACCTCGCCCTGCTACGCCTCTGGGAAAGCCACTTTGACAATAAGGCGATCGTTGCAAGACCGTTTCAGCGTTCCCAGTTTAGAAACGGCAGTCTTCTCGAAGACTTCTGTGAAACAACTGGCATTCATTGGAATACTGAATTCGTACTCCCGCCAAAAGAAGACGCAAACATCTCACTTTCAAGTGATATCCTCGCTGCTCTATCTCAAATCAACAAAATTGAAATCAGCAGTGAAGATAGAGCTGAGATCATCCGAATTCTAGCCAAATACTCCAGAGCCAATGCGTCAAAAAACCTGACACCTAGAAACGCAACTGACTTCCAGGATCTTTTCAATCTTACAAATAAACGGGTTGCCGCTCGATTCATGGACCGCGCTGATGGTCAGCTTTTCGCGGATGATGAGCCAACTGAATCACCATAAAATTCCAGCGCTTCCGTTAGATCACCTTGGAAGACAACAGTTCCTTTATTTAGGACCAATCCTTTCGTACATAAACTCTTCATGAGTTCAACATTATGGGTAGCAAGGATCAATCCGCGGGATTGTTCTACAAGATTATTCATCCTGTCCCGCAGTTTTTCCCGAAAGCGAGCATCGCCAGTTCCAATCCATTCATCAAGCAAAAGCACATCCGGCGCACGCATCGTACTAACAGAGACTGCCAGTCTTAGCCGCATGCCAGTGGAATAGGTGTTGAGCGGTTTTTCAATGAATGGCTCGAGCTCGGAGAATTCGAGGATCTGAGGTATCATTTCCCTGACTTCTCGTAGCTCAAACCCCATCTGAAGCCCACGCATGTAGATATTCTCAAGCCCGGTGGCTTCCGGATTCATACCCAGGGAAATATCAAACAAGCCTTTTACAGTGCCATTAGTTTTCAATGTACCCATTGTAGGCGCATATATTCCCGCCAATAAACGAAGCAGCGTACTTTTCCCGGCACCATTCGGACCAATCAACCCAAGGCGTTCACCCTGCACCAATTCAAGCGAAACATTCTCCAGAAGATTCGCAACACCGCGGTGCGTTCTCCCGAGATAAAGGTCCGAGATAAAGCGAAGTGGATTGGTCATGATCTGGCGATCAGGTGGCTGGAATACAGGGACACTGAGGGAGACCTGGTCTGCTTTCAACAAGAAGTCAGCTATACCCACAGTGGCACCCTTTGTTTCAGTCGCCTGTAAAATATTGACGTTATAGCGAACCCAAACACAGTAAACACTGCCACCACGACCCAGGATAAGGAACTAACAACCTGCCCCAACAAAGGAGCCCTGACAATTTCAAGGAAATGGTAGAATGGGTTATAGCTCATGAATGCTCCCATCACACCCCCTCTCCCAAACTCGCCGGGCATCCATATGATCGGAGTCGCAAGGAAGGCGATCCTCATAATTGCTGAGACAACTTCAAACAGGTCACGATATCTCACACCGACAATTCCAAAAAACATCGTCAGCCAGGTACCGTTTGCAATCAGGATTACAAGCCCAAGTAAACTCACCCAACTGTAGAGTGTCCAGGGAAGATCAAAAACCAGAAACACAACGACAACGATAACGAGTTGATGCAAAAAATGAAGCACGGTTCGCATAACATCAACGGCGACGATATCCAACAATGTCATTCCGCCTTGCATGATTTGAGCCTTGCTTCTCTGAAACACAGACGTACTGCCAGTGACAAATCCGGATATGAGGGTCCACGCTAAAAGCCCGAATGACAGGTGAGGTATAAATACATCAGTGGGGATATTGCTCACTTCACTGAAAAGAAAACCTAGTGTCGCAATAAACAACGTCGGACCAAGCAAGACCCAGACAGGCCCGATCATCGTCTTCCGGTATTGAACCGCAAAACCAAAATAGGTCATGTACAATAGAGAAGACAGTTTAATCACAAGCTCACCTTTGCATTTTTATCTTTTGCTTGCGGCAGATAAGCATCGAGAATAGCCTGTCTCGCGGCCTTCTCTCCTAAATCCCAGGGGGTTCGATACATGGAAGTTGTTTTAGGAATATATTTGAACTCTGCGTTTCTCGAGTATCGATACCACAAGTTCCAATCCTCCAGATTATTCAGTTCAGGATCAAATCCTCCGTGCTCCTCGAAAAGCTTCCGCTGAAACACAATGGACTGAATAGGAATGAAATTATGATCGGCAAGGACATTCCGATCGAACTCCTGGCGAAAAATACCCGGCGTACCATGAGACATTTCTTCATATTCCCCAGCATCAAACTCTGTTTCAACTTCCCATGCCAGGGCGTAAGCGGCCGCATACCGGGAATCCGACTGTAATTCACCCATACAGATTTCGAGGTGATCGCAGAAAAACAGATCATCATCATCCAGAAAAACCAGAAATTTACCGGTAGAGACTTCCATACCTCGATTACCCGCATGGCAACGACCAACTTTCTCTAGCGGGTGATAACTAATCAGGGCATCCGGGTAGGATTTTTTGAATTCTTCTATGGTGGATGTCATCGTGGCGCCTCCATCTTCAACGATGACGTGTTCAATGTTCCCATAGGTTTGATGCGCTACAGATTGCATGCATTCACGTAATAGTGAATCGCGCCCGTCATAAGTTCGGGTAATAACAGATACCAGAGGCATATCCTCAGCTAACTTAGGGGCCTCAAAGAATGCGCCGTCTCTGACAATTTCATAGTCCCAGTCCTTAAACGAAAATGTCTGCTTGCCCTCCCTTTTTCTTAGAAAATAAAGTCCATTACTAAGTATCGACCCAATATTTTTGCTCACCACCTGCAGATTGTTTTCGACCCCAGCATTACCCGCAGCCAGCCTTAAATAAAGAGAGAAAATCCGCAACACATCTGACCACGAGCCGTACCGTAGCCGAATGTAAGCATTGGCGAGCGTGCTACCCTGATATTGGAGTAGTTTCACTTCTCCCGGTTCCTGATAGGTATAGTGATCAACGACAGCAGAAGGCAAATATCTTAACCTGTAGCCAGCGGCGCGGAATCGGTAAGACAACTCTACGTCTTCCCCATACATGAAAATTCTCTCTTCATAACCGCCGACAAGATTCAGCGTTTCCCGTCGCATTAGAATACAAGCGTGGGAAGACCATGCCGTTTGCAAAGTTACAGGGTCGTAAAACTTCGGATGCTCATAGGGAGCCTGTCTAAATTCCCAGGAAGCGATGCCAACCTCATCCTGACAGGCGAAACTGACAGCCCTGACAAGACTGTCCGCACGAAATTTCAGATCAATGTTGGTGACCAAGACGAACTCATTTTCACCCAGGGCTAATGCCTGATTGTGACCCACCCCGTAGCCAAGATTGCTGCTTTCAATAAACTCAACATTCGCGAACTGCGACCAGTCCAACTGCTTCAACGCGGACACCGTCGCATCCTTCGAGCCATTGTCCACGAATACCATAGCCATTTTCTCGAGCGGATAGTCCTGGGCACAGAGACTCGTAAAAAATCCATCGATCCATTTTTCACTGTTGTAGGTCACTACACTGATATCAATTAGCGGGAGATCCTTCAGCAATGGTTTCGCGCCAAGCAACTGCTTTCGAGAAGAAATAATGGCCTGGTGCGATGCACGAATCGAGCGATTATCGACCTCGCCGTGCATTATTAACTGGCTTCGCTCATACATTTTGATGACCGACTGGCGAATTCTATTGTCCGGCGGAAGTCGATAGATTAGCAATTTGAACAAACCACTTATTTTTCGGCCGATATACCCTGGCGTTTTCTGAACGACTCGTCTTACTAACCGCAACGGCGCAGTCAGTTTCCAAGAATGGGACGATTCCATTGCTTCGATTTCAAGTCGATACTTTTCAACTATTCCCCAGAGACGCACTGACTCCTGTGCAAATTCTTCTTCCAGGTCCGCAATGTGCGCAACGTGTTCGGCGACTAGCTCTTCGTTAATCCTTCTATTTTCATCAATGTGCGCAACGTGTTCGGCGACTAGCTCTTCGTTAATCCTTCTATTTTCATCCAGACTTTCGCCCAGTGACGCTATATCAACAGCCAGATTTTCCGACCAGGCTTCCCTAGCTTTCAGGTCTAATCGCTGTTGGCCTATCACAGAAGTAAGCGTGTCGTACTGGGTCAGTTTTGCTTCATCAGCCTTTATCTCAAACACAGAAGCATAGTTGAGCAACTGCTGAACAGAATCCTGTTGCTCAATCAAGTTTCTTATTTTTTGAATTTTTTCCGGGGAATCCTGTTTAAGGCTGTTATACAAACCCCAGGTAAGGTCGACCTCAGTAGGCAGCCTGGCTTCCTGATTGTGATGAAGCTCCGCCGCAACAAAATCCTTGCTGAAAGACGCCAGCGCCTCGACATTAACGGGGCCGAAGAATGACTCATGTTGCCGTACCAGCACCTTGGGATCATTCATCACATCTTCATAGTGAATAATGACTCGGCTAGAAGGTCCAGTAGCGCCCAACACATCTAGATTGTACAGCAACCAGAGGTATTGGGATTTCAACGGGTCGATATCGTTTCTAGCCTGAAGAGAGCCCGCAACTTCAGCGGGGTTACGAACCGTAATCACAAATTTGTAGGGGATCTCTGCCTTCTCGATAAGTGGTAGCCAGAAACCGGTCAGTCTCGAGATTCTGGGATCTTTGAATGCCCAATCTGTATCCAGCGCAACACGTTCTACCAGAAGATCTTTTGCTTTTCTCTTGAGGTGGTTGAACTTCGGATGAGAAAAACTGGCTTTATCAAGAAAAAAACCATCCATGCTATCCCATCGAAGGCCCAGTACGCGCAGCAGCTCATCGTTGATCTTAACAATAGCCCGATCTTCGAAAAACCCCTTCTGATTATCCTCGGCAGGCCCGACAAGCTCACCGGGCAATCGAATGCCACACACCTCTAGCATCCGTGCAATCAAGCTTGTACCACTTCGATGCATTCCTGCAACGATGAACAACTTATGGGGCATCACCCGTAAACCACGATCAATTGGAGAAAAGAATTATAGCGCCATTCACTCATCATCTCCCAATTGAAACCTGCAACGCATCGGCTAATTTCCTGTCGGTATTTTATTGAATGCCATCCCCTTATCCGCCCGCATGTCTTCAGGTAACCCAAGCACTCGCTCAGAAATGATATTACGAAGAATTTGATCGGTACCTCCCTCAATCCGAACTGCAGGCGAACGCATCAACATCGCCTGCAGGCGAGCGGATCCTGCCGCAATCTCTGGATCGACAATCGCGCCGGACAATCCCTGAAGGTCGAGCGAAAACTTGGCAATATCCTGCATCATGCCACCGGCAACGAGTTTGCCGATGCTATTTTCAGGTCCTGGCGTTTCTCCCTTGGATAGTGCGGAGATCGCACGTGCTGCGGTATTTTTAAGACCAGCGCTCTTTGCGTACCAGTCAGCAAGCTTCGAGCGCACCGCGGGATCATTAATCGCGGTGCCCGATGCAATCCGGAGCTGATCAACCAACTCCTTGATCTCTGGAAACCCCGTAGTAATGCTGCCCCCAATCGCCAGGCGTTCGTTCATCAGCGTGGTCAGTGATACTTTCCACCCTTCCCCGACCTCTCCGAGTCGCTGGGCATCAGGAATGCGTACGTTGTCGAAGTAAACCTCATTAAAACCGCTGTCGCCATTGGCCTGTTTTATCGGTCGGATGTCTATCCCGACAGACTTCATGTCCAGAAAAAACATCGTCAACCCCCGATGTTTCGGCACCTCTGGATCCGTTCGCGTAATCAGGATACCAAAGTCACTATGCTGCGCACCGGATGTCCAGATCTTTTGGCCATTGATGACCCAGTCATCGCCATCTTTTTCGGCCCGGGTACGAAGCCCAGCCAAATCTGAACCGCTGGCTGGCTCAGAGAAAAGCTGGCACCAGACCTCTTCACCACTCGCCAGCTTCGGAAGATAGCGCTGTTTCTGGTCTTCATTGGCAAACGTCATCATCGTCGGCGCGCACATCCCCTGACCAATAATAAACATACGGCTAAGCTGGCCATAAACACCCTCTTCCTGGTTCCAGATCACACTCTCGATTGGGGTGGCGCCTCGACCTCCGTAATCTTTTGGCCACTGAAGGCAAGCCCAACCGGCCTCTGCTTTCGTCTTCTGCCATTGCTTCGCCTCAACCATGGGATCAAAGCCATCTATCTGAATAGACCCAAACCCGCTGGATGAAAGGGGTTCAAATAAATAGTCGGGTGCGTTGTTATCGATCCATGTTCTGATTTCGACCCGGAATGCTGCTTCTTCTTTTGTATCGCTAAATTCCATCATCTATCTCCTAATTTTTTGTTGCTCCCGTCATGATCAGGTTCATGATCAGACAGGACACTCAGGCCGCATCTGGCAGCGCTGAAACCAATTTGTCTTCCCAGGCAGAAAGTCCCCCGAGCACCAGGGTCAGATAATTCGATCTTCGGTAATAAAGATGGCAGTCATACTCCCAGGTGAACCCCATACCTCCATGAACCTGAATATTGTCACGGGAACAAAGCTGGAATGCCTGGGTAGCTGAAACACGCGCCGTGGCGGCCGCGAGCGCCAAATCATCTGAGTCGTTCTGGAGCGCCCACGCTGCGTAGTAACAGTTCGATTCCGCCAGCTTCAGGGCAACATACATATCGGCCATCATATGTTTCAGTGCCTGAAAAGAGCCTATGGGTCGCCCAAACGCAAATCGTTCTTTGGCATATCCGACCGCCATGTCCAGGGCACGTTCCGCACCCCCAAGCTGCTCAAACGCAAACATCACCGCCGCCCGGTTATAAACGGTAGACAGAACTGACCAGCCATCATGCGGCTGGCCCAATAATTTTGCTGGCGAATCCTTAAAGGTGATCGTGGCAGAACCCATGGTTGGGTCTACCGTGTCAATCGACCTTCGCTCCACTTCCGATAAAGGGGCAAGCACAAGAGACAAGCCATCATTGGTCCGGGCCAGCACCACCACCACGTCAGCCATCAAACCATGAGGAACAACCAACTTGGTCCCATTCAATTTTCCTTTCACAAAGGTCGTCGTGATGTCCTCTGGGACCGGTTCCTGAACAGTTTCAGTTACCGCTAGCGTGCCAATAGCCTGTCCGCTGGCTAGTTTGGGCAGCCATTCCTCTTTCTGGGCTTCGGAACCAGCACCTTGAATCGCCTCTGCCGCCAGGTATATTGAAGAGGAAAACGGGACCGGTGCCAAATGTGCACCCAATTCCCTCGCCGCAAGGCAAAGGCTCAGGTATCCGGCTTCAACCCCCCCATAGGCAGAAGGAATCGCGGTACCCTGCACACCCATCTCAGACAGGCCACGCCACACGCTTTCTGAATAAGTGGCCTCTCCTTCAAGTACCGAGCGAAACTCCCCAAAACCGCAGTTGTCGCGAAGAAACCGGTTTATCTGGTCCTGAACCATCTTGTCATCATCGGAAAAATCGAAATTCAAGGGTCATATCCTGACTAAGAAGAAAGAAGGCAAGCTACCTGTTAGAGATTCTACAGTCAAACAACACCAGGCAATGCTGCTGGAACTATGGATACTTAAACGGAGATTCCCTAGTATTGGGTTCCTGATTGTAATCCAGCGCATCGAATGTCAGAGAACAA
>Ga0302135_10001320_pt1 | contig 14931 bp, 17 predicted proteins | sample CBN3_surface_MG_FD_203119 | JGI IMG/M metagenome (GOLD analysis project Ga0302135, IMG submission 203119) | Marine microbial communities from Western Arctic Ocean, Canada - CBN3_32.1 | ecosystem: Environmental > Aquatic > Marine > Oceanic | place: Canada: Western Arctic Ocean | collected...
TTCCTGAAATGGAAGAAAGCTGTCGTCTGCTGGCTGACCGCATGCCTGAGCAAATTGGTGCAACCATCGTCCACGGTGATTTTCGGTTAGGTAATATGATTGTCGCGGACGGCAAGGTAAAAGCAATCCTGGACTGGGAACTTTGCACCTTAGGGGACCCGTTGGCAGATGTTGCTTACCTCATGAATAACTGGGTGACGCTTGAGGAAGTTCCGGAGCCTGGTGAAGGCGACCAGTCGCCATCTGCAGCTGGTGGTTTCATTACCAGGGAAAAGATTGCTGAAATCTATGAGAAAGCCACCGACAGGGATTTGTCCGAAATCAATTACTATCGCGCTTTTTCCCATTGGCGCCTGGCTGCAATTGGTCAGGGTGTTTACAAGCGATATCTTGTTGGTGCGATGGGTGAGGACACAGATGTGGATCTCGAGAAGCAAAAAGCGGGTGTTGCAAGAAGAGCTACCAGCGCTCTTGAGCTACTCTCCTGACCCGTTAGTGGATAGTTTTGGAATCACTTACCAGGGCCAGTAGCCGCTTTGACGCGAGTTGCTTTAGCTGATCATCTGACGTGCCCTGCAAGACCTGTGTATAGGTGTATTGCGCGAGTGTGATGTTGCCCTGCATTTCATACACAGCTCCCAGTTGCACGTTGAACTCATCCCGTTCCGGAAACAGCAACAGCTGACGATCGATACATGCCTTGCTTTCTTCCCAGGATTTTTGGCGCCAGAAAATCTGCTTCAGGTTGTCCAGCATGCGAATCAGGACATCCCGTGGTGAAGCTGGTCTGAAATACTCTTCCTTTAAAGTCGCCCTTGGGCCAGCTATCTGTCTCAACATGTTCTGGCAGTCAGCACGGCTGAGTTCACGGCCAGAAAAAGGATCAACAATAGTGCCGCTGCTGCCACCGTACTGCACAAGAAAATTTCCGGGAAATGAAATGCCACTGACTGGAATGCCAAGTCGTGAACCGATAGCAATATGTACCAGCGCAAGGCTGATCGGAATACCGTGTTTGTAATCAATAACTCGATTCAGGTAACTGTTGGCAGGGTCGTAGTAGTCGATTACATTCCCGCTGAATCCAAGGTCATCATGGATGTAATTCACCAGCGCGGACACGGGAATGCCAAGATTCGTATGGAATCGATCGTCAGACTTAAACCTGACGGCAAGATCGTCGAGTTCGCTCAGGTAGTGCTCAACAGAGATGTCCTGTTCTGCTTCAGCAGCGATCAGCAACGCTGCTTCATCCAACTTGATGTCAGCGTCTGGCTGGGCCGCCAGCCGCGCGAACCTGTTCCTGATTTCGTCATCCATTAAGTGCGTCCTCGATCGTCTCAACTTTACAAGGATGAATACTATATGCAATGCTCGGCGCCAGATTTTTGCTGGCATTGCCATTGATCAGGTTTCATTCACTCGGTGGTGGCGAGAACTGGCAATGGTGTTACTCGAGTTCATGGCTGATGCTCGGTCGACAACTCTATCGAGGTCTTCTTCTGAAGACCATTGATCGCCGGGTTTGCCTCCTGCAGCTTGGCATGAACAGGAAACCCCTGCGCAAATGACGAGCATCGCCTGGCACCGAGGAACAACACCCTTTAATGTGCCTGCGCGGGCTATTTATAGTAAAACTGATAGTGTAGTCGCATGGAAAGCGTGTATTGACGAAGATACAGCGGAAATAGAATATCATGAAGTCGAGGGGGAAGCCGTGAGTGCCTGAGGTGAAATGTGAGCGTCTTCCAGCTCGTACCAAAACTACTTAAAGAACCAATCTAACCGGAGAACAATGTGGAATTTGATTTAAACCAAACGGATGAGCTGCTCGCAACGACTCGTGCGGTCAGAAAGAGACTGGATTTCGATCGGGCAGTCCCTAGGGATGTCATCGAAGAGTGTATCGGGCTATCGCAGCAAGCGCCTACCGGAACAAACTCCCAGGGTTGGCGTTGGCTGATCATTGAGGACGCGGAAAAACGTGCCGGCCTTGCCGAGCTCTACAAGAAAATGGCCGATGTCTATCTGGTTGAAGAAGGTCGCAAGGCGGCTGAATCGGGAGACGCACAAACAGCACGAGTGCTCGATTCTGCAGTATTTCTGGCAGAGAATCTTCAGAATGCCCCTGTTCATGTTATTCCCTGCCTGCAAGGGCGCCCACCGGAAGGTACGCCCCTCATGGGTATTGCTGCAATGATGGGATCTATTTTTCCTGCGGTTTGGAGTTTTCAGTTAGCGCTGCGGGCCCGTGGCCTGGGTTCCTGCCTGACCTCGCTGCATCTATTTCATGAAAAAGAAGCGGCCGAATTGTTGGGTATTCCTGATGACGTACTGCAGGTGGCCCTGTTGCCTGTTGCCTATACCAAAGGGACTGATTTCAAGCGTGCAAATCGGCCTGACCCTTCAACCATTATTCATTACGACAAGTGGTAGACAGAAAGACAATCGGGTTCAGTATCGCTGAGCCTGGTTACTGTTCTGGATTGCCTGGTTCGGCTTTTTTGCGTTGGGCTTCACGAGCCTCCTTTTTCAGCCTTGTCCTTTGGGCCTGGGCAGAAGAGGCGTCCCCTCCAATGTGGTCCTCACCTCGCTCATTAGCCAGGTGGATTTGATTCTGTCGTTCGCGAAACCTTGCCCGGTCCGCATCTGTTTTGCTGTCGATACAGTGTGAACAGCTGACGCCCTTAACGTAAGCGTTACTTTTTTTGTCGGTATCGCTGATCGGCATCCTGCATGCGTGGCATTGGTCATAAGAGCCAGGCTTCAGATCATGGTCGACAGTGACGCGATCATCAAAGACAAAGCACTCTCCTTGCCACAGTGATTCTTCCTTGGGGACATCTTCAAGATATTTCAGGATGCCGCCTTCCAGGTGATATACCTCATCAAACCCTTTGGACTTCAGGAAGGCGGTTGATTTTTCGCACCTGATCCCGCCGGTGCAAAACATGGCGATCTTTTTATGCTTGTTGGGATTCAATTCGGATTCCGCGAATCCAGGGAATTCCCGGAATGACTCTGTGTGTGGGTTTATAGCGTTCTCGAATGTGCCGATCAGCACCTCGTATTCGTTTCGGGTGTCGATCACCGTGACTTCGGGATCTGATATCAGTTCGTTCCATTCCTTTGCTTTTACGTAGGTACCCACAATCTGTCGGGGGTCGATATCGGTTATACCCATCGTGACGATTTCTTTCTTGAGTTTGACGCGGGTACGTGGGAATGGCATTTGCTCGGCGGTAGATAACTTATAGGCGATGCCGTCGAACCGGCCATCGCTCGCGAGGAAAGCCTGCAGGCTCTTTATACCTGCCGAAGTGCCCGCGACTGTGCCGTTGATTCCTTCTGCAGCGACCAGCAGTGTTCCCTTAACGCCATTGTCTTTCAACAGACTCAGTAGCGATTGTTGGAGCGCCTGATAATCATCAATACTAACAAAATGGTAAAGCGCGCAGACTACTACTTCTTTCCGGTCGTTCTGTGAGTTATCCGCCAAACCGGGCTCCCGCGAAAGTGTCTACCCAGGAGCAACCCTCTCTGGGGTTTCGTTTCGTTTTTATCAGTTGTTTGACCGGTTTGCCGATGCCTGTCGTTGCAGCGAAGGTCATGTGCATTGCCTCATAAATTTCCATGACTCAACCCTGAGTCATTAAGATTGGTGTATTATCGCTCAAGTGTTTAACAAGTTCTTGGAAAAATGAGGAGTTACCATGCCAATCAATCCTGAAGCTGTTGGTGTAAAGGGTCAGCCATCACAAAGAAGCTGGACATCAAAAGATGCCCTGTTGTATGCCGTCGGCATTGGGGCAGGTACAGACGAGTTGCAATATACGACAGAGAACACAAAGGACATCGACCAAAAGGTATTTCCCACCTTTGCGGTGATTGTTGGTGGTGGCGGGATACCGATGCGGGAAGTGGGCTCGTTCAATCCTGCCTTGATGGTACATGGTGAGCAAGGCATTGAGCTGCTGAGTGAAATTCCAGCAGAGGGTGAGATCGAAAGTGTTGGCGAGTGTACGGCCATCTACGATAAAGGAAGTGCGGCTGTTCTCGAGTTTACCTCTGAGTCTAAAAATGTTGCGACGGGAGAAGTCCTGCTTAGAACCCGGACATCGCTTTTTTGTCGAGGCGAAGGAGGCTGGGGCGGTGACCGGGGACCTTCTGAAAAAATCCAGTTTCCGGATCGTACTCCTGACCATCAGGTGAGCTATACAACACGAGAAGATCAGGCGTTGACTTACCGGTTGTCCGGTGATCGGAACCCGTTGCATTCAGATCCTTCTTTTTCAGCGATGGGAGGGTTTGAAAAACCGATTCTGCATGGGCTCTGTACATACGGGTTTACCGGTCGTGGATTACTGAATGCACTTTGTGATGGCGATGCGAGTCGATTCAAGTCCATGAATGCACGATTCTCGAAGCCTGTTATCCCAGGTGACACCCTGACCGTGTCGATGTGGGTGGATGGTAGTGAAGCCCTGTTCCGGACAACCAACCAGGACGGTGATGTCGTGATTGATCAGGGTGTGTTCAGGTTTGAATAAGTATCACCGCCATTTCGACTGGTGTTTGCGCAGCTCACCGAATGAAAAAATCTCCGGATGGGGAAAATGCTTGATGTAGGGGATACAGCGCCAGACTTTGAGCTGACAGACGAAGAAGGTGAGGTGGTTACGCTGGATGACCTTTTGTCAGAGGGGCCACTGGTTCTGTATTTCTATCCCGCGGATTTTACGTCCGTGTGTACGGCGCAAGCCTGTGAAATTCGTGATCGTCACGACGACCTTCGAGCTGTGAGTGCCAATGTCGTGGGTGTAAGCCCCCAGGCACAATCCAGCCACAATCGTTTTCGCGACCGGTACGACCTGCCTTTCCCGTTGCTCGATGACCGACAAAAAAAAGTGATCAGAGCCTATGGCGTCAACGGGCCACTGGGTCTGGGTGTCCGAAGGGTAACTTTTCTCATTAACTCGGATAAAAAGATAGCCAACAGAGTGGTTGCCGACTTCAGGGTTAAGCAACATATAGGTTTGATTGATTCAGTGGTTGAAGATCTGGGCGGTTACTAATTCGGAGAATATACCAAGGTAACGCTGAGGGCTCCTTATGGTCGTCTACCAGGCGTGTGTATCCCGCTGACCCTAGTTAGGTCCCAGGAGAATATACCAAGGTAACGCTGAGGGCTCCTTATGGTCGTCTGCCAGACGTGTGTATCCCGCTGACCTCCGGTAGGTCAGCGGCCTCTATGATGGGTGCTGTTTAATTGTATGATCATGAGAATGTGGTGACATCTACTGCATTGTTATAAAACTCTACTCGAGAAATGATCTAATTCCCGTGCAGAGGCGTACACTCAAAAAAACCGGACTAAAATAATGAACAAAAATCTGATATGGATAGCGGGTATTTTGGCCTCTCTGGCGGCCGGCGGCCTTATGGCCCTTGCAGGCAGCCAGAACGGTGCGCTGTGGATGGGGCTGCCATTGTTCGCACTTTGCTGCGGTATCGCATTTATAGTTCAGTGGTTTTTGTTTATCCCGGCCTATGTATTCCAGACCGAGCGATATTTTGATTTGGCTGGCAGCCTGACCTACATTTCGCTGGTCCTGGCCGCATTGTATCTTTCCGGTGCACGTGACCCTCGATCACTTATCATTGGCGGGTTGGTAATCATCTGGGCTTGCCGGTTGGGTACCTTCCTGTTTCGGCGAGTATCCGCTGATGGTGAGGATCGGCGTTTTCGCGCCATCAAACCTGATTTTTTACAATTTCTAATGACCTGGACTATCCAGGGTTTGTGGGTGTCTGTGACACTTGCTGCGGGGCTTGCCGCGATGACGGTATATGAACACAAACCGATTGGGCTGTTGGGGGCTATTGGTATATCCCTCTGGGTTTTTGGGTTTGTGTTTGAAGTGGTCGCCGATAAGCAGAAGTCGAAGTTCAGACAGGAACAACCCGATGAGTTCATCACCAGGGGATTGTGGCAGTATTCCCGGCACCCTAACTACTTAGGAGAGATTATCCTCTGGTTGGGTATCGCCGTTCTGGCGTTGCCTGTACTTCATGGCTGGCAGCACGCAACGTTGATTTCGCCTGTTTTTGTCTTCTTTCTGCTGACCAAAGTCTCGGGGATCAGAATGCTTGAGTTTCGGGCTAATAAGCGTTGGGGCGAGGATCCCGAGTACCAGATCTATCGATCCAATACTCCGGCTCTGGTACCACGGCTTCGGTTTTAGCTACTTCTTATGCAATACGACGGGTAAGTGTGCATAACCCTTAACGAATGCACTTCGGATATAGGTAGGCTCTCCAACAACTTCTACCGTGTCAAAGCGTTTCAGAATCTCTTCCCAGACAATCCGCAACTGCATTTCTGCGAGCCTGTTACCCATACAGCGATGGATGCCGAACCCGAAAGACAAGTGCTGTCGTGGCCTGACTCGGTCGATGATAAATTTATCAGGCGTTTCAATCGCTGATTCATCACGATTTCCTGATACGTACCACATGACGACCTTGTCGCCTTTCTTAATGGTTTTGCCTCCAATGACAGTATCTTCCAGGGCGCGTCTGCGCATATGGGCAAGTGGCGTCTGCCAGCGGATGATCTCTGGCACCATGCTTGCGATCAGCCCTGGGTTTTCCCTAAGCTTCTGGTACTGATCGGGATGCTGATTAAGCGCAAGTATGCCGCCGGTGATTGAATTACGGGTGGTGTCGTTCCCGCCAACAATCAGGAGAATCAGGTTGCCAAGGAACTCCATTGGACGCTCAAGCATGTCTTTCGTCGATTCGCCGTGAGCGAGCATAGTGATCAGGTCATTGTCACCTGGTGTTTGCTGTCGCTCTTTAAAAATTTCTGTAAAGGTCGTTAGACATTCAACCAGTTCCTCGCGACGTTGGTCCTCCGATTCGATAATTCCCTGCTCAAGGTTTGCTGTTGCAACGTCGGACCAGCGAGTCAATTTTCGGCGCTGCTCGAATGGAAAATCGAAAAGGGTTGCCAGCATTTGCGTGGTCAGTTCGATGGAGATTCTATCTACCCAATCAATTTCTTCACCGACAGGTAATGCGTCAAGCAAATTTGCTGCGCGAGCCCGGATGGTTGATTCCAGCCTAACCAGGTTTATCGGTGCAACAACCGGGCTGACGACCTTTCTCTGATCATCGTGTTTTGGCGGGTCCATCGCAATAAACATTGGCAGCGTGAAATCTTCATCCTGGTCACCGAGAGTAATGCCGCCTTCGGAAGAGAAGGCCTTGTGATTGGTGTCCACGTGCATAATGTCTTCGAAGCGAGTGATGGACCAATACGGACCAAACTCACTTTCTTCACAGAAATGTACAGGGGCTTCTTTTCGGAGTCGTTCGAAATAGGCCCAGTGCGCGTTCTGTTCAAACAGGTGCGATTGAGCAACATTAAAGTTCCCGTCAAGTGGGATCGAATAAGGGTCTACAACAATTTCTTTACTGGTGCTGATCGCTTCGCTCATATCTGGATCCGTGTTATTGGGTGGGCGTTGTGTCGGCTAGTACTGAAATTCCGGCAGATTTACGACAAGGCCATTTAGTTCATCAGTCATGGCGATCTGGCATGAGAGACGTGAATTAGGTTCCCGGTCAGGGTTCAGGCCCAGCATTGCATTTTCCTGGTCATTGCCTGCGCCAACCCGGACCATCCATTCGCTTTCAACGAGTATGTGGCAAGTAGCGCAGGAGCACTCGCCGCCACAGTCGGCATCAATGCCGGGAACAAGGTTATCGAGAGCGATTTTCATGACCGAATCACCATTGTCTGCATCAATGGTTGTGGTCTCGCCGGAAAACTGAACAAAGGTAACTTTAGCCATTTAACTGAGCCATTTGATTAAAGGCGCAAAATTAGCAACAAAGGAGGGGCCTATAAAGGTGTTATATGGCCACAATATGATCCTTTTAGGACAAAATAAAAACGCAATGAGTCCAGGCCTGATAGCCCGTATTAGCATGTCCTGCAGGGACCGTCTCTCTAGCGAAGTTGCCTGAAACAGCTCTGTATCTGGTCGACCAGTGCCTGGGGTTGTTCAAAGGCCGCGAAGTGGCCACCTTTCTCCATCACCTCAAAGTGAATCAGGTTGGTAAAACGCGCTTTGGCCCACCTTTCGGAAGTCTTGAAGATCTCTTTAGGAAAAAGGGTGCAACCGACGGGAAGCTCGATTACGTCCAGGTTTGTATTGCCGAAGCTCTCCCAGTAGATCCTGGCAGAAGAGGCTCCAGCATCCGGCAGCCAGTACATCATCACGTTATCCAATAGTTCATCGCGCGATGCTACGTTTTCGGGATGACCATCACAATCCATCCACTGGTAAAACTTTTCAAGAATCCAGGCGGCCTGGCCGATTGGCGAGTCAGCAAGGCCATAACCCAGTGTTTGAGGCCGGGTACTTTGTTGCTTGGAATAACCGGAATCATGATCCTGGTAAAACTGCATGGATTTCAGGGCGTCAGTTTCCTGATCAGTGAGATTGTCCATATTGTTCGGGTCGGGGGGAGCGATTGGCATATTCATGTGAATGCCTATGCAATGACCCAGGTTCTGAACGCCAATTTGTGCCGTGACAATTGAACCCCAGTCACCTCCCTGGGCCACGTAGCGGTCGTATCCCAGTCGGATCATTAGCTCATCCCAGGCCGTGGCAATGCTGTCGATGTTCCAGCCTGGTGAAACGGGCTTGTCGGAATAACCGAAGCCAGGCAGGGTTGGGATAACGAGGTCGAATGCATCACTCGCCAGGCCACCGTGTTCAGTCGGGTTGGTCAAAGGCCCGATAATTTTTTGGAATTCGACGATCGATCCAGGCCAGCCGTGGGTCATGAGCAAGGGGAGGGCATCAGGCTCGGCTGACTTGATGTGTAAAAAGTGGATGCCGAGGCCATCTATTTCAGTTTTGAATCCAGGCCATTGGTTCAGAAGCGCCAGACGCGCTGGCCAGTCATACTGGTTTAACCAGTAGTCGTGGATCTCGATCATGTAAGAAAGCGGAATACCCTGGGACCAGTCTGGTGGGGTTTCCTTGTCGGGCCAGCGGGTTAGCGCCAATCGTTGTTTAAGGTCATTGAGTTCCTGTTCTGAAGTCTGAATGTTGAAGGGCTTGATACTTGTCATCACTATGCTCCCATCTGGAATTCTGGTTTGAGATTTTGGCTCTGTTAGTCGCCGAGGTGGATAACTATTTTCCCGATTGCTTTTCTGCCAAGCATTTTCATCATGGCTTTGCCTGTGTCCTGCAACCTGAATGTCTCACCGGATTGTGGGCTTATCTTGCCTGACGTGATCCATTCCATCAGGGTGTTGAGGACTTCTTTGGCAACAGATGGGTTGGAGGCGGTGTGCCCGCCCCAGTTAACGCCGATGATTGAGCAACGTTTTAACAATACAAGATTCACCGGAAACTTTGGGATGTCCCCGGAGGCGAAACCAACGACAAGGTATCGGCCATCGGGACCCAGGGATCTTAGTGCAGGTTCAGCGTAGTCGCCTCCAACTGGGTCGTAAACGATATTTAGCGGCGTTCCGTCCAGGATCGTTTTTAGTTCTTCACGCCAGTTTTTCGAGTTGTAGTTCACAACGTCATCTGCACCGGCAGCGAGACAGGCGTCTCTTTTTTTCTTGCTTGAAGCTGCGGCAATTACCCTTGCACCTTTGGCTTTGGCAACATCGATAGCGGCAACGCCGACGCCACCACTCGCGCCCAGCACCAGCACAGTTTCTTTTTCCTTGATGTTTCCGCAGTACACAAGTCCGTGATAGGCAGTGCAGTAGTTGACGAGAAAACTGGCGGCGTTGTCATAACTGAGTGAATTTGGAATGGGGGTGCATCGACCTTCATCCAGGGTAATGTACTCTGCCAGCCCTCCGGATGAGGGCGTGGCCAGTACGCGTTGACCCTGGCGTAAATGTTTGACCTTGTCTCCGGCACGCTCGATGATGCCTGAAACTTCGTTACCAGGAACAAAGGGTAATGTTGGCTTAATCTGGTAAAGGCCCGCAACTGTTAGCGCATCGACATATCCAAGACCCGCTGCTTCGACTTTGATCAGTACCTGATTTGGCTCTGGGACAGGTTGCTGCATCTCATGGATTTCCAGGGAGTCAGGGTTGGCAAAAGATTCACAAACAATCGCGCGCATGGAGAACATTCATCGGGTAAGGGAGAGCTGGACATATTAAGTGAATTGCCTTGAGGTAGCCACATGGCCAAAGACGTCTCTGATGACATATGATTTGCAATCTGCTACTCATAAGCGGTACTGATATATTGTTCGTTGAAACTCCGCTGGCGGCTAATTGGGTAGCTAGAGGGAGGATTCACCGGATGCTGCTCATCAACTACCGGATACCACCACTGACCTTTTAGGGGAAATGCTCGTGCAAATACAAACTGAAGGAATCCGACTGATGCTGTCGAAGATGGCGAACCAATGAAGGGCGCGTACATGCTTGTGTTGTTTGTATTGGTTGGTTGTGCGACTGAAGGGTTCAAGGGTGGCGCAGCTGCGATCAGCCTGACGGGACCAGAGGGTGACATTAGGGGTAAATCCAGATGACTATTGGGCTTGGGCTAGGGATATCGCGGTTTCCATTTGATACAGCACGGGATTATTGGCGGTGGGTTGATCGTTGTGAAGACGGTGGTGTTGATTCGATCTGGCAGACAGACCGGCTGGTGTCGAAGGAGGCCATGCTGGAATGTATGTCAACTATGGCTGCACTGGCAGGGCATACAGAGAAAATTCGTTTTGGGATGAACGTTGCTTCAATTGCCCTACGAGATCCGCTCTTAACTGCCAAACAATGTGCAACGATTGATTTTCTTAGTGATGGAAGACTCCTGCCTGCGTTTGGTTTGGGTAGTGCTCTTGCCCAGGATTACTCCGCGACTGGCACTCAGACGAAAAGGCGAGGCAAGAAAGCAGATGAGGCCCTCGACATAGTCGCCCGACTTTGGACAGAGAACGACGTTAATTTCGACGGAGAATTTTTTCAGTATGAAGGAGCGTCGATTTCACCGAAGCCGGCAAACGCGAATATCCCCTTGTGGATTGGTGGCTCGAGTGAGGTTGCCATGCGCCGCACAGCGAAATACGGCACCGGGTGGCTTGGTGGTATAGACACGCCTGAGCAGGCCAAATTGGTCGTGGATGGCATTAAGTCAGCGCTTCTGGAAACAGGCCGCAGTATCGATGAAGATCATTACGGTGCTTCCTTTTTGTTTCGCTTTGGAAGCCCTGAAGATGATGTTGTAACTACCACTGCAAAGGGACTAGCAGCAAGGCTAAAGCAGTCACCGGACAGATACCTGGTCGCGGGTGATGCAAAAGCGATGGTTGGTCGAATTCGGGAGTTTATTGATGCCGGTTGCCAGAAATTCGTGATGCTACCCATGGCAAATGGTACGACAGAAGTGATGGAGCAAACGCGGCTTTTTATTGAGGAGGTTCTGCCAGAGTTTGCTTGATTTCAGTCAGGTTATAGCTGGTCGATCACTTCCTGAAACTGTTGGTAAATTTCGTCCTCAAGATAGTCTCTGAATTCTCCTGCATCAAAGTAAATTCCCTTGCGGGAGGGGCAACACTCGAACCCGTATTTCAAACGGGTCCGACTGTAGTACATGTTCCATTTTGATCTGGCATTTTGGGCAGGCCACATCAAGAATTTCGTTGAACGTGGCGCCAACAAACTCATCGCCAATGTCGATCGACTCTGTACCTTCCATACTTCGTAGTGTTTCTTTCTCAAGATGATCGAAGAACAAACCATGGCATTTTTCGCAGCGATCAACTTCAACATCGTTAATGCTGGTGGTGTCCATTGAGCCTAAACACTTGGGGCATTTCATGCTGGCTTCCTTCGGTTAATCAGCCATGTTTTGGGAAAAGATGGCATGGTAAGGAAGAGTCATGGCTGAAGAATATCACAGCTGGAACTGTGGCTTGAAACCTGGTCGATAGATGATGCCCATGTGCTTATACCTTGGCTGGTTGTACTCGGTAAAAATAATCACGGAGGTTACATCCGACCGGTCTTCGACCGGCATAATCGACATCCGGCTGATGTTCGGGACAAATCCCTCGTGATAAGCGTTATTGCTGAACAGTCTGGCGGGGAAATGTGCAAGCGCGCATGTTAGGCTGGTTTCAGAGCAAACCAACTGGACACTTGTCCCGGGAAAGAGATGGCACAGGCACCAGAAGCCAGAACAGGCCTGTTTGAGCAGAAAACCACGAATGACTATGTGGTGATGTGGAAAGGCAGGGAGATTTGCAGGTATGCCTCTGTCCGGGATTTTGTCGATGCTCATGCCGAAGGTCTGGCCGCACTTGAGGCGAACCAGGTGGATTTACTGGAAAGCTACTATAGAGATCTTTAGGCCCTGGTGCCTACCAGATTATAGATACCGCGACGATGAACGTTACCTGTCACAGAATGGGTCGTCTGAACTCGAGGAGCTTGAGTCAGATTGGGTTTCTATTCGTTGATACCGATAGCTATGGTGTCGTCTTCAACTCTTACGGGATAAGTGTTGAGAGGTTCAAACGCTGGCGGGGCAGTGACCTTTCCATCACTTAATCTGAATTCAGCTCCATGGTAGGGGCAGGTGATACAACCGGCCGCGATGGTGCCCCCTTCCAGGGTGAATTTCTCATGCGAACAGTAGTACGAAACGGCGAAATAGTTTTCATCTTCCCTGCACAGAAGGATTTCTTCTCCATTAAGGTCAATGTACATTTGGTTAGTTACAGCCAGTTCCGTACACGCTGCAACGACGTAATACTTGAGTGTCATGATTTATATTTAAGCATTTTCTAACGCCATGCGAAAACCGGCTGGTCATAATCCAGCACCTTGGTGGCATTGCCATTGATGGCGACTTCCCTGAACTGGTACAACATTGCAGCGGTCGGGGCATAGATCACGTCATCGTGATAGTTCATGGAGAGCACCTGACGATCACTCTGGGGAATAGATTCAAGATTGGGTGAATCGCTCCGAACGAGTTCCGTGAAAGTAAACGCATGAATCGACGCGACTTCGCCCGGGTTCGGTTTCAGGTCGTTTTCAATGACATCGGCCCAGACAACAACAGGTGTTATGACATATCCTGATCGTGTAACGTAATCGTCCAGAGTGCCGATGACATGCTGTTTACTAAGGTCCAGATTGATTTCTTCATGTAGCTCGCGAAGCGCGGCCTCAATCGCATCCTCACCGTCATCTACTCGGCCTCCCGGCATCGCCCATTGTCCACTGTGTTCCTTTAATGTAGACGAACGTCTTGTCACGATGACGGAGGATTCGTTCTTGTGATCAAAGATGGTAATTGCAACGGCAGCATGCCGGTGTTCATCAAGTGATTGCCTTTCGTCTTTGAATGTCGAAAGGTTGTGGCGAATGTTCAACCGAGTTTCGTCGTTATAATGATAGTGGGAGATGGGACGCACAGTTATTGCCCTTTCAGTTCTTCGTTTATTGCGATAGTGAGATCCGCCGCATCTGCAACGGCAGGGCGGTGAGAGATGTCGCCGTCTCCCCCTGCTCTTACCCATCTGTGCAAGAAATCCTTAACTTCCCCGGAATGACATTGGAGTTTTTCTTCAGTCGATCCTAAGTACGTATCACTTGCGTACAGCGGTCCTGACATAAACGGGAAAAGTATTAAGACGCAATAACGCAACAGGGTGTTAGGCGTTCCTCAAATCCGGTAGCTGGTATGCTTGTTCTTCCAACTGCGCCCTGATGGTTTTCTTGTCGATCTTGCCCGTGGAGGTCAGCGGAATCTGGTCGACAAAAATTACATCATCAGGGAGTTGCCATTTTGCGAAAATTTCGGTGCAGTGTTCCAGAATCAACTCTGTCGTGATGTCCGATCCATCGACAAGGATCACCAAAGCAACAGGCCTTTCATCCCACTTTGGGTGTTTTTGTGCAACGACGGCAGCTTGCACGACACCGTCGAGCGCAACGATATGGTTTTCAAGGTCGACTGAAGAGATCCATTCTCCTCCCGATTTGATCAGGTCCTTGGAGCGATCAGCGATGATAAGATACTCTTCACCGTCAATTTTTGCGACATCACCGGTCACCAGCCAACCGTCGTGAAATTTCTCTGGCTGGGGATCATTGTAATACTCGGCACAAATCCAGGGTCCCCGAATGAGCAGTTCACCTACCGTGTCCCCGTCGTGAGGCACTGGGTCCCAGTTTTCGTCAACAATTTCCAGCTCGAGTCCCGGCATGAGCAGTCCGGCTTTTGCGATGTTGTCAAACTGCTGTTCTTCCGTCAGATTGAGATGGGACCGTTTGGCGACCTTACGGCTCAGGGTTCCGAGTGGATTGGTTTCTGTCATTCCCCAGCCCTGGATCATTTCCACGCCCAGCTTTTCAAAGTACCAACGCATCAGCGAAACGGGTGGCGCGCTTCCACCACAAGTGAGTCGCGATAGCTTGCTGAGGTCATACTTCTTGGGGTTCTCTTCCAGCAAGTTTCTTATTCCCTGCCAGATTGTTGGTACACCTGCCGATATGGTGACTTCTTCTTGCGCCATTAACGCAACCAGTCTTTCAGGATCCATGAAGCGGTGCGGTAGCACCTGCTTACAGCCCAGCATGGAAGCGGTAAAAGGCAGTCCCCACCCCATGGCGTGAAACATGGGGACAATACCGCATACCGAGTCCAGCGAAGACAGCCCCATTGAGTCAGTCATTGCCTGGGTAACGGTGTGTAAATAGGTAGATCGATTGGTATACATCACACCTTTCGGTTTGCCGGTCGTGCCGCTTGTGTAGCACAGCCCCATAGGCGCGTTTTCATCAATCTCTGGCCATTCGAAATCGGCAGGTTGGTCTTCAATGAACGCTTCGTAGTCCGTCTGGTTTGGAAA
>Ga0302135_10001322_pt1 | contig 14925 bp, 17 predicted proteins | sample CBN3_surface_MG_FD_203119 | JGI IMG/M metagenome (GOLD analysis project Ga0302135, IMG submission 203119) | Marine microbial communities from Western Arctic Ocean, Canada - CBN3_32.1 | ecosystem: Environmental > Aquatic > Marine > Oceanic | place: Canada: Western Arctic Ocean | collected...
TGATAGGCACCGGAATCGCGATCAACATGATGGACCTGCCCTTCGACCTGTTCTGGGTCATTGTAGTGGGGCTTGTGGCAGGCCAGATCATCGGCACATCGTCCGAAATATATACGTCCTACGAGTTTAAGTTCACACGGGACATCGCAGCGCAGTCGGAGACTGGTCCCGCGACCGTGATAATCTCGGGCCTGGGCCTGGGCATGATGAGCACGCTGATACCGGGTCTGGTGATCGTTGTCGCGATGTGGGCGACCAACGAGCTTGCGGGGGTCTACGGCGTAGCGCTGGCCGCGGTCGGCATGCTGTCGACCCTGGGCATCACGCTGGCCACAGACGCCTACGGGCCAGTGGCCGACAATGCCGGCGGCATCGCAGAGCAGGCCCACATGGACCCAGAGGTGCGCGAGAGGACGGATGCGCTCGACTCTCTGGGCAACACGACGGCGGCAACCGGTAAGGGCTTCGCCATCGGTTCGGCGGTGCTTACGGCGCTGGCGCTGATGGCGGCCTATGCGAAGGTCAGCGGCGTGGAGAGCTTCGACCTGCTGAATGTAAAAGTGATGATGGGCCTGATCGTTGGCTCCATCATGCCGTTCCTGTTCTCGGCGCTGACGATGCAGGCCGTGGGGCGCGCGGCGAACGCGATGATCCAAGAGGTCCGACGTCAGTTCCGGGAAATCGAAGGGCTGATGGAAGGCACGGCCCCGGCGGACTACGCCAGGGCCGTCGACATCAGCACTAGTGGCGCGATGCGTGAGATGGTGCTGCCAGGCTTGCTGGCGATCATAGCGCCGGTGGCGGTCGGAGCGATTCTAGGTGCGGAGGCGCTGGGCGGACTTCTCGTAGGCGCAATCGCGACGGGCTTCCTGTTGGCCATCATGATGGCCAATGCGGGCGGGGCCTGGGACAACGCCAAGAAGTGGGTCGAGAAGGGTAATCACGGCGGCAAGGGCTCTGAGCAGCACACCGCTGTGGTCGTTGGCGATACGGTTGGAGACCCCTTCAAGGACACGTCTGGCCCGGCTCTGAATATTTTGATCAAGCTGATGTCGATCGTGGCGCTGGTATTCGCGCCGCTTTTCCTGTAGGACTTTTCCCTCCCCTCTCAGAAATGATGGGGGGAGGGATGGCGCTCTGAGAACACTACGCGCAGTTTCCTCTGACCGTGAGCCTGTCGAATCACCGGTAGTGACCCACCGCCACTGCTCCCCTCGTTCGGACAACACTGGCTGGCGGTTACGGATTGGTCCTCATGTCATGATGAGGAGGGGCCCCTGACGAAGTATCTGGAGAGGGGGCCCTTGCTCTCTCAGCGAGTCGCCGCGTGCCGCCTACCCTCCCAGACCCTTCGCTATCGCCGAGGGTGATATGGCATGGGTTGCCTGCTACCCGTGGGGCATGAGGGGGTCGGTGACCCCGGCTTCCGCAAACCCTTTGGCCCTTAGTACGCAGCTGTCGCACTCGTTGCAGGGGGTCTCGCCGCCTTCGTAGCAACTCCACGTGAGATTGAGGGGTGCGCTTAGCTCGACTGCCATTTGGACAATCTCTGCCTTGGACAGGTGGATGATGGGCGTCTCAATCTCGATGTCGATGCCGTACTCCGCACCCAGCTTGCTGCCGAGACCCAGTGTAGTCGCCATCTGCTCATAAAACTCGGGCCTACAATCTGGATAGCCGCTGTAGTCGATGGCGTTGGGGGCCATGTACAGGCGTGCGGCTACCTCCGACGCTGGGACGCCCTCGACCTCAATGGCGTGGAGCACTCTGCTCTCCAGCAAGGCCGCGGAAAGCGACAAGAACATTGTGTTGCGCAGCGGGACGTAGGTAATGGGAATGCCGGTCCCGATAGCGGAGGCGTCTTTGGGGACGGCGAAGGCATCGGGGCTGGTCAGAGCTGAGTACCAGGCGACCTCCTTCAGGAATGCGACGTCTAGCAGCTTGTGCTCCACACCGAGGACCGAGGCGACGCGGGCAGCGCATCCTACCTCCTTGCCGTGTGTCTGGCCGTAGTGGAAGGTCAGCGCCGTTAGGTGGTCGGATCGACCGACCGCGTAGGCAGTGACTGTTGTGGAGTCGAGGCCGCCGGATAGTAGAGTGAGGCTATAAGTTGGCATTTTGATTCTCGTTGGGAGGTCCCGTGGCCTGAGGATGGGTGAAATCTTAACGTAGGGCCAAGTCTGTGACCTGCCCTTCTTTGAGCCATGCAGGCGGCGCACTTGCCCAGTTGAGAACGCTATACCTCTGAGCAATACGCCACGCGAGCGCGGGTGCCGGTTAGGCCGTCCCGTGGCGGGCGGTTACGACGGTATGCAGTCCGCCCCTGATCAGGTAGTCGAGGGTGACGGTCATTCGACGGGGGGAACAGGCAGCCACGAGGTCGTTGAGCACCTGATTGGCCACATGTTCTTGGACTATGTGAACCCCTCTGTAGGAGAGGAGGTAGTACTTGAGCGACTTTAACTCAATGCACTGTTTGTCGGGGACGTACTCGATCTTCAACGAGCCGAAGTCAGGCAGTTCGTTCCAAGGGCAGACAGCTGTGAACTCCTGGGTGTCTATGACAACCTCGGAGTCGCTGTTTGGGTAGTCGTACTCGAAGGTTAGCAGGCAGTCGGGGTCCACACCGCCATCCGCCCTTGCCTCAAGTCGGTTATCCAGTGCCTCGTAGTCGTCACGCAGGGATTCTATAGTTGCCATTTTGTTCCCATCCCAGCGAACCTTGGTCCACCGATAAGAACCTATATAATACATTACAGTCGGTCGTAGAGAATACGACTCACGCGCGCTTCCAGAGGTGACAAACAAAAAGATGGCCCAGATCCCCTCTCCACGCCCCCCGGCCATCGTTGCTCGAGGACTACACAAATCCTACGGGCGCGCAGGGGTACTCAGAGGCCTGGACCTTGATGTTCCCTGGGGGGAAGTCGTTGTTGTGCTGGGGTCGAACGGCTCTGGCAAGACGACCCTGATGCGAGTCCTGGCGACATTGACCAGGCCAGACGACGGTACTGTTCAAGTGGCGGGTCTAGATCCCTACAAGCTGGGACGGCAGGTGCGGAGCCAGGTCGGCGTCGTTACCCACGATCCACTGCTTTACGACGACCTCACCGGGTACGAGAACCTCAGGTTCGTGACGCGCATGTTCGGCCTAGACCGATCGGGCGAGCGAATAGAAGTTGCCGCCGGCAGACTGGGCCTTTCCGCGCGGCTCCACCAGCGAGTCGGGACGCTGTCTCACGGCCTAAAGAAGCGATTCACCATCGCGCGGGCGCTGCTGCATGACCCGAAAATTCTCCTAATGGACGAGCCGGAGTCCGGCCTCGACCAGGAGTCACAGATTACCCTCGACACGCTGATTCGAGACCCGGCGATGTCTTTCCGTACTGTGCTCATCACAACCCACAGTGCGGAGCGGGCCGCAGCGGTGGGCGATCGGATAGCGATCCTGGCTCGGGGGCTTATTGCCCACACGGAGCCGATTGGTCGCGATACGGACCCTGACGTAATCAGGCGTCTTTACGCCGAATACGCCGGGGCAGTCCAATGAAGGCGTACCTGGGGCCGATCCTGGCGCTTGTGTGGAAAGATATTCTGCTGGAGCTGAGGACCAAGGATATCGTCGTCTCGGTCCTGGTGTTCTCCCTCTTGGTGATCGTGGTCTTCAACTTCGCCATCGAACCATCACCTACCAATGTCGGGATAGTGGCCCCCGGCGTGCTCTGGATCGCCTATATATTCGGCGGCGTATTGGGTCTGACACGATCGTTCGGCCTGGAGCGCGACTCCGGCAACCTGCGAGGGCTGATGCTCTCTCCGGTGTCGCGGGACGCCATATTCTTCGGGAAAATGCTGGCGAATTTCCTGTTCATGATGCTTGTCGAGCTCATGGTGTTCCCTGTGTTCGCAGTGTTGTTTAACTTGCCTCTGTGGCAGCCAGAGCTACTCCCGATCGCGCTGTTGGCCACGCTCGGTATCTCCACCATCGGCACTGTGTTTTCAGCTATGGCTGTGAGTACTCGGGCAAGAGAGGTGATGCTGCCGTTGCTATTCCTGCCGGCGGCTGTACCGATCATCATTGCCGCAGTGGAGACGACCGGGCTCGTGCTGCGCGAACAGGAGTTGACCGACCTGACGGCATGGTTGCCCCTGATGGCGGCTTTCGACGCGGTGTTCCTGGTCGTGTGTCCAGTGGCCTTCCACTTTGTTGTGGAGGACTGAACCGTCAAGGAGCCTTGCCCCGGTGGTCTGAACCCTCGCTTCCCCGCGAAGCTTTTTCACTCCTCCTCTCCCCCAAAAGTAAGAAATATATATTTATGTGAGGGACACCCTCACACACCCGGCAAATGGACTGCGCCCCTCTGCACACCCCCTGGCTAACTGCCCCGGCTGGTTCTATGATCCCCGATATCCATTCCGACAAAGTCAGCGTGCACGCTTGCATCCTCGCCGATCCGCTAGCTCGAAAATCACGGGAAATCTCTTTCTGCTATCTCGCCCTCCACTTTCTGCTGAGAGTAACCCCAGCCCACCCCTCACGTGTCGACGCTCTATATGATCCCGACGTAGACCAGGGCCGTGACGACCCCGAAGACGATATGCAGCATGAAGAATCCCATCGCGGTCATCATTGGGTAGCTCATCGCGAAGAATCCAGGCGCCTGGACTTCACCTCGCTTGATCGCCGGATGCATTATGGGGAGCATGCCGAGGCCGATACCTGTGACAACCCAATGTCCGAACCCGAAGGCGAGGCCCCAACCGAAATAACCACTGTCGATGTCGAACACGACGTACAGCAGGCCGTGGATGAGACCAAAGAGCACGCTCATCATCGCGTGCATCATGGCTCCGACTACGTATGCCATCGTGCCGGCCGGAACCATCATCGTCCCGAGCATCTGGAACAGATTCATCTTCATCTGGGCAGGCATCATTGCGATGCCCATATAGAGGAGGACGGACATTACGCCTCCTCCTACGAGTCCTGCGACTATCGTCTCTCCAACGTCCAAATCCATGAATCACCTCTGGGGAACATTTTTGATTACTGACGACTCGCGATTTGCGGCCGTCACTACATTGGATGGGCGGCCGCAAATGGCGGTTCTGTAGTCTTGCATACATTTCGCCGAATCCAGCCGAATCCATCTGTAAGCGTGGGGCATCGAATGCTACGAAACCAGTGCATGTCACGGGTCGCCGACAGGAGTCGCCATGGAGACCATCGCCGAGAGTAAGACCGATAATTCCGTGACCGGGCTGCCCGTCGATGAGGGGGTGGGCTCGATTCTTGCGGTATTGAAATATTTGATGAGTTACCGGACGGTGAATTTGAGGCTATCGTTGCTGATGTGCCTTCAATCAGCGAGGGAAGGGCACGATGTTCTACACCTCGGAGGACGGCCCATAGGATCTCTATCTGCTGAGAGCAGGAAGGGGCGGGCTGTACCGACAGTCGGCGTCGGGCAAGCGGCTGACGTTGGGCATAATCAGTGAGGGAGCCTTCTTCGGAGAGATGTCGCTACTAGGCGACGTTCAGGCCGGCACCGGCGCGGTCACGTTCAAGGCCAGCGTGGTCCAGGTGATGACTCGCGACCATGTACATGCGCTGATGCTCCAGCACCCCACAGTCGTGGTGAGAGTCGTGGACGTTCTGGCGAGAAGGCTCCAGAAGGCGAGGGAATCTCTCCAGGAGATGGCCTTCAACGACGTAACAGGGAGAGTCGCGGGCCTGCTGCTCCTTCTTGACCCAGAGGGCGTCGGATTCGTCGAAGGGTACTCGCACCAAGAGTTGGCCGACATGGTCGGCTGCCTGCGCGAGAGCTTGACTGCTACGCTTGACTGCTTTAAGCGTACTGGTGCTGTGACCATCGGTCGTAAGCGCGTGGATATACGCGACAGGAGTCGACTTCAGCGGATTGTAGTCCATAGGTCAGGCACTCGATCCTAAGCCGATTTGCGCTACTCCTCGGCGCCTGTTCGAAGCCGCTTGTAGCATGACGAAATACGTTGACATCGGGCGCCCTCCCCTGCTATATTCTAGCTATCGAGACGGCCTCTAAACTGTCTCGAAAACATACAGTCATGGGAGCAGCTGTAGTCGATCCCCGGCTCAAAATTGACAAGGATGGTCTCTAGGCCTCCCGAAACGGCCACTCACCCTACTCATCCCAAGCGCGGCTTCGATTCGCTGTGCCCTGAGGCGCTGCGACCCGGACACTGGCGTACCTTGCAGGAGAAGCTAGTTGAAGAAGACCGACTTCGTTGTCCGATTCGCGGGAGAAGGGGGCCAAGGCTTCCTGACCGCCGCTACTGGATTCGCCCGGGCCAACGCCCAGGCAGGCTACCACGCGCAGACCTTTGCGACGTTCCCCTCCCAGATCAAAGGTGGACCTACTTTCATGCAGGCCCGCATCTCCACAGAACAGATGTTGAGCCGCGGCGACGCCCTGGATGTCCTGGTCGTCTTCAATGACGATGCCTACGAGGAACATAAGGGGGATGTGAAGCCCGACGGGCTCATCGTGTATGACTCTGACAAGCTGCAGGTGGCAGACGACGCCAGAGGACTCGGCATACCCTTCGATAAGCTGGCCAAGTCCACAGGCAACTCCAGGGCTGCGAATATGGTCATGATGGGAGCGCTGGCAGGACTTGTGGGTGTTCCCCAGGCTATCCTCGAAGAATTTGTCCGGAAGCGTTGGGGCAACGTTGCGCGTTATGGCGAGGATATAATTCCTCAGAACATTCATGCGATGACGCTGGGCAGAGAATCGGCCGCAGAGAGCGGTTTCAGCCTGGGCGAACTGGCGGAGCCTAACGTTCCCGATTACGAGCAGATATTCCTCAACGGCAACCAGGCCATTAGCCTAGGCGCTGCCCACGCGGGTGTGAATTTCTTCGCGGGCTACCCCATCTCACCGGCGACGACGATATTGCTGTGGATGGAGGCTAACCTGGTCGGAGAGGGCCAGTTCGCATACCAGGTCAGCTCTGAAATTGAAGCAATTAACTCCCTGATTGGGGCCAGTTATGGCGGCGCCAAGGCCATGACTTCGACGGCCGGTCCCGGGCTTTCGCTGATGAGTGAAGGGCTCGGGCTGGCCTGGATGGCGGAAATTCCCCTGGTTGTGGTCGATGTGCAGCGAGGCGGTCCGGCTACAGGACTGCCTACCAAGACAGAGCAGTCTGATCTGCTGAGCGCAATGACGCCATCCCATGGCGACATCTCAGTCCCTGTAATTGCGCCTGGTACTGTGGAGGAATGTTTCTACGGCGCAGTAGCCGCAGTCAACTGGGCTGAGCGCTATCAAGGTCCTGTTATTTTGCTTAGTGAGCACGCGCTGTCGGAGCGAGAGCAGAACATTCGAAAGCCCGACCTTGACAGCGTCAAGGTAGAGAACCGATTGGTGTACACAGGCGACAGCGGCTACCGTCGATATGAAGGCGGCGAGCTATCGGCGATGCCTATCCCCGGAAATCCAGGCAATTACGTGGCGAACGCGAGTGAGCACGACCCCCTTGGCGATACGACCCACCTCGGTTCTCGCCATGTGGAGATGACCAACAGGCGATTTTCCAAGCTGAATCTTCTTTTGGATGGTACCTACGAGTCCGATAACACGGATGCCCGGATTGCTATGATGCCCTGGGGAGGCTCGAAGGGCCCTAGCTTCGAGGCCTATCAGAAACTCGTGGCCGCAGGTATGGACATTGCGTGGTACTACACCATGTACTTGAATCCGCTTCCCCCGAAACTGCTAGAGGAGCTCAAGGAGAAGGATTTGGTCCTTGTTCCGGAGCTTAACTATCTCGGACAGCTATCGTTCCTGCTTCGAGCGGAGGGCGTGAAGGCCGAGTCGATTACCCAGTACACAGGTCTACCCTTGGGCATCAGCGATGTCGTCGAGCGCGTGACGAAACGAGTGGCCGGCCCCAAGCAGGAAGGAATCACAGTATGACGGAGAAAAACCCAGAATACGACTTCAAGTGGTGCCCGGGCTGCGGTGATTTCGGCGTCAGACGAGCCCTCGAGCGCGCCATAGAGCGACGGATCATTGATACCGAGGAGCCAGTCGAGAGCAACGTCGTGGTAGCCGGTATCGGGTGCTCTGGCAACATGGTGCACCTACTGGAAGGACCGCAACCCTACGGAGTACATGGTCTCCACGGCCGGACACTGCCTATAGCTATGGGTGTCAAGATGGGCAGGCCCGATCTTAATGTAGTTGTTGTGGCTGGCGACGGCGACTTCCTTAGCATCGGCATGGAGCACATCGGCCCCCAGGCCCAGCGCAACCTGAACGTGTGTGTAGTGGTGATGGACAACGCTGTCTACGGTCTAACCAAAGGGCAGAGCTCGCCAACATCAGAACTTGGCATGGTGACCAGTTCGACGCCCTACGGCAAGGCCGAAGATGGCCTCAACGCCCTGAGGCTCTACCTGACCTTAGGGGTGTCCTTCGTGGCGTCGGCGATGTCGAGCAAGATCAACGATCTCGCAGACATGATTTGCCAGGGCATGGATCACCCAGGATTCTCTATCGTTCACGTACAGTCCCCTTGCACGGAGTACAACGACACGTACGAAGACCTGAAGGGCAGCAAGCGCAAGGGCATCGAGCCCAAGGCCTGGGCTATCGAAGAGGGCCACGATCCCGCGGACATGGCGGCGGCCCAGGAAATCCTGGACAAAGGCGGCGTGCCACTGGGGATCATTTACCAGGACGAAGGTCGCGCGCCATTCGAAGAACGGATACGGGAGTTGCACGGTCGGGCCAAGCCCAAGACGGTCCCGGTGATGGTGGACTCCTTCACACTGTAAAAAACAGGTTCGTGATTCGTGAGGGGTTACGGGAGATGAGTAACCTTGCGCCCCTCTTGCACAAGATCCTATAAAAGGGGGAGTATCTTCCAGCGAAGGTCCTCCCCCTTTTTCATTTCGTGATCCTCGCGATACTCGCTCTCCACAATACCGAAACCAATTTCTACCTTAGTATTCGCATACGTACGGCTGAGCCTGACGTCTAATCGTAACCGCCGAACTCCAGCGCTGACTCGTATAACGCTCGCACGTTCTCGGGCGGGACCTCCTCGCGGATGGTGTGGCATGACGTGATTACGTAGCCACCACCATGCCTAAGCGTCTGCATCTTGGCCTTGACGTCGTCTCGCACCTCTTCCGACGTGCCGAAGGGCAGCGTCTGCTGCGTGTCCACCGCGCCCCAAAAACCTAGACTGTTGTCGAACTCCGCCTTCAATGTCGGTGCATCCATTTTCCACGCGGTGGTCTGGACCGAATTCATTACCTCGACGCCTATGTCTATGAGGTCTGGGATCAGAAGGACCAGGGATCGGGAGCTACAGCCATGATACCTGCGCCTGCGGAGGCGAAAAGCAGGCCACCGACCACGAAGGGCTTGCGCCGCCTCACATAATCCGCCCAGGCACCGACCGGCATTCGCAACAGTAGCTGTGCAATGGCGTATGAAGCGATAACCCCGCCGACCATGACCAGGCTGGCGCCCATGGCTTCTGCGTGGGCCGGTAGGATGGGAACGTATAGGTGCAGCGCCGTCCAAAAAAGGAATGTCGCCGTGCCGAAAAAAATCAGGTCCGCAGCGCTATGAGATCGGTCCGAGTGGGAGTCCCCTGCTATGGCTCGTGACATGTCCTCATAATACACCGCCCTACCCGCCATCGACACCTTTGACCATTTGGCGCTTCGGTGCTAGCCTTCGGTCGCGGTTTGAAGGGCTAACGCCAAGGGAACTACAGGTAAAACTAACGGCCTAATTGCGAGGCAATGTAGGAGTTACAAGATGTCTCAACTCGATAGGACGATGGAAAACCCCAACACCGTTGCACAGCCACTCGGGAAATATTCGCAGCTAGCGCGCGTAAAGCCGCAAGAGATGTTGTACCTGGCGGGTCAGGTCGCGGTGGACGCTGATGGCAACCTGGTGGGAGTGGGTGATGTCGTCGCACAGGTCAGGCAGGTGTACGAGAACATCGGCAATGTTTTGGAGAGCGCCGGCGCGACGTTTCGTAACGTAATCCAGTTTACGACGTATCTATCCGGTCGCGATCTGATCGAGCCCTTCATGGCGGAGAGGAACAGGATCGTGGACGAACTCTATCCCGACGGCGATTTCCCGCCCAGCACATTGCTGATCATTGATAGCTTGATGGATGAGGAGATGCTGCTAGAGGTAACAACGGTGGCGGCGATCTAGATTTGCGGAAGGGAGACGACGAGGCCCGGTAATATCGCACGTTTCGGAGGCACATTATGGCGATCAAAATCCCGAAGGGTATGGCACAGACGGTGCTGGGACCCATATCCCCTGACAAGTTGGGACTGACGGACCCGCATGAGCACCTGCTGCTGGACTTTAGCTTCGCCTTCAAACCGCCCCAGGAGGCCACCGAGTATCACAAGGCATTCGAGCCCGTCACTGAGAAGAACATCGGTTGGGTCGTGTACGACCCCTTTAGGAGCCTGGATAATCTCGTCACGTTGGACGAGGAGGTCTCCATCTCGGAGGCATCTCTGTTCTTCAGGGCAGGCGGACAGACGATGATCGACACGACCTCCAACGGTATTAATCGTGATCCGCTAGCGCTGGCCCGTATCTCCCGAGCGACTGGAATAAACGTCATAATGGGCTCGGGATACTACATCGGGCTGCTGCACCCGGACGGAATGGACGACAAAACCGAAGAGGAGATCACCGAGGAGATAGTCCGCGATTTCACGGAGGGTGTTGGGGACACGGGGATACGTTCCGGTATCATCGGCGAGTTAGGGTGTTCATGGCCCCTCACACCGAACGAGCGCAAGGTGCTTCGTGCCGGCGCGAAGGCCCAGCTGCAGCTAAGCGCAACAATCACTATTCACCCCGGACGTGATAAGGCCGCGCCATTTGAGGTCCTGGACATCCTCGAAGATGCTGGCGCGGATCCGAACAGAGTGATTATGGACCACATGGACAGGACGCTTCATGGGATCGACGATCTACTTGCTCTGGCGAAGCGAGGGTGTTACCTCGAATGGGATTTCTTCGGCTGGGAGAACTCCGAGTTCTCGATGTCAGATATGGACATGCTCAACGACGCCCAGCGCCTGGGCTACGTCAAGCGAATGGTGGATGAGGGCTACGGCGAGCGAGTGCTGATGGCCCAGGACATGTTCGGCAAACACAGGCAGGTCAGATTTGGTGGCCAGGGATTCAAGCACCTCCCGGAGAACATTGTCCCGAGGATGCCAGACTACGGTTTTTCCGCGGACGAAGTGGAGATGATTACCGAGCGAAATCCGGCGAGGGTGGCCACGCTCGGCTAGGTCGGCGAATGAGCGCCCCATGGTCACGAGCAGCTTGCCAATTGATATCGGATCCAGACTGGAGTTGTTTGTCGACGACTACCTGATCGACCGCCTCCACGAGGTTGCTCAGGTTCTTCATAGACCAACGCCTCAGAACGTGGCCTTGAGTCTTGACGAGCCGTGGGAAGGCAACTCAAGTGCCGCCTTCACCGTTGACGGCGGGGTGCACCCTCGCTAAACTCCCTACCACCATGAGAGATCTTTTGAAAATAGAAGGAGACGTTATATGACCGACGCGCGCCAGGAAAAACTCGTCGGGGCGATAATCTCGCTTCCCACGTTCAAGGACGAGAACCACAACCTGCTGCTGGACAAGCAGCGCAAGCATATCCGTTGGCTGCTGAGCCAGGGAGTTGCCGAGGGCAACGCGGTGCTGCTGATCGCGGGCGGTTATGGCGAGGGCTACTTCATGGAGGACGACGAGCTGTACGCCCTCATGGAGGTGTTGGTGGAGGAGGCAGCGGGCAAGGTGCCGACCATGGTTGGCATATTTGACCTGAGCACCAGGGCGGCAGCCAGAAGGGCGCGTCGTGCCGCAGACACCGGCATCGATTTCCTGGAGCTGGGCATGCCCCACTACTCCAGTCCATCCGAGGACGACATTTTCTTGCACCACCAGTACATCGACGATGCCGCCGATGTTGCCATCATGACCTACAACAATTTCTGGGTGATGCCCAACGGGTTCGAGCTGACTCGGAGCCTGTTTGAGCGGTTTTCGGAGCTGGAGCACGTGGTCGGCTTCAAGTGGAGTTCGGCCACCGTCGCTCACTATGTGGGTATCCTGAAGCTCTTCGCCAACCAGTACAATTTCATCGACAATGGCGCGAACTCGATGGGTGCGCGCCTGGGCATGAAGGGATTTGTGGACTTTCACGGCAACGTGGCCCCGAGGCTGTCGGCCCACAAGTGGGAGCTGTTCAATGGTCGCCGGTACGACGAATTGGACGCACTTTTGGGCAAACTGCACTTCGACGCTGAAAATGAGCTTAACACGGCCGACGCGCCGACTTTCGGCAGCGTCGGTGACGGCGTGTTTGGCCACTTGCGATGGCGCCTAATGGGCCTCGATGCGGGGCCGAACTTCCCCGCCCAGGCGCAGCCCTCCGCGGCCTACGTCGAACACACTCGCAAGACTATCGATGCGAGCGGCATCCGTGAGTGGATCGACTTCGACCAGTCGATCGTAGAGTAGCCCTTCGACAGGCTCAGGGTGAGCGGAATAATTGCCGCTCATAGTGAATGGAAACGCCGTTCATGGTGACCCTGTCGACCATCGTCCCGAATCACTCAATAATCAGGAGCTGATCACAATGGGTAGGACTCGAAGAGAGAAATTGTTCGGCAGCATACTGTCGTTGCCGACGTTTAACGACGATAAATACAACCTACTGCTGGACAGCCAGCGCAAACATGTACGGTGGCTCATCGACCAGGGCATCGTGGAGGGCAAAGGCGTCCTCCTGATAGCGGGCGGCGTCGGAGAGGCATATATGCTGGAGGACAGCGAGTTTGCCGACCTCGCAGCGCTTGTGGTCGACGAGGCCAAGGGCCAGACCCCGACGATGGTGATGGTAGCGGAGTTGAGTGCCCGGAAAGCGGCTAGGAGAGCCCAGGTAGCCGCGGACGCCGGCGTGGACTTCGTGTTGCTGTGTCCGCCGCACTACTCACTGCCAACCGAGGACGATATCTTCCTCCACCACCAGTATGTGAACGACCGAGTGGATGTAGGCCTGGTGCTGTACAACAGCTTCTGGGTCATGCCACAGCCGGGCTACTCCTTCAGCAGGGCCCAGTTCGAGCGCTTCGCCGACCTGGAGAACATTGTTGGATTGAAGTGGAGCGCGCCGAACATCAGCGAGTATGTGGGGATGCAGCAGCTCTATGGCGACCGGTTCGTTTTCATTGAAAACGCACCTTACTTTTCACAAGGCTCGAAGTACGGTATGAGGGCGTTCGTCGACGTGTATGGCAACGTGGCCCCAAGGCTGTCGCTGCACTTGATCGATCTGGTGGAGCAAGGGAAATTCGACGAGTATGACGCGCTATATAAGCAACTACGGTTCGACCCGGTCTATGGTTTGGGCGGCAGCGCCCCTCCCGGCAATACGATGGTCGCTGACGGACCTCATGCGCTGATGCTGCTCGAGCAGATGGGTCTGGACTCAGGCCCATGGTTCCCAGGTCAGGCGGCCCCGTCAACGGATTACGTTGCGTATTTCGAGAACCTAGTAAAGACCAGTGGAGCGATGGATTGGGTGGACTGGGACCAGTCCATACTGGGATAGAGTTCCCGAGGCGCTGGTCCAGGCGCTTTGATCCGTCATCTTGAACGTAGTGAAGAATCTGTGGCGGGGTTCCTGACGATTTACACAAGGAGCTGACCCCTCCCCAGATTCTTCGTCGAGGACTCCTCAGAATGACATGCATGGTCGAGCTGCCAGATTTGCCTAATATGAATAGGAAGGACAATAAAATATGAGGCTGATCATTACGGGTTGCGAGTACTCAGGGACGAGTACGCTGGCGAAAAATGTTGCGGGGTGGATCGAGGAGACGCTCGGTCCGCCGATACCGCAGGGCATGCCGCCGTTCCACGACCACTTTACGTTTCCTGACATCGGCCACGGCGACCTCACTGAAGAGGAGTACGCCCAGGTCAACGCCCTGAGCCCTAAACTCAAGGCGATGATCCAGAACCACCAGATCATGTACCACCTGAACGACGCGTTCTACGCCGATCACGACAACATTATGGTCGGGTTCCATATCGAGGACGCGGTCTACGGGCCGCTGTACTACGACTACGGCCATGACGGTAGCCGCTCGGCCATCGGTCGCAACATCGAGAATCACATTATGGAGGTCGCCCGCGACACCGTTCTCGTGGTGCTGAAGGCGTCCCCAGAGGCGATAGCGAAGCGCCTCAAGGAGTCTCCCCATCCCCGAGGCGTGCTCAAGGATCAGGACATTGAAAAAGTCCTCGCGCGCTTTGATGAGGAGGTATCCGCCTCCACTCTCCGGTACCGACTCACCTACGATACGACCGACATGACCCCGGAGGAGACCCTGGCACAGTTTGCCAAAGACATCGGCCCGCACCTGTCAGAAAGCGACCGATCACGCCTGTTGGCCCACAAGGCACTTGGGGGTTAGGGGTTAGTCAAGAGGGGTATTGAGGCTGGAGTGTGCATAAAGATATCTTATCTTTGCCGGGGGCTCTGGGGGTGCCACCCACAATTACATATAATTCCCCTGTCTCTTCAGAAGACGAGTAACAAGGAGGTCCGATCATGGCTACCGCTGTTAGCGACCAGGCGAAAGTCGCACTACTGGAAAAATTCGGAAATGCGTGGAACGACCACGATATCGAAGTGCTGATGGACTGCATGGCCGACGAATGCGACTTTTTCGGCTCGATGGGTCCACATGTTAACGGCTCGCAGTTCCTGGGTCGCGAGAAGGTCCGGGAGGGCTACCAGTGGTTCCTCGACACCTTCCCTGACGGACGCTGGAACGACGCGCAACACTTCGTG
>Ga0302135_10001325_pt1 | contig 14910 bp, 13 predicted proteins | sample CBN3_surface_MG_FD_203119 | JGI IMG/M metagenome (GOLD analysis project Ga0302135, IMG submission 203119) | Marine microbial communities from Western Arctic Ocean, Canada - CBN3_32.1 | ecosystem: Environmental > Aquatic > Marine > Oceanic | place: Canada: Western Arctic Ocean | collected...
ACTACTAGCATAGCACAGCGCCGAGATGCAAGTCTACACCTATTGCGCCGATTTAGGTGCGTCAAGTGGCAACGCATGCTGGCTGCCCTCTCGCAGCGTTCCGATGGTAGCCCCTATGAAATCTCGGAACAGAGGGTGTGGCTTGTCCGGCCTGGACAGAAATTCTGGGTGAAACTGGACCCCCACCATGAACGGGTGGTCTGACCACTCCATGATCTCTACCAGCCTGCCGTCCGGCGAAAGCCCGGTTGGCCACATCCCTGCTGACTCGAAGGCTTCGCGATAGCTATTGTTAACCTCATACCTATGGCGATGGCGCTCCTGAACCAGAGATTCACCGTAGGCGCGCTGCGCCAAGCTATCATCCTCTACCCGGCACGGGTACACGCCCAGCCGCATCGTGCCACCCATCTCTGTAATGTCTCGCTGGTCTGGCATCAGGTCTATGACCGGATCCGGGGTGTCGGGGTCAAACTCCGTGGAGTTGGCCTCCGGCAGGCCCAACATCGTACGGGCTGCCTCCACCACCATCACCTGCATGCCAAGACAGAGGCCGAGGTACGGCACCTCGTTGGCCCTGGCATACCGAACCGTGTCGATCATGCCCTCGACGCCTCGAGCGCCAAATCCGCCAGGTACAACTATGCCACTCACCGAGTTCAAGTACTCGGCGGCCCCGTTTTCGGACACGTCCTCGGCCGCTATCCAACTCAGGTTCACCTCGCAGCCATGAGCCAGCCCGGCGTGTTGGAGCGCCTCCTTGACCGACAGATATGAGTCTTGCAGGTCGACGTACTTCCCGACCAGCGCGATCGACAGCACCCTCTTCGGTTCCTGCACACGCTCGACCATCTCGCGCCACCAGGTCAGGTCCTTCGGCGTGGTGGGCAGATCGAGACTCTCCACGATCAACTCGCCGAGGCCCTCCTCTTCCAACAACAAAGGCACCTCATACACCGTCGAGACGGTCGGCATGCCGATCACGCCTCTCCTGGACACATCGCAGTGAACGGCGATCTTGTCCTTGATGCCATCGTCGACGACTTCGTCGCTGCGGCACACGATGGAGTCCGGCTGGATCCCTATCCCCCGCAACTCCCGTACGCTGTGCTGTGTCGGCTTGGTCTTGAGCTCCCCGGTGGCAGATATGAACGGAAGATAAGTAACGTGGACATAGAAAACGTTATCTCTGCCCACTTCATTTCGCATATGCCGGATGGCCTCGAGGAATGGCAGGCCCTCGATGTCGCCGACTGTGCCTCCGACCTCAACGACTATGACCTCCGCGGCACTTTCCGTCGCGAGCCCGCGAATACGCTGCTTGATGGCGTCCGTCACGTGGGGCACAGACTGGATCGTGCCTCCGAGATACTCGCCCCGGCGCTCTCGCGCTATAACATCGCTGTATATCTGGCCGGCTGTAACGTTGGATGACTGAGTCAGATTGATATCGATGAACCGCTCATAGTGGCCCAGGTCCAGATCAGTCTCGCTGCCATCCGTAGTCACGAAGACCTCGCCGTGCTGATACGGCGACATCGTTCCTGGGTCCACGTTCAGGTAGGGGTCGAGTTTGAGGACCGACAGCGATATCCCGCGGCTCTTCAGCAAGCGGCCTATCGAGGCGACAGTGATCCCCTTGCCAACGGAGCTAACCACGCCGCCGGTCACAAAGATGAATTTTGTCATAGAGCAACCACCGTGTGATACGTCAAAGTATAGAGATGGAGGAAAAGGGGTCGGGGTCTGCAGGGCTTTTGGGGATGGTCCGAGAAGGGGAGGCGCTTAGGCACGATGGCTGCACCAGCCATCTAACTCAAAACCCCGGCGCAGTTGGCGAAATAGACCGAAGCCACAGCTTTAGCACCCCTTAAATACTGGCAAGATGATAGCCCTCAACCAACCCAAATGTCAACGGCGCTCCACGCGCCGAGCAACACGATTCACCTGCCTGCCAAGAACACTCGGCGCCGGTCTGGTGGAGCTTGTAGCGGGAAATTCCCAAGCCGAGCGCGCTCGCGGCCCAAAAACATGCGAATGCCCTGGTATGATGGTGGAGAAAAGCGTGCGTCCCCAGCGATGAGCCTGACAACACCGCTAGAGGTAGCCAATCATCCCAGGTCTCCCTTTTATCAGGAAAGACACAGCCCCATACAACATCCATCTGGCGGAGCACTCAATGAAATACTACAGACTGATCGACGCTGCGGGCTCACAACGACTGGCCGTTGAGACTGGAGACGGCCAACTCCACGACCTGACATCGGCGGACGAAGACATAGTCGATATCGAGGAGCTCGTGCGCACATCTTCGCTGTCAGGCGTCGGCATCGACGCTCTGGCAGGTCGACTCCTTGAGGGAGCGAGCGCCGAGACCCACAACCTTGTCCAACTCGTCGAGGACTCCCGAAACGGGAGCGGCGAGTTCCTGCTCGACCGGCCATTCGATCCCCCAGAGGTATGGGCTGCCGGCGTCACGTACAAGAGCAGTGAGATGGAGCGGAGACGAGAGTCCGACACACCCGATGTCTACTCCAAAGTCTACGCTGCCAAACGACCGGAGCTGTTCCTGAAAGCCACATCCGATCGATGCGTCGGGCCATTTGAGTCCGTCGGCATACGCTCGGACTCAGCATGGAATGTCCCCGAGCCGGAGCTGGCCTTCGTAACGTACAAGGGCAAGATCGTCGGCTATACCATAGGCAACGATATGAGTAGTAGGTCCATCGAGGGAGAGAATCCGCTGTACCTGCCACAGGCCAAGGTCTACGACCGATCCTGCGCCATAGGTCCCTGCTTCGTTACCCCAGAGGCCATCGGTGACCCCCAGGACCTGTCAATACGCTGTGTCGTATCCAGGGACGGGGCTAAGGTCTTCAGCGGCGAGACATCAACATCGCTCATGGCGCGGAAGTGCGAGGAGTTGTCGGATTGGCTACACCGCTCCAACGCCATCCCCAACATGACCGCAGTTCTCACAGGCACGCCCGTCGTGCCGCCGCCCGACTTCACCTTGGCGGAGGGCGACGTGGTCACCATCGAGATCCAGGGCATCGGTGTACTGGAAAACGACGTCGTGGTGGTGTAATAAATGGACACGCGACTGAGAGTCGCCTACACCAGCCCCAACTCGCTTGCCTTGGCACGGATCATCTCCATGCGGCCCTTATAGGATTTCAGCGCAGTTCCGTCAGGCGTGGCCTGTGCCATTAGCGAGAACTCGTACAGATCGAATCCGCCAAACCGCTCGTCACCATAGACCTGCTCCAGATCTGACAAGTACTCCTCGACTCCCACGGACCGGTCTATATAGCGGTTCAGGTACGTAGGAACCCCGGCGTTCACCAGAGCGTCCAGGGACTCCGCCGCGTAGGGTTCGGCCAGCGCGTTGACGAGACGGCTCCGCTCCGGGGGGCTCTCAGGCGGGTCTTCAAGGCCCTCGAACCAGCTCATCCTATATGTCACCCCGTCGAGCAGCCCGTCCTCTACCCACGATTTCCAGTCGAAGCGAATGTTGTCAGGGAAACCCATCATCTGCCCGTGGCAAGGATCGGGGCCGAAAGCCTCCGTGTGCACGTGGACCTGCATCTTGCCTCCAGCACCGCGTATCGCCTCGCTCGTCTCCCGGATGAACGAAGTGAAGTGGTCGCCGCGCAACTCCGCCAGCCTCGTCAGGTCTGTGGCGCTACCCGTGGGGCCAACGCCATACCGCTCCGTAAACTCCTCGACAATAGGTGGATTGTACCCGTACTCAGCGGACTCGTCCGTCAGGCTCCCATGGGCCGAGATTCGAACGTCGATGCCATCCACTCCCGCATCTATCAAGCTCTGAACCCATCCGGACCACAGGCGCCTGACCTCCGGGTAAGCCTCGCAAGGGGTGCATGCCAGGTACTCATTCTTCCCACGGGCGAAGGCTATCAGCCCCCCAGTCAACATCGAACTCCATCGACTGCTATCATCCCCCGCGTCGTTCTGGTCGTCGAAGGGCATCGGGTGCGTCCCCAGTCCGCAGTCGAAATCGAGGCCGTACTCCCGAAAGTCGCGGGGCCTGCCCCATATCGCTCCTCGGGTTGCCACAACCACCGGCAGCGGCTCCGGCCCCGGACCGTAGGCTTCCACCATCCCCACGGCAGTGTTAACGAAATCGCCCTGGCCCTTCAGGCCCGTTGTGACCGCGACGTACCTCTCCGATAGGTCCAGTCCCTCGATGGTAAGGGTGCGCACCGGCGCACCTTTCGCCGTGACCAGGTCGCCGTAGTAGTCCCTCACGTCACGAGGCGCGGGCTCCACAGCCTCCGTCACACTGAAATCGATCAGTTTACGCTGATATCTGAAATTGCTCTCGCTGGTCCATATCTGGATGTCCTCTCCTAGTACCCTGGTCGGCGAGTCGTCACGCTTGAGAAGCCGTATCTTGCGGATCGCCGTCGACTCTAGGTCAGGCGGGGCAGCCAGTGGTCGTCGGCGCACTCGCGTATCAGGGTGCCGCTCCACGAAGGGAATCGCCTGCCAGAGAGAGCCGCCTATTCGCGTGACGGTCGATGCGCTAATTTCCTTGGCACCCTCGGGATATGTGCCTGCGATACCGCCGTTATAGGGCTTGAGCACCCCGTAAATCTCCAGGCCGTGGGCATGGGCGAACGGCACAGCGGCCTTCAGCGGTTCACCGATATTAGCGAGGGTCTGCGTGCCGTACGAAAATATCGAGTGGTCGATCAGGTTCCCAGCCCCATAGGAGTCCTGGTCCACGTCACCGTAATAGAGCCAGTAGACCCGCGTCACACCAAGCTCCTTGAGCTGCACCATCATCCGATCGAGGAGTTCGGGTGTGTAGGTGCCATACCCCACGTCATCAGGGAAGTCCACTGTAGCTGACAGGATAAAGGGAGAGGTGCGTGACATAGGGATCCTCGGGGCCGGCTTCCGCGCCGGTTTGTCCCACGAGGTTTCGCGTCGCCTCGTGAGCAAAACAACGATACCGACGGTCCAATCCGCTGTCAATGGGTGCTGCGCACGCACTGCTGGGAATGTGGTGGATCCCTTCCAGGGACGCTACAGGCGAATTGCGATCGCCTTTTCGGGTGATGCGAACCGGCGACCATGGGTGCAATATAATCGCATCATGAACGAGACAGCGACCATCGGAATCGACACAGAGTTAGCCGAAGAGACCTTCGTATCCCGCGTACCGGTCATCAGGGAAACTACGGCCTTCTGGCTCAAAGGCTGCACCCGTTGCAGGGGCGATCTCGTCTCAGCAACAACGTGGTAGTCAGGTCGGTCAACGTAACCTCAGTTCGATTCACGCGCCGCGACGTCCTGTCAAATAGCTGAATAGTGAAAAAAGGTTCTTGGAACCACAACGCTCGACACGAGCCCAGATCACGTAAGCACCAGCCCTGCCCAACTAAGGGCGAGCAGCGCCGCTGCGCTCAGTCCAGCAGTGCTTGGATGTCGTGGACGATTTCGCGCGGGTTCAGCGGCGATGTAAACAGGACTCGCATGCGATGCTGCTTATCCAGCAGGTAGATGGGCGCCTGGTGACCGACCTCGTATTGTGTAGCGATCTGGCGCCTGAGCGAGTCAGCGCTAGCCTCAGACTGCCCTGCCGGAGCTGCAGGCTCTGTCCGAGTCCATTCGAACTGCTGGGGGTCTAGGAAGTAGTTCGCCCATATCGGCGCAAGCACATCCGCCTCGCCCACCAGGAACTCCCACCTATCGAGCATGCCCCACTGCTCCGAATACTCATGGGCTCGCTCGACGGTGTCCCTCTCGGGGTCGACACTGATGACGACGAAGTCCACCCGCGTCGCATCGTCAAGGAGCAACTCGTGGGCAGTCCGCAGGTGGCCCGTTATTGCCGGGCACAGATCAGGGCAGTAGGTGTAGAGGAAGCTCACCAGAACGACGTCGGCGGTGTAGTCATCAAGTGACTTCGGCACATCGAGATGGTTCCGGAGCTTAAAGGGAGGAGCCTCGTCGCCATCCAGCACCGTGCCTTGCAGCGGCTCATCACTGGAGCAGGCAGCGGCGACCAAAGCAAACAGCGAGGCGACAATAACCAATACGGGCAGCAGGCGCATACCGGCGCTGGCCGAGGCTAGGCCTTCTCCACCATCCGTTGCCCCAGGGCAGCGGCCCCGGGAACTACAACCACCAACGCCGATCCTAGTCCAATCACTGCCCACTCAGATATTTCATGGAGCAAAATGAATATGACACCTAACCCCACAGCAAAGACGGCCACTACTAGTATCGACAGCAAGGGAAATAACAACGCTCTATTGTTCATCTTCATCGATTTCTTTCCTTTCGCCGAGCCTCTTGATGGGCCCCTTATCATTGTTCATCGTTTGCGCAACGGTGATCCTGTCGCTTCAAGATAGCTTGTTTCCCTAAACGCCCCCAGACCCGAGCGCTAGTGTCGCTGGAGAGAGAGCTCACGGGAATCTGGCTCCGGCTCGGTATCCTTTTCCGCACTCTTGTACCAACGATAGAAAGCGACAATCAGCAGCGTCATGAACAGAACGCCTCCACCCACCTTCATGATCACTGCGCCAATTTGCTGGTCCGACAGGGCCGTAAGCGACCACAGCCGTGGCGCATCGACGTACCACTGGTATAACGGCTCCTGCGAGAAAGTCACCGGCCCGAATACCACGATCTGGGCCACCGACATGCCGAACAGGTACACCATCTGAAGTGGGTACGAGAGACGCGGTAGCTCTGGCATGGTGCTAACGAGCGGCCACCACATTATCAACGCAGCGCCTATGAATACGAGGTGTTCCACAATGTGGACTAGGTGGTTCGTCACTGACACGTTATACAGCGAGGGCATATGAAAGAGGGAGAAAATGATGTTGAACAGGACGATCGCCACAATCGGGTGAGTGGCGATGCGGGCGGCGATGAATAAGGGATCGGGCCGCAAGATACGGCGCACCAGCCAATCCGGTGTGCCCAGTATGAGCAACGGGGGCGCCACCAGAGTCAGCAACACGTGCTGAACCATATGGGCGCTGAACAGGTAGCTGTCGCTCAGGACATGAAGTGGCGAAAGCAGCGCCACGGAGATGACCATGATGCCAACCGTAAAGGTGGCAACCTGCCGCGGTTCGACACTCTCGGCGAGGCCGTGTCTCTGCCTCAAAGGACCAACTCCAAAGAGATACAGGCCTTGGACGATCGCCAGACCGATCAGAGCGTCAGGGTGGGCATGCCAATGAAACCAGATAGACCCCGCCACGCGGTACGCTCCTCCTCGACCTCGCCGTTGGTCGCTATACGAAGAACTGAAACAGCCCCAAGATCGCCAGGGTGACAGAGATCGCGAGGGAGATGCCCCCGACGAACATCCCAGTGAATATCCGAGAGTCGTACCGCAGGTGCATGTAGAACATCGCAACTAGCGCGAATTTAGCGGCGGAGAGAACAACGAGGATCGGTATGATCCCTTTCCCCAGATCCTCAATGTAGAAGATACCGACCTCAACGGCGGTAATAGCCGACAGGACCATCGCCACCTTGAAATAGGTGAACGGCGTTGGGTGCCCCGTATGGACCGCTGCTCCCTGTGCTTCTGTTCCTGGTTCTTGTGCCATGTCGCGCTTGCTTCCTTACGCTGCCGTCCTGAAACGGTCTGCTCGGAGGTCTCGCCATCGAGAGATCAGGTCGAAAGCGTCTCCCTCAATACATCATTACTAATTTATCCCGGGGAACACCCCGAACAGGTAGACAACTGTGAATATGATGATCCAAACAACGTCGACAAAATGCCAGTACAGCGCTGCCAGGTCAACGTCAAGGTGATTATCCGGTGTTATGCCGCCCTTGAAGGAGTGGAATCCCAGGGAAAGCAGCCAGATCACTCCAAGCGTAACGTGGGCGCCGTGGAATCCCGTCAGGGTAAAGAAGGTCGTTCCGAACAGGTTGGTCTTCAGTGTCAGACCCTCGTGCACAAAGTCCCTGAACTCGAAGACCTGAAAGCCCAGGAAGGTCATGCCCAGGATCGCCGTCGAAAATATCCAGATGCGGAACGACTTGACACTCCCTTGCCTGAGCGCCGCGTAGGCCAGAACCATACTCATGCTACTCATCAGCAGCACGAACGTGCTCACAGACGTGATAGGGATACTGAATACATCTTCAGGGAACGGGCCCTTGAGGCTCTTTCCTTGGTAGACCACGTATGTCGCAATGAGCGAGGCAAAGAACATGCAGTCTGAACCAAGGAAGGCCCACATGAGCAGCTTCCTGTTATTCAGACCCGTGGAGGTCTCTTCGTGCTCTCCGTGTATTGCCGCGGTTGCTTCGGCCAAATTAACAGGCTCCGTTAGTGTGCTGCGCCGTCGTCAGGGTCATTAACAGGCTCCAGGGACCAGGCGTAGACGGCGATCATCGTGATTAATGCGCCGATCACTGCAACGGCCACCCCGATCCAGGACGCGGCGTTGATGTATAGGACGCCAAAGCCGCCGATAAATATGCCTATCGAGGCCACGAACGGCCAATAGGATGGCTGTGGCAGATGTATCGAATGGCCACCATTTTCACCCGAGCCTCCCGCGACCGGAACCATGGCAACTCCCTCGTACTTCTGGGCCCAGAACGGGTCCCGTCCCTGAACTGTCGGGATCTGCTCGAAGTTGTACTCCGGCGGCGGTGAGGAGATGGTCCACTCCAACGTGCGACCGTCCCAGGGGTCGGCCGACGCGACCTCGCCGCTTCTGGCGCTCGTGATCGCGTTGTACAGGAACAACAGTATCCCAGCGCCAAGCATAAACGCGCCCGCAGAAGAGACCGCGTTCCATAGGTCCCAACCCATGCCCGAGTCGTAGGTATAGATCCGGCGGGGCATCCCGTTGAGTCCGGTGAAGTGCATCGGGAAAAAGGTGATGTTCATGGAAATGAACACAAGCCAGAAGTTAATCTTCCCCAAGGTCTCATTCATCAGGCGGCCGGTGAACTTGGGGAACCAGTAGTAGATTCCAGCCAGTAGCGCCATAATGCTACCGCCGAACAGAACGTAGTGTAGGTGGGCGACGATGAAATATGTGTCCTGCTGCTGTGCATCGGAGGCGGCGGACGAGTGCATCACGCCACTCAAGCCACCTATGATGAACAGCCAGATGAATCCGACCGCGAAGAGCATGGCAGTCTTGAAATCGATGGAGCCCCGCCACATAGTGGCTATCCAATTGAATATCTTGACGCCCGTGGGCACCGCTATCGCCATGGTGGTGAGAGCGAAAACCGAGTTCGCCACCGGTCCCAGTCCCACCGTAAACATATGGTGACTCCAGACCATCCATCCCATGAAGGCGATGACGAGTCCGGACAGCACGACCACCGGATAGCCGAAGATTGGCTTCTTCGAGAACGTAGGAATGATCTCGGAGACAATCCCCATCGCGGGCAGAATCAGGATATACACCTCGGGGTGACCGAATATCCAGAAAAGATGCTGCCAGAGTACCGGGCTCGCCCCCGCTGCCGGCAAGAAGAAGTTGGACCCGAACTGCCGGTCGAACATAAGCTGGATCAGCGCCACGGTGATCACCGGGAACGCTAGGATCAGCAAGAACGAGGTGATCAGCGTCATCCAGGTGAACAGCGGCATGCGCATCAATAACATGCCCGGCGCCCGCATATTGATGATAGTCACGACAAAGTTGAAGGCCGCGGCCAGCGAGGCGATACCCAGAATCTGGAGACTTAGTATCCAGAAGTCGATGCCATCACCGGGATTGAAGGCGCTGCTCGTCAAGGGGGCGTATCCGAACCAGCCGGCGTTGGGCGCACCGCCCAGGACCCAGCTAAGGTTGAGCATAAGCGCCCCGAACAGAAAGGTCCAGTAGCTGAAGGCGTTGAGCCGCGGGAACGCCACGTCCCTGGCGCCGATCTGCAGAGGGATCATGTAGTTGAAGAACGCCGCCCCCATCGGCATAATCGCCAGGAAGATCATGGTCGTGCCATGCATCGTAAATAGCTGGTTGTAGACCTCGGGGCTAACCAGATCCTGGCCGGGCCGGGCAAGCTGGGCGCGAATGTACATCGCCTCGAGCCCGCCGGTCATGAACATTATGAAGGCGGTGACCCCGTACAGGATACCGATTCGCTTGTGGTCAACGGTGGTGATCCAAGACCAAACACCGGTGGGATGGACCGGACGCTTCGGGATGGGAAGCGATATGGTTGTCATCCTTGGCCTCCGACTTTTCGGTAGTTAATAGTTGATGTTACCTGGCTACCCTTGGTGAATTGAGAGTTCATCAATCTAGGCTCAGCAGGTACGCGACGAGCGCCGAGATTTGCTTCTCGTCGAGCGACTTGTCCGGGTTGTTGTACACCGCTGCACCGGTGCACATCACATTCCCTGGCTTCGCCTCGCAGGGATCTGTTAGCCATGTCCGGAGGCCCGCCTGGTCGTTCTCTATGATCCCGGCTGCGATGAGGCCCCGACTGGCAACGTGGGTAAGGTTTGGCCCCACGGACCCTCGCGACTTCGCCGAGCCCGAAATCGTGTGGCAAGCCCAGCACCCGGCCGCGTTGCCTTCGAACAGGGCCTGACCCTCTGCCGCCAACGGCTCGATCGAGTCCGCCGCCGGTTCGGCCTGGGCCAAAAGCCAGGCGTCGTACTCCTCCCGCGGCTCGGCGATCACCCGGAACCTCATCAGGGCATGTGCCTCTCCGCAGAACTCCGCGCACTGGCCGAAGAACTCCCCTGCCTCGTTCGACTGAATCCAAATGGTATTCGCACTGTTGGGCACCATGTCGACCTTGCCGGCGATTTTCGGGATCCAGAAGCTGTGAATCACGTCCCTGGAAACAAGTTCTACGTTGACCACCTCACCAACCGGTATGTGAAGTTCATTGGCAGTCACTACCTGCTCTTCCGGATCGGTCGGGTGCGGGTACTTGAACTCAAACCACCACTGGTGGCCCACGGCCTCGACTGTCAAGGCGCCGGGCTCAGGCGAGTTGGCATTGTCAAAAATGGTCAGGACTGTCGGCACCGCCACGACGGCCAGGATCAATGCAGGAACGATGGTCCACCCTATCTCCATCGCCGTATGGCCATGCGTCTGCGCGGGCATTGCGTCAGAGGGCTTCCGTCGAAAACGGAGGGTCGTGTATAAAAGCGCCGCCCCTACGACGACGAACACGACGACTGCGGCCCAGAATATCCAGTAGAACAGGGAAAGCTGGGACCTAGACACAGGTCCTACCGTGTCAAAGGTCGACTGGGGATCGTCAGGAGTGCAGCCAGTCAGCAGGGCAAAGCTTGAAAGTAGTAGCAGTACTCCCAGATAAATCTTAGAGCGGCTGCTTGTGGTTGACATCAGTAGGGGCTGGGTCTCCCTTCCAGGGAAATCGGTACGTCTAATGCGCCGGTCAAGAATTTAACAGACGGATCGACAGTTGGTCAAGCACCCACGAGGGCTGGATTGTGACAAATGGCACAATTCGTCAATTATTAAGTCTGACTAAAATTTCACGTATACGTCTGCCACAACCCCGACAAATACCAACGCCAAATACAGCAGCGAGTACAAATACGCGCTCTTGGCTCCACTGATCTCCGGTAGCCTATAGAGCCTCCACGTGTAGTAGATGTACACCAGTCCCGACCCGGCTGCTGTCGCGAAGTAGAACCAGCCGACAGCCGATGTAGTGACGAACATCAGCGTCAGCGCCACCAAGATAAACGTGTAGAGCAGTATCTGTCGCTTGGTCTCCGCAACGCTTGTCACCACCGGCATCATCGGGATGCCTGCGCTCAAATAGTCATCCTTGATCATCAGTGCCAGGGCCCAGAAGTGCGGCGGTGTCCAAAAAAATATGATGGCGAACAGGTAGATTGCAGGCAGCTCCACGGTGCCGGTCACGGCGGCCCAGGCAGCCAGGGGCGGTACGGCCCCAGCAGCACCCCCTATCACGATATTTTGAGGCGTCTTGCGCTTCAGAGCGATCGTGTATACGAACACATAGAAAAGTGTCGCACTGAGCGTCAGGGACGCTGCCAACAGGCCACTCGGGAACGGGTTTACCAGGACACTCAGCAAAACGAACGCGACAACATTCAGTGCAATCCCAAACCACATCGCCTCCTGTGGCGATACGCGCCCTGAGGCCACAGGACGCTTCTTGGTCCGACGCATCAACAAGTCCGAGTCTCTTTCGATGTAGTGGTTGAGGGCGTGGGCGCCTCCTGCAGCCAAAGCGCCTCCCCCAAGCACCAGTGCAATCAGGGAAAGCTCCGGCACCCCACCCTCGGCCAGAAACATTGTGCAAAGGGCTGTGAGCAGCAGCATCGACAGGATGCGCGGCTTGGTCAGTGCAACGTAGTCACGAATCAAACCCCGTGGCTCCACCACCTGAGCAATCAAGAGTTAGCACCTTCCAGTCCGGACATGGGGTCCGATTTCCTTTCGGCCCGCCTACGCGTGACAGGCCACTCGGGCATTTGTAGCATAGCCACGTATACAAGCGCGACCCAAAGGATAGTTGCCACGGCAAGGTGGGCCGCCTTCATCCCCGCCGCAAACTCCGACCACACGGTCACGGCTCCGACCAAACCCTGGACCAAAAACACCACAAGGACAGCCAGCGTAGTCCACCTGACGCTTGGCCGGACCGCCTCAAACCAGGCTGATGCGGTCAGCGCCAGCACCAGCAGCCCAGCGAGCCCTGCGACGTAGCGGTGGGACATGTGGACCATATAGGCCTCCCCGGAAGGTAGCAAACTGCCCAGACACGCCGGCCAGGTAGAGCACGAAGAGCCAAAACCCCGCCCCACCATATAGGAGCCCGATAGGATCAGCAAAAGGGTACCCCCCAGCGCCAGACCCGTCAGCCACCGCATACGCAAGGAAAAGATATCATTCCTGGCCGGCTCCGGGGCAGGTCCGCCCCTCCATCCGGCCACTGCCGCAATCACGAGGCCTGCGACCGCCCCCTCGGCGATTCCGAGGTGAAATAGCACAACCCACCATGCAAGCTCGGTCAAGACTGTGATACCACCAAGGACGGCGGCCACACTCACCAGAATCAGAGCGCCGGTAATGGCAGAGACGGCGAAGGTACTGCGCCAGGGGGCTCGCCACACAATGATCGTCGCGGCTAAAACCAGAAACCAAAGCGTGCTGGCCGAAAGCCGGTGAGAATATTCGATCAGGGTGTGCAGCTCAAAGGGCGGGATAAGCCTGCCGTAGCAAAGGGGCCAATCGGGACATCCAAGGCCGGAGTCAGTCACGCGAACCACCCCGCCGAGGGCTACTTGCCCCACCGTAGCGATAATGGCCGCCACTATCACAATTCGGAAGGCCGTATTGCCCTCGCTATCACCACCACCAAATGATCTCTTCAACGCTGCCAGCAATGTCTTTGATCTCGTTCGTGAAAATTTTCTCGCAACAGTATAAGCGATTTTGATCGCGAACAAATCCGTCGTTCATACAGTGCCTGTCACAATATTCCGCCTTTCAACCCGCGAGCGGGTCGCAAAGCGCCGCAACGGCACCGCCGCCCACAGGGCCTCGGCGACCATTATCGGGTACACATACGCCAGTCCGCTATATCGTGCAGTCATCGCGCTGGCTACTGCGAATACCAGTACATACCACCTGGGACGTGGCTCCCCAGCCAGTAGGACAGGAACATGATGCCAACGGCCACCGAGCCAAACACTGTGAGCATGCCGCCACCCATTGGACTATCCTGATCGACTCACACTCCGAGCGAGGCCAGGAAAGCGGGCAGTGCAGCCAGGTTTGGGATGACCGGGCCGGCACGCTCACCTTTGGCCGATACGAGCACTCCTATCGCACCAGCCTCCCGCGCCCACGCTACCGCGAGCAGCGAGTCATCCACAACAACAGCCTCGCCGGGCTCTACTCCGGCGTCTTCGAATATGCGTGAGTGGTACCCCGACGCCTCTTTCGCGGTGTTCACGAGATCCGGGCCGTAGAGAGGAGTCCGGAAGATGTCTCGCACCCCCATCCCTTGGAGGTAACCGTCGAGGTGGTCAGAATCCTCTCCAGAGGCTGTGTACAGCGGGTAACCTGTAGTGTGTAGTTGCCTATCGCGTCAACAGCCCCCTGGAAGGCCGCGCGTACACGCCTGGTTACGAAACCATAGGCTTCGCGCGGGCGAGTCTCAGGCACGCGTCTCCTTCAGGCGCTTCTACGCCAACCATCTCGGTCATCCCTACGAGCCAGTCCCTATCGGAGTGCTCTTGAAACGCCAGGAAGTCTAGCTCGCCCGTACCCCAACTGTAGTCCTTGTACCGCTTGAACTCCCGTGTGGCAATGACCTAGTTGGCATTGCCACAGGCCTGAAGACTTCCCCCTAGCCTTGGCGAGAGATATTCACCAACATGGCGCTGCCACTCTCGGGCCCTCAGGGTGTTGTCATTCATCACCCCGCCATCGTCCAGGAATATCGTGGTCACCGCTAAAGTTGGCATGTCATCAAGCCCCTGGCTCCGTTCCGCGATTATGGAGCGTGTGGGATCACCGGCAGCAGTACATGGGACGGGTACTCGCGCGAGTGGTAGACCGTCTGGTTGGCCACTCGCATCTCAGCGTCCTTGCCGTAGTCTTTGCCCGTGTTCAGGTTGCGGTCGAATCGTGGAAAGTTCGACGACGATATCTCGATGCGGACCGAGTGGCCCTTCTGGAATACGTTGCCGGTAACTGCTACATCGATCTCGTATTCGTAGACGCGGTTGGGCTCCAGGAGCCGTGCCTCAGACCTGCTCTCACGATACCGCGCGCGAAATATTCCGTCACACAGATTCATGGCGTACCCCGTAGGGGACACGTCCACCAGCTTCGCAGTCCAGTCCGTGTCCGGGCCGTCCGTGGCAGCATAGAGAACCACCTTGATCGGCCCCGTCACCTC
>Ga0302135_10001327_pt1 | contig 14907 bp, 13 predicted proteins | sample CBN3_surface_MG_FD_203119 | JGI IMG/M metagenome (GOLD analysis project Ga0302135, IMG submission 203119) | Marine microbial communities from Western Arctic Ocean, Canada - CBN3_32.1 | ecosystem: Environmental > Aquatic > Marine > Oceanic | place: Canada: Western Arctic Ocean | collected...
GCCCCCCCCCCCCGCGTGGCCGCGGTGCGGGGACGAACCTGCCCAACCGCTTCGAGTCGCTTCACTTCGAACGAGACCTGCCCCAGCAGGAACTCAAGACAACAGTACTTCGCGACGCGACACGGCGAATCATCACGCGGAACGATAGCCCCGACATTCCCTTCACCTACTCGATCAACCCGTACCGCGGCTGCGAACACGGTTGTGTCTACTGCTATGCGCGTCCCACGCACGAGTTCCTCGGCTTCTCGGCCGGCCTCGACTTCGAGTCTAAAATTCTCGCCAAAGAGAATGCCGCGGCTCTGTTGCGGAAGGAACTTTCCGCCCGCTCCTGGGAACCGGCGACCATCGCGATGAGTGGTGTTACCGACCCCTATCAGCCGATCGAGAGCCGACTCGAGATCACCGTAGCTGTTTGCAGGTTCTGGCTAAGTACCGAAATCCCGTGGCGATCGTCACCAAGAACACCATGGTCATACGCGATCTTGACCTTCTCGCCGAGCTAGCTCGCCATCGCGCCGTCGTCGTCTTCCTGTCGATCACCACTCTGGACGCGGAGCTGTGCCGAACGATGGAACCACGCACCTCGCAGCCGGAGCGACGACTTGCCGCGCTGCGCGCGCTCGCGGAGGCTGGCGTCCCCTGTGGCGTCATGGTGGCTCCGACCATCCCCGGCCTGACCGATCATGAGGTGCCCAAGATCCTGGCCGCGGCGGCAGCGGCCGGTGCCGCGAGCGCCGGCAAGACCGTGCTACGGCTCCCTGGGGCGGTCGTCGATCTGTTCAAGCAATGGCTCGAGCAGCGCTCGCCGGAACGACGACGACGCGTGCTCGAACACATCCGCACGATGCGTCGCGGCCAGCGCAACGACTCGGCGTTCGGCGTGAGGATGCGCGACAAGGGGCCGTATGCCGACCGCATCGACGCCATCTCAATGCCGCCCGTCGTCGCGCCGGACTCGCTGAGCGGTCCTCCGAACTGTCCACTACGCCGTTCCGACGCCCCGGCCAGCGTGACCTGCCTTTCAACAAATGCGCTAACGCGCCGTGACTTCCACACACGCCGCACCGCACAATCTGTAGCGGTGGCTCCCCGTGCTCCTACAGCACGTCTTCGAGAAGGAACTCATGTTCGAGCAGATCCCCAGACCAGCAGCAATCCTGATCCTTGCCGTCACCGCAGTGGTCGCCTGCGCCATCGGCACGACTGCCCAGGCTCAGGAGCAGGCAGCCCTCGGCTTTGACCTCTTCCAGAGTACGTTCGAGTGCGCCAGTTGCCACGGCGCTGCCGCCGAGGGAGGAATGGGGCCAGTTCTCGCAGCAACCCGACTCTCCCTGAACGAAGTCCGTCGCCAGGTTCGGGCGCCGTCGAGTCGCCGGATGCCGGCGTTCGATCAGGACGAGATGTCCGACGAGCAACTCGAAGCAATCTACGCCTACGTTCGCGACCTGGCCGCGCCGAATCTAGACGCCAAGGCCACCTGGTGGAACATCGACCTGCTGAACCTCCCGACCCCGGCGATGCCGGCACGGCGCGAACTCGAAGTGCACTTCGGGCATCGTTTCTCCGACTCGATCTCGGACGCAGGTAGCGAGGGGCTCTACGGCCTGGATAGTTTCGCGTTCCCGGGCTTCTGGTTCTCTTACGGGCTGCACGACAGGATCGCGCCGTACGTCGGCCGTACATCGAACTTCGCCACCTGGGAGTACGGCGTCAAGCTCGGCCTGCTCACCGAAGGGCACCTCGGCCTCCCGCTCAGCGTCGCCGCAAACGTCGGTGGCACCTACCTAGACGCCGACGGCCTGCCGAACGCCAGTCGGTTCACACTTGAGGTGCCCATCGGGATCCGCGCCGGGAATCGCGTTGCCCTCCAGGTCGTGCCGATGTTCGTCACCAACCCCGATGAGTTCGGCGGTGAAGGCAGCAGTAGTTCGTCGACCGCTATCGGGTTTGGCGGCTCGTTCAAGCTCAGCACGAAGTACAGTTTCGACGGCGAGTACATCACGAACGTCAGCGGCTACCGGCGTGAGCCGCAGCTGGACCAGTGGGAGGCCGGGATTACGATCCACGTACGCAAGCACTGGTTCTCTCTTTTCATCACCAACAGCGTTCTCTCGACGCCCGATTTCATGGCCGGCGGATCGCAGCCGACGGGCATCAAGAGCAACGTGAGGTTGGGCTTCAATCTCGTCCGCGCCTTCTCCTTCTAGCCGGTGGAACCATGCCGTCAGGTAGTACGTGCCGAGCCGCTCGGTCCAATACATCTACGCCAGCGCCCCGCGCCGCGCGCCGAATCACTGCGCTCGTGGCCGCCTGCGCCCTACTCGTGCCGTTTGCGCTGGCAACAGCACAGGATGGAATTGACGAGTTCTCTAACTCCGATCTTGACGGCGGGTGGGTTGGAACGATCACCGCAGGCAAGACGCGGATTCCATTTCAGCTCAACGTGAATGTCGACGGCAGCGGTGGTTCCGGCTTCCTCGTCCTACGCGACCCGGCCGATCCCGACGCGACGGGTGTTGCGGTTTTCCCCGTCGATCTCACCAAAGTTGCTGGATCGAAGCTGACGTTTCGCATCGATGACAGCTCCCCGCTTCGAACCGGAACCGCCGCAGCCAGTTTCCGGTTCGGAACCGCCACGTTCAAGCTCAGCTACAAGGGCGGCAACGACACGCTCTCCGGCAAGGCGAGTGGCAGCATCAAAGGCAAGGTGGCCGCAACGCGGATGTCCCCTGACCTGCCGATGAGCCGACTGTGGCAAGGCAGTTTCAAGATCGACGGCGTCACGCTTGACGTGCGGATAGCCAGCACGGAAGACGACGAAGGGGCGCTCGGCGGACACGCGAGCTTCGACGACGAGACCGCGACTCTGACGGGCACTCGAACAGGCTCGACCGTCAACATGACGTTCGACCTCGGTGGCCAGGAGATCGTCTTCAGCGGCAAGCTCAAGTCCAAGAACAGCGCGTTGCAGGGGAGCTTTGAGTCCGAAGGCGAGTCGGGCAAGAGCAAGCTGGTGCCCGGCGACGGAAAGGGCAAGCCTTTCTCCTTCAAGAGCGTTCAGCGCCTCGCGGCGGAGACGCCCGCAGGGGAACCGACCACGCTCCGACTCACGGGCAAGAACATGGCGCCGGGCGCCGTGGCGTTCTCGAACGCGAGCGACGTGCCGGTCACCGGCGTGGAGTTCCGTAGCAGCAAGGAGATCCGCGTGACGTTCGAGCCCGGAACCGATGTCGCCGATGGCACCGTCGTCGACGTGCGCGTTCTGAACGGGGATGGCTCCGTCGCCGATCGCAGGAACGCGTTCACGGTGACGAATGGCGGCGGCGAGAACCTCGTGAGCTTCGCGGCTGAAATCCAGCCAATTTTCACGGCCAACTGCGCCTCAGCCGGCTGCCATAGCTCTTCCAGCAACAAAGGTAGCCTCACGCTCGAGTCCGGGTCAGCGCTGGCGAATATTGTGAGCGTCCCGAGCAGTCAGCAGCCAGGGTTCCTACGCGTCCAGCCCGACAACGCCGACGATAGCTACCTTGCACGCAAGATCGCGGGCGGCCCTGCCATCACCGGGGGGAGGATGCCGCCGAACCGGACGCCGCTGGGACAGTCGGAAATCGACCTGATCCGGCTGTGGATCACACAGGGCGCCAACAGCTCCCCCGTCCCCGACCATCGCTAGCAGTCCCGCGGGCTCGGTCCGTAGCAGTCCAGCGGGCTCAGTCCGTGGGCGCGGGCTTGCCGTCAAGCATGTCGGCGAGCCGGTCTAGCCCCAGGCGAACGTTGTCGATGGGTGGACCGAACGAGAATCGCATCCATTGGTCGTAGGGCGACGGTCCTGTTCTGAGTTTGCCCGGATTCACGTCAAAGAACTTGCCCGGCACCGTCATCACCCGGTAGTCGAGGGCGCGCCAGAAGAAACTCATGGCGTCGTTATAGGGAGCCGGCAACTCCGCCAACGACCCCCAGCAGTAGAACGTCGAACGTGGGGGAACGGGAAACCGGACCCCCATCGATTCGAGTCGCTCGACCATGAGGTTGCGCTTCTCGGCAAACACGTCGCGCAGGGCGATCGTTTCCTGATCGGCGCGCGTGGGCTCGAGAATATCCACCGCGGCACGCTGCGCCGGCCGCGACGGCCCACCATCGAGGGAACTGGCGGTCCGCGCCATGCTCTCGATCATGGCCTTGGGCCCAATCGCCCAACCGATCCGCCACCCCGGATAGCGAAAGCTCTTGGTCAGGCCGTCGACGATCACGACAGGATCACGCTCGACCTCGTCGACGTACTCCGCGGCGCTGACGGGGGCCGCCGCGGGTGTCCCTTCGGGGGTGTAGACGAAATGACTGTAGAACTCGTCCATCAGCAAAGTCACGCCGCGCCGCCGGCCAACGTCAACCATAGCCGCGAGCTCGTCGCCTTCCACCAGCGCGCCAGTTGGATTGCACGGGTTCGAAATGATCAATGCACGCAGATCGCTTGCCGCGATCTCCTCTTCGAGCCGCGCCGGGCTGAGCACGAAGCCGTCTTCCTCGCGAGTTCGCATGGCCACCGGACGCAGCCGCCCTTGATGCAGATCGAACATATTCTCGTAGGCGGTGTAGTCGGGTAGCTGATAGCCCACGGCGACCGCATCGAGCGCGGCCATCGCACGGGTCAGTACCAGGCGACCACCCGAGGCGACGCAGACGTTCTCCGCTGTGTACTGCGAGGCTTTGCCGCGACGGTAGAGCCGGTTGTAGTGCGCGGCGATTGCCTCGCGCAGTTCATCGGTGCCTTCGAGCCGTCCATAGGCATGGTCCTCGGGCGCGAGGGTTACGTGCCCCAGTCGCTCCGGCGCGCCACGCATCGGACCAATCTCTGGCTGTCCCTGCCCGAGGTTGCTCCAGTCGGGATGGCCGTTCCAGAAGCCGCGCTTGTGAGCCTCATCAACGACGAAGATCACGCCCATATAGGGGACGTCACGCATTGCACCACGTTCGATGTTTTTTTCGATGTCGTTCATGTTCCTACCGCGCACAGGTTTGATGGCGACCGCCATCGACGCTGAGGGTTTCACCAGTAATCCAACTACTCGCCGCACCGGCGAGGAAGAGGATCGCATCCGCGATCTCATCGGGTTTGCCCACACGGCCCAGAGGATGTGTTCCGGCGCTGTGCTCAAGAAATTCGGCGTAGGCAGCCTCATCCATTCCACCGCGGCGATGCAACTGGCTCACGACGACGCCCGGGTTGACCGCGTTCACGCGCACGCCCTGTGCGGCGAGCTCGAGGGCAGCGCACCGCGTGAGCTGATCGACCGCCGCCTTGCTCACGCAATACGCCAGAACACCGGGGAACGCACGCACACCAGTAATCGACGAGACGTTGACCACACATCCCCGCTCGACCTTCAAGAACGGCACTGCTTCCCGGATGAGGCGGAACGGCACATCGACGTTGATCGTCATCATCTCTGTCCATGCGGCGTCATCTGTGGTTTCCACGGTTCCAGTACCGATGATCCCAGCAGAGTTGACCAATATATCCAGTCGCCCGAACTTGCCCACCGCGGCGGCAACGAGTTCCTGGGGAGCGTCCGCGGCCGTCAGGTCACCGGCCCAGGACGTGGCAACGCCGCCACCGGCCTCGATCGCAGCGACCGTTTCGCGCAGCTCTCCCGACGACCGGCCCGTCACGAGCAACTTGACGCCTACTCCGGCCAGCTTCATTGCGGTGGCGCGTCCGATGCCGCTGGTTGCTCCGGTAACGATGGCTACCTTGCCGACCATGCTCTCTGTCGCGTCGCTCATCTGGCTTCCTCGCGCCCCGTATCGAGCGCCCTGAGTTTCCGAGTCCTTTTGGCTGCGCGATCGAGTCCGAAATCGAAATCAATTAGCGCGCCGTCCCACGAGCCGTATTGCGGATTGGGCAACATGATCCAGCGCTGCCCCCAGTAGTCAGCATGACTTGTCACCATCACAGCGCGCGCGCCACCGTCAACGTCGACGCCGGATAGAAAGTCGCCCAAGTTGTCACCGAGCTGGAGCAAGACCCGGTGACCGGAAGCCACATGAGCCCGCCGCGTCCCCTTGTCGCTCCCCCACTCCGGGAGCTCGTCGCGAGTCAGGATGGTGTCAACATCCGGATCGAGGGGAAATCCATGCACCTGCAGGTTGTTCCAGGTCGCGTCCTCGACTTCGTGTCGACGGTTCGTCACGTAGAACACGCAGATTCCCATGCTCGCCGCGGCTTGCGTGAAGGCAAGCGCGCCCGGAACCTGTCCGGCGCGCTCCTCGCGAACCCATGCGTGCCAGGTGTCCGTGGCGAAGTCCGCATCGTCCACGATCTGTCTGCCCTGGTTGGGTGAATTGTCGAACACGGTCTCGTCGACATCGAGAATCACCGCCGGCGGCAAACCGGTCAGGTCGCTACTTTGCTGCTCGAGTACTGTGGTCCAAGTGGGATCCGCGAGCGCGATCGAAAGCATCGATGTCGCCAGCGCGTAGGCCTGGCGGGCGCTGGCCTTGTACTCTGCGGACGTCTGTGCCCAGAGCACAGCGTTGAGGTTCTCTGTGCTGTAGGCCCTCTCCCCCGTGGTTTCGCCCACTGGCGCCACGGGGGCGCAAGCCACCGCCGCGCAGACGACAATCGCTAGCAGCGCTCTGACCGGTCTTTTCATCGCTCGTTTCCTGGCAGAGCGCGCGACCGCCATTCAGCCGCGGCGCGCGGAATTTCACAGCTCGACCGTGCCGGAAAGGCAGCGGTGGACTCGGGTCGGTGGCACAATAATGTAAGCGTGCTCGTGACGCGCGACCGCCCTGGCCACGCGACGCGCCAAGGATAAAGGACCCGCATGCGGATCGTGATCTCCGGAGACGGCGACATCGCCCAGCAGCTCGTACGGGCGATGCATCGCAATCATGACGTCGTGGTGATCGAAGACGACCGCGAAAAGGCGGAGCGCTTCGACCAGCTCGACCTCCAGGTCATGCACGGCAACGCGACGCACCCCGAGACTCTGCGCGAGGCAGGAGTCGAGAACGCCGACGCCTTCATCGCCTGTGGCGAATCCGACGAGGTGAACATCATCGCCGCCATGACCGCCAAACGAATGGGCGCGGCGTCGACGACCTGCTTCGTCTCGCGACAGGCGTATGTGCAGTCGTTTGCCGGCATCAGCGAAGGTGATGGCGCGCTCGCCATCGATCGGATCGTGTGGCCGCAATACATGCTCGCCGAGGAGATCGCGCGGATCGTCCTCGTACCCCGCGCTGTCGACGTGGAGGTCTTCGCTGGCGGACGTATCTGGCTCATGGAGTTCAAGGTGGAGTCGGACTCCGGCCTCGTCGGTGCCCTACCGCAACTTGGATTGCCGCGGGGCGTCCTCGCAGTTGCCGTTCGCAAGGGCGAAGACTTGTTCGTGCCCTCGGGCAAGACGGAACTGGCGACGGGCGACCGCGTCGCTTTCATGGGCGGACGTCGTGCTCTCAGAGAGCTCGAGGATCGCTTCATCAAACCGCGTGACAAGGCCACCCCCAAGGAGCGCGAAGTCATCATCGTTGGTGGCGGCACGGTTGGTCTTACACTGGCGAAAAAGCTCGAGCGTGAGCCCGGCTTGCGACTCAAGATCATCGAATCGGACAAGAATCGGGCCGAGGAAATCGCGGCCGAACTGAAGAACACTCTCGTATTGCGGGGCGACGGCACTGACCTCGAGTTGCTCGAGTCCGAGCAGGTTGGTCGGTCCCACGTCTTGGTGTCCGTAACGAGCAACGATGAGAAGAACTTGCTCTGTTCACTCCTCGCGAGCCAGATGGGCGTCCCCAAGATCATTACGCGGGTCAATAAGCGCGAGAACGTCGCACTCTTCGAGCGGGTCGGCATCGACGTCCCTCTCAATCCAATGGTCACGGCGATGAACGTGGTCCTGAACTCACTGCAGGACGGCGGCCACCGGCTGCTGGCGACCGTCGAGAGCGGCAAGGCCGCGGTGCTGGAAATCGACGTGCCCGCCAGCTTCGGGTCCGCGGAGGTCAAGGACCTGCCTCGCATCGAGGGCTCGATCATCGTGGCGATCACTCGCGGCGACCGTACGATCGTGCCGCACGGCGACGATCGCGTCGAGCCCAGCGATCAGCTCCTCGTGTTCGCCACGGAAGCCGCCCAAGACGCACTCGACAAGCTGTTCTGAGATGCGCCTTCGCCTGGTCGCTCATACCGTCGGCCTACTCCTCCGAGCATTTGGTGCCTCGCTGCTTGTCCCGATGTTTGTGGATTGGGGATACGGCAATTGGGATGAATCCCTGGGCTTTTTGATCGCCGCGATCGCAGCGGTCGGCGTTGGAGAATACGCCCGGCGCGGCTACTCCCGCGGCGTCGAAATGCGTCGCATGGAGGGGATCGCGGTTGTCGCCTCGGCCTGGCTGGTGGTCTCCTTCTTCGGCGCTATCCCTTACGCATGGGCGGGATTAAGCGTCATGGACTCGCTGTTCGAGTCGATGTCGGGACTGACCACCACCGGAGCCACGATCTTCACGGACTTCTCCGCCTTCAGTGAAGGGATCTATCTGTGGCGCAGCATGACGCAGTGGTTTGGCGGCATGGGCGTGATCGCACTGTTCATCGCGGTGTTGCCCAAACTCGCCATCGCCGGGCGCCAGATGTTCTTCGCCGAGGCCCCTGGACCCGATGAGGATCGCCTGACACCACGCGTGCGTCACACCGCGATTGCGCTATGGGGCCTGTATGTGGGATTGACGGCGGTGCAGGTCGCGTTGCTCTACTTCTTCGACATGCCGCTCTTCGACGCGGTGTGCAACTCGCTCACCACCGTGGCGGCTGGCGGGTTCTCGCCAAACCCACAGAGTATTGGCGGCTACGACAACGCAGCGGCGGAGTGGATTTTCATTGCCTTCATCTTCCTCGCTGGCGCGAACTACTCGCTCCAGTACCGCGCCCTCGGCGGGCGCCCGATGGCATTGTTCCGTGATCAGGAGTTCCGCACCTACGCGGTAATCGTGGTCGTCGCGACCTTGCTTCTCACCTATGTTCTGTTGCCGTTCAATCGCGACCCTTCGACGGACTATCTGGCCGCCGAGACGAGTCTCCGCGTGCTGGTGGATGCTCCGCCGATGACCGTCCTGCGCCAGGCAACCTTCCAGGTAGTGTCGATCATCACCACCGCCGGATTCTCGACTGACGACTTCAACCTGTGGAACGACCAGGCGCGGGTGATTCTGCTCGTGCTCATGTTCGTTGGCGGCTCCGCGGGATCAGCAGCGGGTGGCCCGAAAATCGTGCGCGCCATTCTGATCGTGAAGTACGCGGGAGCGGAGCTTCTTCGAGTTCTGCATCCGCAGGTAGTCACCGCCGTGCGCTACAACGGCAAAGTGGTTCCCAACAAGGTCCTGCGCGCGATCATCACGTTCTTGCTGCTCTACCTTCTGGTGTTCGCCGTGAGCGTGGTCGCGCTTGCCTTCTTCGGGGCGGACCTGATGACCGCGATCACCGCCTCGATCGCGACGTTGGGCAACATCGGACCCGGTTACTCGATCGTCGGCCCCATGGGGAGCTACGCGAGTTTCCCGTTGATCTCGAAGGTCGTGCTGTTCCTGAACATGTGGATCGGGCGGTTGGAGGTGATCACGGTGCTGGTGTTCCTGCAGCCGGCGGTCTGGCGCGCAGCACGACTGCGTGACTGAGTTGGTCGCGCCGCTATAGCCCGCGGCTGAGCGCGGAGTGAAGTAGCCGCTCGACGAGCGCCGCGAAATCGATGCCCACGGCCGCAGCACCCTGTGGCATCAAGCTCGTTTCTGTCATGCCCGGGATGGTGTTCAGCTCCAGCATGCGCGGCCCCGCATCGGTGATGATGAAATCGCTGCGCGAACAGCCCTCGCAACCGAGTTCATTGTGAGCCTGTTGAGATAGTTCCTGAACGAGGACGGCAACGTTGGCATCGACTCGCGCCGGCGTTATCTCGGTGCACGCGCCGGCTGTGTATTTGGCGCGAAAATCAAAGAAGCCCTCGGCCTCGGGCGCGATCTCGGTCAGCGGGAACGCCTCGGTCGGTTCCGCGCCGCCACCCAGGACACCGCACGTGACCTCTATCCCGGCCAGAAACTCCTCGACCATCGCCGGGCCCGACTCGCAGGCCACTGCAACCGCAGGAAGAAGATCTGCCTGATTGTGAGCCACCGCGGTCGCAAAAGAAGACCCGCCGCGAACTGGCTTCACGACGCACGGATACCCGATCTCGGCAGCGCGCGCGATGATCTCCTCCGGGAGTGTACCAGCATCCACGACAACGTCGAGGGCCAGTGGAATCCCGGCGGCACGGAGCAGACGCTTGCTCACTGCCTTGTCCATGGCCAGAGCCGAAGCCAACACGCCGGATCCCGTAAACGGAACCGCCGCAATGGTGCAGAGCGACTGCACCGTGCCGTCCTCGCCGCCGGGCCCGTGCAGAGCAATGAACACCACGTCGGCGCTCTCGCGCAGCTGTTCGAGGATGCCTGCCGAACAGGCCTCAGGAGGATTCGCTACAGCTTGTGCCGTCGGGCTTTCGCCATGATCCGCTTCGAGCGATGGCAGCGCCGGACGATGTCCAAACGCCCATGCGCCGTGGCGTTGCACGTAAACCGGCACCCCGGAATACCGCTCCGGATCCAACACGTCGAGCACGTTAAGCCCGGTGCAGATCGACACATCGTGCTCGCTGCTGACACCGCCCATCAGGACGGCGACGCGCGTTCTTTCCCCCACGCCCATTATCGACGAAGGTTACCATGGTGCCCGCGACGTCCCGATCGCGCGCACCACCCACTGGAGACCCGATGCAGCCAGCCGAACTGTTCGAAAAGATGACCCAGAAGGTCGCCGCCCAACCCGGTCTCGTCGACGAGGTCAGCGCTATTTTCCAGTTCGATATCGCTGGCGACGACGGCGGTTCCTGGGTGGTAGACCTCAAAAACCCGCCAGGGAGCGTGGCCACGGGCACGAGTGACGCCGCCGACTGCGTTATCAGTGTCAGTCAGAAAGACTTCGCCGGCATCATGACCGGCAGCGTCGACCCGCAAACTGCTTTCATGATGGGGCGCATCAAGGTCGCAGGCAATTTCATGCTAGCGACCAAGCTGCGCGCCCTCATGTAGCTCTAGCTGGCAGCCGCCGCCTCGTCCTCGTCCTGATCCATCAGCGCGGCAATGCCGCGAGGCTGGAACGCATTCGTCGGGAACTCGGTCGGCGCTTCAATTTCGTCTTGCCCAACCTCGGACTCGTCGGAGCCGAAGTTGCCGCCGAACGGCGACGGTGTGGCCGCCTCGACAACCGGCGTCGGGGCAACCTCAGCGGGAGCCACCGCCGTTTCGCCTCCCGCGCGGAAGCGGTCGAGCTCCTGGACGGCAGCGCACAGGAAGGGCATTACCACCTCGGCTTTCGCGCTTCGCGCGAACCGCCACAACATGGCGCTGCTCCCAGACATCAAGCGCGTTCTCGAGTTCGCTACGGCCTTCACTCATGGTCTCGCCTCCGCGCGGCGCGCATGTCGCCGCCAGGCAGAAGAATGTTCTACCCCATTAAACGCGAACCGGTAACGTAGTTTAAACCCTTAATGAACACCGTTGATCACTTAGCCCACTAAATACCGTCCAAGATCTCCGAAAACCTCTTAAAATCAACGTTCCCGCCGGAGATTACAACCGCGACGCTGCCCGCTACAGGGAGCCGCCCGGCAAGGAGCGCGGCTACTCCCACGGCGCCGCCGCCCTCCGCCATCACACGATGCTCGCGATACAGCGATCGCATCGCCGCCGCGATCTCCTCCTCGCTGACTTCGGTGTACTCGTCGACCAGCTCCGACACCAACGCCAGCGTGTGATGGTTCTGCGGGCCGAGATTCCCGGCGAGTGCGTTGGCGACTGTGTCTTCCTCGGGCAGGCGCACTAGCTCGCCCGCTTCCACGCTGCGCGCCATCACTGGCGCTGCGGCTGCCGAGACGCCCACGATCCGGACCCCAGGCTGCGCCGCTTTGAGCGCCAAAGCAACGCCGGCGATAAGACCCCCTCCCGAGAGTGGTATCAGCGCCATATCGATTTTTACCAGCTGCTCGACCAGCTCAGCTCCGAGTGTGCCCTGACCTGCAATAACGTCGGGGTCGTCGAACGGGTGCACGTACTCGAGCCCATCGTCTCGGGCCCGTCGTAGCGACTCCGCCTCGGCCTCTTCCATCGTTGCGCCCATCACGACGGCCGTGGCGCCGAGTTCGCGGATGGCCGCCAGCTTCGCCGGGTCGACCCACTCGGGAACGCAGATGACCGCCCGGATCCCCAACGTGTTCGCCACGAAAGAAGTCGCCAGACCGTGGTTCCCGCTGGAGCACACGACGACACCCCGGGACCGCTGCTCCGCGGTCAACGACAGGATCTTGTTGGCAGCGCCCCGCAGCTTGAAGGAGCCTGTCCGTTGCAGTGAATCGAGCTTGAGCGCAACCTGGGCGCCGGTATGATCAGACAGCCACGGCGAATCAACGACGGGCGTTCTCAGGGCAATCGCGGCGATCCTGTCGCGCGCCTTGTCGATGTCGTAGAGCGAGTGCATATGGCGGCTGACCTTAGCACCATGCGGGGCCTGTGGGTCGAGAACGGCAACGCCGTGGTGCGCGACGATATCCGCCGGCCCACGCCCAAGCCCGGGTGGGCGCTGATCGAGGTCGGCCTGAGCGGGGTCTGCGGCACTGATCTGCAGATCCTGGACGGCTACGCGGAATTCACTGGGATCCTCGGCCACGAGTTCGTGGGGCGTGTGATCGAGGGATCCGAGCCGTGGCTCGGGCAGCGCGTTGTGGGCGAGATCAACATTGGCTGTGGCGAGTGTGATCAGTGCCAACGAAACAGCCGACACTGCCCGCGCCGCGGCGCTCTCGGCATCCGCGAACTCAACGGCTCCTTCGCCGAGTACCTCGTGCTCCCCGAGCGCAACCTGCACCGGGTGCCCGCCTCCGTGTCAGACGCTGACGCGGTGTTTGTCGAGCCACTAGCGGCAGCATTCCACGTCGCTGACCACGTGCCGCAGGCTGCCGCGGTGCTCGTCGTCGGGGACGGACGTCTTGGCCAGCTGACGGCGCGCGCCCTGCACTCGGCTGGACGAGCCGTGAGCGTTGTCGGACGCCACCCGTCGAAGCTCGCACGGCTCGAGAGTCTTGGCATTGAAGCAGGCGGAGCGGCGCGCGGCACCTTCGACGTGGCCGTGGAGTGCAGTGGCAACCCGAGTGGCTTCGCGACCGCGTGCGCCGCACTGCGCCCGGAGGGAACGCTGGTGCTCAAGAGCACGTTCCCTCCACCATCGGAGATCGACGCCTCGATCCTGGTGGTCAACGAGATCACCACGGTCGGATCCCGTTGTGGTCCGTTCGAGCCTGCTCTTGAGGCGCTGTCTCGCGGCGCGATCGAGGTTGCCGACCTGGTCGATGCGAGGTTCGCTCTGGCCGACGCGAACCAGGCGCTGGCACAAGCCCGCAGGCCAGGGATCATTAAGGTTCTCGTTGACTCGAAGTCTCTGCCGATGCCGTAGCCAGCCGCCGCCAGCAAAGCCATTTTTCTTAACGACATCCTTAAGGAGAACGACGCGCGGCCCGGAATCTTGTGGAGTAACCTGCCGGCAGTCGGAGACACCCATCGCCGAGGGAACCCCAGCAGTCCAATGAGTACCCGAGCCGAGTCCATCCGCCGCGGGCTGATGCTGGCGCTCCTGCTGTACGGCTTCTTCGTCGGACTCGACCTGATGGGGATCTCGTTCAAGCTCATGGGGCGCGGCTTCGCGGAGGCCCTTCTCGCTACGACGTCGAACCCGTTCGTGGGCCTCATTATCGGTCTGCTCGCGACCAGCGTGATCCAGAGTTCCTCTACGACCACCTCGATCACCGTGGGCCTTGTCGCCGCTGGAGCCCTGACGATCGATGGCGCCATTCCCATCATCATGGGCGCAAACATCGGGACGACCGTGACCAACACGATCGTGGCGCTCGGCCATATGGGACGTAGTGAGGAATTCGAACGAGCGTTCGCCGGGGCGACCATCCACGACTTCTTCAACTGGATGGCCGTGCTCATACTCTTACCGCTGCAGGTGGCGACCGGGGTCCTGGGACGCGCCGCGGGCGCCATGGAGTCGGTCCTCGAGGGGGCCGGAGGAATCAAGCTGTTCAACCCGCTGAAGGCCGCGGTTCACCCCGCCGCCGAGTGGCTCTCCGGCCTGACCGGGGGCTCCGGCACGCTCACCCTCGTTATCGGCCTTGCGATGATCATCGTCGCTCTCAAGCTACTGGTTGATGTTCTACGCGCCGGTCTCGGCACGGCAACCGACGAGCTCATTCAACGGACGCTCTTCCGCACCAGTCTCAGGGCCATTGGCGTTGGCACGGTCGTGACGGTGGGTGTGCAGAGCAGCTCGGTCACAACGTCCGTACTCGTGCCGCTGGTAGGCGCAGGCGTCATCACGCTCGAGCAGATGTTCCCGTTCACTTTGGGCGCGAACATCGGCACCACCATCACGGCAATCCTTGCCGCCCTGGCAACCGGCGAACCTGCGGCCGTTACGGTGGCGATGGCCCACCTGTTATTCAACCTGATCGCAACGTTGCTGATCTACGGCATCCCGCAACTGCGTGCTATTCCGCTGGCCCTAGCTCGGCGCCTGGGTGCTCTCGCGGCCCGTCGCCGGATGCTGGCACTGGTCTACGTGGCGCTTCTCTTTTTCGGCCTTCCCCTGGCGCTCCTGGCGCTGAGCGGCGGCCTGCCTACCGGCACCCCATAGCGCACCGCGCGGTCGCTCCGCTCGTTGCGGACGAGAAGACGAAGACCCCCGCCAGCGACCCGAGCAAGATCAGGACCCCAGTGGTCGCAACAACGCCTGGAGCATGAAACCGGTCGCCTTGG
>Ga0302135_10001330_pt1 | contig 14888 bp, 16 predicted proteins | sample CBN3_surface_MG_FD_203119 | JGI IMG/M metagenome (GOLD analysis project Ga0302135, IMG submission 203119) | Marine microbial communities from Western Arctic Ocean, Canada - CBN3_32.1 | ecosystem: Environmental > Aquatic > Marine > Oceanic | place: Canada: Western Arctic Ocean | collected...
CAGCTCGTCAAAGTCCATCACAACATCAATAACTCACGGGTCACCGAGGTCAGCACCTCGCACCCCTCTTCTGTCACCAGCACATCGTCCTCAATGCGCACGCCACCCCACCCGGGGAGATAAGCACCAGGCTCGACAGTAAACACCATCCCTGGCCGCAGGATGACCTCTGAAGCGCCGGCATCGGACCGCGACCTAGCCACGCGCGGTGATTCATGAACCTCAAGGCCTAGCCCATGACCCGTGCCATGGGTGAACGCGTGACCCAGCCCCCGATCGTCCAGAACCCGGCGGGCCGCCGCGTCTACCTCCGACGCGATCATACCTGGTCGAATGGCCTCGATGGCCGCACGCTGCGCATCAAGAACGGCGGAGTACACCAGGGCTGATTTCGCTGAACATTCGCCAACCGAGACAGTCCGCGTCAAGTCGGAGCAGTATCCGTCCAAGACCCCGCCAAAGTCCAGCACCACCAGGTCCCCCGCGTCGATGCGCCGGTCTCCGGCTTGATGGTGGGGGCGCGCGCCGTTTGGACCGGAAGCGACAATCGTATCGAAGGCTGTCCGGTCGTACCCTGCCAACCGCACGGCCCCTTCAATCGCCCCGGCGACTTCCCGCTCCGTGGCGCCGGGCCGCACCGAGCCAAAAGCGGCTTCCGCCACCGAGTTCAGGCCACTGGCGGCCTGCCGGAGCTGCTGCTGCTCGTGTGCATCCTTGACGATTCGAGCGTCCTCGATCAAGTTGCTTGTCTGGCGCAGCTCAACGAAGGTGCTGACTGAGCCGAGCGCCTCCCTCAACCAGACATGTCGAGCCACGGTCATGTGACCGGCCTCAATGCCGACCCGTGCGCACCCCAATTCTCTGATGCACTCCACGATTGCTTGGTCGTAGCTGGCCGGCACGTTCCGAACGCGGATACCCGGACACGCAGTCGGTGACGCCTGCCGCTGATCGACAGCCTCAGCATAACGAGCGTCCACCAAGAGGTCGGCATCCTGGCCCGTCAACAGCATGACGCCAGCGCTGCCCCCATGGTTCGAGAGATAGAACACATTCGGTAGGCTGGTCACCAGCAGGGCGTCAATATTCAGCCCTCCGAGTTCGGCCCGAGTACGGCGCTGGCGGTCGCTCAGAATCTCACCCGGAGCCAGCGACACTTAGGTCTCCCTTTCGTGGCGCAACGTTCTATCCTCGAGCAGCAACCGCAGCCACTCCTTGAGCCGCGCAAGCGCAATCACCTCGCGCGAGACAGCTGGTGCCTCGTGCCAGAGGATCGGACGTGGCTCCGGAACGGCAGGTGCCTGCTCCTGCGCCGGGCCCAACAACCCTGAGTCTACGATCTCGTGCACACCCTTCAACATCGCAACCGGCTCCAAGAATGACCGATGCTGCCGGCTGTCCATCTCTGACTCGACCGGCTTCAAACTGACCTTTGGCGTGACCTCCAAAACAACGTCCGAGCCCTCTTCTGGAGCAACCTCTGGAGCAATAGTGGGCCGCTCCGTCCCCCTCTCGGTCGGCACCATCTCTGCCTCGCGTGCGGCCGGCACGTCCGGTGGAGCGGCGGCCGCCTCTCGCTCGCAGATCTCGGCAAGCGCACGACTCGCGAGAAGGTTCTCTGGTGCCAACGCGAGCACAGTCTCCACCTCGGCCCTGGCATCAGTCAGGTTCCCGATCTCGATCAGCGCTCGACCCAGGGTTACGCGGGCGGAGACGTACGCCGGACGAGCGACGAGACCGCTCCGGGCGACGCGGATCGCCTCGGCTAACCGCCCCATCCGACGGTATTTCTCGGCAAGAAGGGCAAACGACACGGATCCTGGGTCGCCAGCAATCCGTCGCTCGAGGTCGTCGATGCGGGGGGGACGGGCCACGCCGGAATTATCGTCGAATCCGGCGTGACTCGTCGCGTGCGCGGGTCGGGTTCCTTACTGCACCACCACAGCAACGGTCGTCGTCGCGGTGCGCCCAAGGTTATCCGCGATGGTCAACTGAACCACGTAGGTTCCGGCCACCGCGAACACGTGCGTCGTGGTCGGCGTGGCCAGCGTTATGGCCACCGTGCCATCGCCGAAGTTCCAGGCATAGGAGGCGATCGTCGTCCCGATCCCAACGGTGGACGCGCTCGCATTGAAGCTGAGCGTGGTCCCGGCCACGCTGGCGCTCGATGGCGACACCGTGAAGGACGCGGTAGCCGGGAAGGTCGGCGACACGCTCAGGCTCGCATTGCCGGTCTGACCGCGATCGTCGGTCACCGTCACCGTCACCACGACTGTCTGGCTCGACAGGAACGTCTTGGTCACGGTCGGCGTGGTGGTCGTTTGCGTGGTCCCGTCCCCGAAATCCCAGGCGTAGCCCACGATGCTGTGGCCCGTCGCCGCCGTCGCCGTGGCGGTGAAGGTGGCCTGCTGATCGACGACCGGCGCGGCAGGCGCCACGACGAGAGACACCGTCGGAGCCGCCGGCGCCGTGATCGTCACCACCGTGCGCGTCGACGCCACTGTGCCCGCCGCATCCGTCACGGTCAACGCCACGGTGTAGGTGCTGCCGACGGTGTAGGCATGCGTCGCAATCCGTCCGGTCGCCGACGCCCCATCACCGAAGTCCCATGCGTAGGTACAGCGGTCATCACAGGGCGCGCCCTCATCAGTCGTCCCTGACGCGTCGAATGTCACCGTCTGGAGCGTCTCCGGTGCAGTCGGCGAGACCGTAAAGACGGGAACGGGCGCACTCGCATTCCGCACGCCGGTCAGTCCGATGGTGACACTCCGCACCGCCGCGTTGGCGAAGTTGGTGCCAACCGGCCTGACGATCACCCTAATCTCAGTCCCACCGATGGCGGTCTGCGGCGGCGCCGTCACTGCGAACGAGGCCCTCCCGTCGCTGCCAGTCACAACCTCCGACTCTGACAGCAGCACGCCGGGCACGGTGCCCACGGCCAGCGCGACGGTGAGGTGCTGCCCTTCCACCGGGCGGCTTTGCTCGTCGCGAACCGTCAGACTCACGATGGACTGCGAGCTGCCGTCTCGGGGGAGCTGATCGGGTGATGCGATCGCCGAAATCGACAGGCCGAATTCCGAGGGCCCGATCACCGCGGGCGCCTTCTGCCTCTTGATGTCGCATGCGGCAAGCGTCGTCGCCATCAGCACCAGCCCGGCGAGTAGCCGGACCGAGCACGGGCGGGTGGTGATGTCCATAGGTCCAGTCCTACTGAGGGTCGCTGAAGTTGCCGAAGAGAATGCCGATGTTGCCGACGACCACCACTTCGTTGCCGGCTAGATCACGGCCATAGAACGTGACCTCGGCGACCGTCGAGATGATGACGCTGCTCGAGCCAAGCGCCGCCAGCGGAGCCTCTTTCTTGGACGTATGCCGAACCAGCTCGAAGCTCTGCGTCACGCTCGCATCAACCGGGATAGTGAACGTCGTTGCGGATTCAAAGGGAAAGGGCACGTCCAAGCCCGCGGCGTTCCGTCCGTCGCTCCGGCGGTATACGACGCGGTAGCGGGTAATGGTCACCTGATTGAGAGCCGACGGGGTAGCCGTTACGCCCGGTACTCCCTGGTCCTTCAACACCAGGCGCATCGTCACCCGCCCGATGTCATTAAACACGGTGCCGTCCGTGATCACATCAGAGTCCAGCGTCCCGCTGAACACGGCAGACTGCGCCCCAGAGGCGGCCTCAAGGTTCACGATCACCACCTGCGATGGCGAACGTCCCTGATCCAGGGTGTACCTGCTGCACCCGGCGGCCGCGGCCGCGACCATCGCGAGCCCAGCCACGGCACCGATGAAATTCGTGTGTGTCGCCTGCACTGTCCTCACTCCTACATCCTGATGATCCGCGGCGTGATGAAGATCAACAACTCGCGGCTCTCGTCCGTGACACCGTCGCGCTTGAACAGCCACCCCAACAGCGGCAAGCGATGGAGCCCTGGTGTTCGATCCTGACTTGACTGCTCGCTACTGACGTAGATACCGCCGATGACAGTCGTCTCTCCGTCTTTCACCAACACCTGGGTCACCGCCCGCTGCGTGTCGATCGGCGGAATGTTATTAATCGAGCGACTGAAGTCTGGTGACGCGTTCTCAACGGCAATGCGCATGATCACGGTGTTGGCGGCAGTGATCTGCGGCGTCACCTTGAGCGTCAGCGCGGCATCCTTGAACGTCACCGTGACCGTGTTGTTTGCGACGGTCTGGATGGGTACCTGCACGCCCTGCGTGATCTCGGCCTCCACGTTGTTCTGGGTGGACACGCGCGGCGTCGACAACAGGCGCCCCTGTCCCTGGCGTTCGAGCGCGGACAGCGCTAGGTCGAGATTTAAGGCGCCGTTGACCGCGCCGAGGGCGACGCCAATCGCGGACGACGCGCCAGGCACGCCCAGGTTGACCAGCGTATTGGCGGCGTCGGTCTGCGGAGCCGGCGTCGGGGGCCCTTGTCTGCCACCCGTGCGGCCGGTGATGCTGGCCTGATTTGGAAAGGCAAGCGGAAGGGTGTTGCCCAACGCCTGGCTGGCCTGCGCGCCAACACCCCACTGGACACCCAGCGTCCGAGCGAACTCTCGAGTCGTCTGGACGATACGCGCCTCGATCTCCACCTGTGGCTGCGGCTGGTCCAGCGTCGTGATTAAATCCATTGCCCGCGCGAGCTGTTCCGGGAGGTCGTTGACAATCAACGTGTTTGTGCGCGCGTCGGTCTGGACCTGTCCCCGCGCGGAGAGCACGGTTCGCGTCAGCAGCGGCGCCACATCCTCTGCTTTGGCATAGCTGAGCGCGCGCGTGACCACCTCTAACTCCCCGGAGAGTGCCTGCTCCTCGGCGATCCTGCGGCGCTGGGCCTCCTCTTCGGCGATAACCAGGAGCGGAGTCACACGTACAATCGTGCCCTCCACCGAATACCCCAGCTTGTTCGCCCGCAGGATGATGTCAAACGCCTGATCCCAGGGGACGTCGCGCAGCGCCACATCCACCGAGCCCTGAATCGTGGGATCGATCACCATGTTCAAACCGCTGATCTCCGCGAAAGCGCGAAGCACTGCGCGGAGGTCTGCATTCTGAAAGTCCAGGCTCACTGCGTGTCCAGAGTAGGTCGTCGAATCCCCGCCTAGGCCGACCGTCAGCGCCGCGACCTTCGCCAGCGCGAGCGCCGAGGTGGCCCGCACCGCTGCTGGCGGCTGTGGTGGTCGCACGGCGCTCGGCTTAACCGCTGCGACGACCGACGACGGACTGGGCAGCGGATTCGCTGGAGGCGAGAGCGCGGGGCTCTCCGAGACGGCCGAAATAGCCACGGCTGTGTCCTTCTGCGCCGCTGCGAGCACGGCCACCTGGGCTTTCCTACGTGCGGTCTTCGAACGAATAGCGACTCCGACCGTATTGGATGACGTCGGTGCATCGAACACCACCGCCAGTTCGCGGCCCTCGGCCGCGTGCTCGATGCGAAACGTCACCCGCCGGCTCAGGCCGAGTACGACACGGCTCGACAAGGGTTTCTCTGGGCTGAGTCCAATGCGCACACTCGTGACCGGACCCAGCGTCAGCGGAACAACGCCAGGCAGCCCCGACGTGGTGTTGGGCAGATCCATCTCGAGCCGTGTTGGGCCCTCTGTCGGTTGCACGACGGTCGTCGCGCTGAGCGGACCGGTGCCATACATCGTCAACACCACCGCACTACCCCTCTGAACGGCGCGCACATCCTGGATGACGCTCGCAGGGCCGGCCGCGCTGATCATCGGCCTAGTCGAGGACGCGGAAACCGTGCGCTCGCCCGCTCCAGGCACACCGCCGGCAGCGCCAGCTATGCCCGTCGTGGCAATGGCGCCTGCCACCGCCAGTGCACCAGCGCAGATGGAGAGTGTGATTCGTGGATGCATAGTTACTTGCTCTCTTCGGCCTGTCGGAGTGATTTCCGTACGGCCCGCTCCTTCTGCAGCGACAGCGGGTCGTCGACCTGCTGCAGAATCACCATCGCCTCTTCTGTGATCGTCTGAATCGTCCCGTCTAACAGCTTGTCGCCGGGACGCACGATGTAGGTCCGGTTGTCAGCGCCCTGCACGAGCGCAACGAATCCTGTGCGACTGTTCAGCGTGCCCTTTAGGGCAACCTCCGAGACGGACAGCCCCGCCAAACCCTGGGGCCGCGAACCCATCGTCAGGCGTTCACCATCAGTCCCGCTGTTGAGCAGGCTGACGAACGGATCTCGGCGGCCGCCGGAGTCGTACCGGAACCCCGTCGTCTCAGTAGGTGTCGGAGCCACGGTGCCTGGCGCCGTCTGGGCCGCCTGTGCAGGCGCGATTCCCATGACGCACACGCACGAACAGGCAAGCAGGCACACCGACCTCATGCCGCCGGCCCCGTATCCCCAGATGTCGTGGCCACGGGTCCCGAACCGGTGGGGTTCAGCGCCGGACGTTCGACCAACACGAACGTAGTGGCGGTGCACTCCACGGTGATCGTGCCTAACCCGTCTTGCGTCTCCCTCGTCCTGATCCGAAGGTCGCTCACATTGATGATGCTTGGGAACCGACTGACGCGCTCCAGAAACGCTCCTAGGTCGTGGTACTCGCCCTCAAGCTCGAGGCCAATCGGCCACGCGTCGTACATCTGCTGACCCGCCACCGCCCTCGACGTGAACCCCCGGATCGACAGGTTCGACTGGGTGGCCATGCCCTGGATACGTCGGAGCAGGTCGCCAACGTCCTTCTCCTCAGGCAACACCGCCCTTAGCCGCTCGAGGTCGCTCTCGAGTTGAGTCACCTGAGTTCGAAACTCGGGCAGGCGACCCGCCGTTTCCAGACCCTTGTCGATTTCCAGTCTGAGGGTTTCCAGTTGGCTCAAACGAGCGGCCATTCCGTCCTGCGCCGGTCGTGCGTAGAAATTCCAGAACACACCGGATCCGGCGAGCGCCAGCGCCAGGAATGCACCGACCTCGCCGTACCAGGGAAGCTTGCTGAGGCTCGGCATATCAGCGCTCTCTGTCGCCCGACGCAAGCACATCGGCTGGCTGAGGAGCCAGCTCCGCCTTGACGGTAAAGCGAATAAGGTCGAGATTCGAGCCGGTACGCGACGCCACCGCGCCCCGCTCCACCTGGCTATCGATGATCTCGATCGGTTTGCTGAACAGATCGTTGTGCTCGAGATTGCCGACGAAATCTAAGAGTCCGATGAGCGAGGTGCTACGCCCCTCGATCGTCACCTCCTCATCTTGCTGAGTGAGTTGGGTGAGCCACAGCATGTCGGGCAGACTCCGACTGACCAGATCGAGCATCTGGACCGGCACGCTCTGACCACGGCGTAACTGCTCGATGAGCGATACCCGCTCCTGCAACTGCTGGCGCCGTTCGTCGAACTGCCCCACCTCTTCGATGACCGCTTTCAGGCGGATCGACTCCTGTTGGGCGGCGTTCAGTTCGGCATCGAGCTGCATCGCCTGCTGGGCGAGCGTCAAGTACCACCAGCCGACGAGCAGCGCCGCCGCCACCAAGATCAGGCTGGAAGCAAGGGTCAGGCGCTGACCGATGTCGACGGTGGATATGCGGCGTGCCTTACGCTTGGGCACGCCGCGCAGATTTATCCTGATCACCGTTCACCTGCCCGTCGAAGTGCCAGCCCCACCGCCACCGCAGCCGTGGCCGCAGGCTCCGCCTGGTCCACACCAAGCTTGCGGGCGTCCCAGGCGATGGTCCGAAACGGGTTGAGTTCCTCCACGGGGGCGCCGAACTGCTCGTGAAGCATCCAGGTGAATCCGTCCACGCGAGACGCACCGCCACTGACCAGGATTCGATCGATTCGGTCTGCAGACGCAGTCGCTTTGAAGAAGTCGAAGGTCTTCTGTATCTCGAGAAGGACGCTTTCCGTGACAGCGTGTAGCACCGCCTGCGCCTCGTCGAACGTGCCACCGTCAACCGAAATCCCTCTCTTCAGCTGATCGGCGGCCTCGAAAGGCAGATCGAGCTCTCGCTGGAGCGCCTCGGTGTAGGCGTCCCCCCCCATGAAGATGTCCCGCGTGAAGACCGGCTGCTCCCCGTCCAGGATGTGGATGTTGATGGCACTTGCGCCTGCGTTGAGAAGAACAACCACCTCGTGGGGGCTGAGGCCGTAGTTCATCTCGAAGGCGTTCTGGAGTGCGAACGCGTCCACGTCGACGACCACCGCCGTGCGACCGGCGCGCGCGATGACGCCAGAATAGTCAGAGATCTTTTCCCGCTTCGCCGCAACTAGCAGCACTTCCATGCTGCCCCCGGAGTCCGAGCCGGTGCCCGGGTTGAGTATCTGGTAGTCGAGGTTCACGTCCTGAATGTCGAACGGTATGTACTGCTCAGCCTCCCAGTGGATCGACTCATCCAGTTCAGCTTCGGTCATGACAGGCAGTGTGATCTTCTTGACGATCACGGCATTGCCCGACAGCGATGCGCAGACCTCCTTGGAGGAGAACGCCCGTTCTCCATCCAGCAACCTGCGAATGGCGTCAGACACGGTCTTCGAGTCGACAATCGCGCCGTCCACAATACTGTTCGGGGGTACGGGCTCTGAACCGTACGCGGCCACAGCGTATCCCTTGCCAGTCGGGCGCAACTCGACCGCCTTGACTGCGCTGGACCCGATATCAAGCCCCACTATCGCCTTATGTCGCCAAACCACGATGTCTTATTGCATCCTCCAGACGGGAGGGCCGTGGCCTCTTGGACCAGGCGCTCTGGATCCCTTCCAGTCGTCTTATCAAGACGTATCGGACGTTGCCAAGTTTCCAACACAGTTGCCAGGTTTGCAGCACAGGGGCCCGTCCGAGGCGCCGGTGCGAGCGCCGAATGTAACGGTCTCGAATGGCTTGACAATCCCTGGAACCGTCCGTATTATCAGGGTTTGCTGTTCTCCGTTCCGCCTAGGCATTAGAGGCCTGCGGGTCTAAGCTGTCCGACATCGAGGCACTTCGTTTGTTCATGCGTACGTTCGTTGCTAGCAAAAACCCAGACGAAAAGCGCTGGCTCGTGATCGACGCCGATAAGATGGTGCTCGGTCGAGTGGCCACGCTCGCCGCCAAATTGCTGCAAGGTAAACATAAGGCCACCTATACCCCCTTCATTGACACGGGCGACCATGTCGTCGTTGTTAACGCCCAGCAGGTCAAACTGACAGGACGTAAAGAAGAGCAAAAGCTCTACCGCTATCACAGCGGCTACGAAGGTGGGCTCCGTGAAGTGCGAGCCGGCGTCATGCGTCAGCGTCGGCCGATCCGACTCGTGGAGGAGGCCGTTCGAGGCATGCTTCCCAAGACGAAGATGGGCAATGCGATGTATCGGAAGCTGAAAGTGTACGCTGGCCCAGAGCATCCACACGCCCCGCAAAAACCGACATCCATCGAGGTCGTATAGTCTTGCCAGCCACTGAGTACTACGCAACTGGACGTCGAAAGACATCCACCGCCCGCGTATTTCTGCGCCCAGGCACCGGAGTCATCACTATCAATCGTCGTGAATTCACCGACTACTTCCCCACCGATTCGATGCGTCTTCAGGTGCGACGTCCACTGACCCTCACCGAAGCGACCGAACGCTTCGACATCCTCGCCACTGTGGCAGGTGGAGGAGTCAATGGTCAGGCGGGCGCGGTCCGCCTCGGCATTGCCCGCGCGCTCGTTGAGTCCGACGCCGAACTGCGGAGGGCGCTCAAAAAGGGCGGCCTGTTGACGTCGGATTCGCGAATCAAAGAGCGCAAAAAGTACGGTCTAGCTGGCGCCCGCAAGCGGTTCCAGTTCAGCAAACGTTAGAGAGCCAGGAGGACGCTTGTCCGCGATTTCGATTCAGGATCTACTCGAAGCCGGAGTGCACTTCGGCCACCAAACGAAGCGGTGGAACCCGAAGATGAAGCAGTACATCTTCGGGGAGCGAAACGGCATCTACATCATTGATCTGAACAAGACGGCGAAACTATTCGCGGCCGCCGAGGAGTACCTCTCCAGGCTCGCAATGGAAGGTCGAACGATTCTTTTCGTCGCCACGAAACGTCAGGCACAGGATGCGGTCGCGGAGGAAGCTGTGCGCTGCGGGATGTTCTACGTCAACCAGCGTTGGCTTGGCGGTCTCCTGACCAACTTCACGACGATTCAACGCAGCCTCGGCCGGCTTCGAGACATCGAGGCAATGGCGACCGACGGCCGATACGACACGCTCTCCAAGAAGGAAATATCTCGCAACGAGAAGGAGAAGCGCAAGCTCCTCAAGAACCTCGAGGGGATCCGACACATGTCTCGCTTGCCAGACGCAATCTTTATTGTGGACACGCGCAAAGAAAAGATCGCGGTTGACGAAGCGAGAAAGCTGAAGATTCCGGTCGTCGGCGTCGTGGACACCAATTGTGACCCCGATGAGGTGGACTATGTCATTCCCGGCAATGATGACGCTCTGCGAGCCATCAAGCTCTTCGCCTCCAAGGCCGCGGATGCGGTCCTGAGCGGTCAGGCGCTGCGTGAGTCGCGCGAGGCCGAGAAGGCTGCGGCCGAGGCCGAAGAAGCCGCCGCTGCGGACGACGCGGCCCGTCTGACGAGGGTCGTTCGTCCTCAGCGTCCGCCGCCTCCCACCGAGCCGTCAACGCCGCCCCCCACTCCCGCGGGCGCCTAGCCACTTCGCAGGGCGCTCAGCGGCTCTGAAGCGCCGGCCCGAGCAAGCAGGGTCGGCGATTGTACGTACAACCCGGGGCACCACCCCCGACCTCGCGGCTATCGGCCGACGGAGACCACCTAGATGGCAACGATTAGTGCGGCATTAGTCAAGCAACTTCGCGACAGAACAGGTGCGGGGATGATGGAGTGCAAGGGGGCCCTCTCCGAAGCGAATGGCGACTTGGAGGAGGCGAACACCATCCTGCGTAAGCGCGGACTGGCTCAGGCGGCGAAGCGAGCCGGTCGGGCCACCGCCCAGGGCGTGGTCGGGAGCTACATCCACCTCGGCGGCAGAATCGGCGTCATGGTGGAACTCAACTGCGAGTCGGATTTCGTCGCCCGCACCGAGAACTTCCAGGATCTCCTAAAGGAAGTGGCGATGCACATTGCCGCGGCCGACCCAAAGTGGGTTCGACGCGAAGACGTGCCTCAGAAGGCAATCGCGCAGGAGAAGGCCATCTACCTTGCGCAGATGGAAGACTCGGGAAAACCTGCGCCGGTAATCGAGAAGATCGTCGAGGGCAAACTCGGAAGTTTCTACTCCCAGTTCGTCCTCCTGGATCAGCCCACGATCCGGGATACGGCGATCACCGTGGCGCAGCTCGTGGCCCAAACGTCGGCAAAGACCGGCGAAAACATCACGATCGGTCGATTTACGCGATATCGCGTCGGCGAGTCCGCCGAGTAACCATCACGACAAGGATACTGAAACAGGACGGGCTATAATCCTTGCTCGTGTCAGACTCGTCCCCCTCGCCCGTCTACTCGCGCGTCCTCCTCAAGCTTTCCGGCGAGGCGCTGATGGGTGATGAAGCCTACGGCATCAACCCGGCGGTAGCCAGCCGCATCGCCAAGGACATCGGGGCGATCCAGACACTCGGCGTCGAGACGGCCATCGTCATCGGTGGCGGCAACATCTTCCGCGGCCTCGCCGCGAGCGCTCGTGGCATGGACCGTGCCACCGGTGACTACATGGGGATGCTGGCCACCGTGATCAATGCCCTAGCCCTCCAGGACGCGCTCGAACAGATCGGCGTCAAAACCCGCACCGTCAGCGCCATCGAGATGCGTGCCGTCGCAGAACCTTTCATCCGCCGAAAGGCCATCCGCCACCTTGAAAAGGGGCGCGTGGTCATCTTCGCTGCCGGGACTGGTAACCCTTATTTCACCACGGACACGGCAGCTGCTTTACGGGCCATGGAAATCAAGGCCGATGTCATCCTCAAGGGCACGAAAGTCGATGGCATCTATTCCGCCGACCCCCTAGTGCACCCCGATGCTACAAAGTATCCAACCATCTCGTATCTGCAAGTCATTGAACGCCAACTCAAGGTCATGGACACCACCGCCATCACCCTCTGCATGGACAACAAACTTCCGATTGTCGTGTTCAACCTCCGCCAGACCGGGAGCATTCGTAGGGTGATTCTTGGTGAGGCAATCGGCACAACCGTGAGTCAGTAAGTGGCGTGCCTCGTCATCAACAAAGCGCCTTTCTGTGGAGCATTCAGGATGACGAAGCTGCTCCTTCCCGACCATGTCCAGCATCCTCGGTCGTCGCGTTAGGTCAGCCTGGCGCCGCGCTCAGACATCACTTTCACCCATGACAAGGACAGGCCACTGACATGGATTTTAACGACCTCACTAGCATGTCCGCGTCCGTGAAGGCTCGGATGGATACCGCCATCGACCATGTGCGGCACGAAATGGCCGGCGTGCGAACCGGGAGAGCGTCGGTCAGCCTGCTCGACGGTGTTCACGTCGTGGCCTATGGCACGAAGATGCCACTGAACCAGGTGGCTACCCTGTCGGTACCGGAGCCGGCGATGATCGTGGCCCAGCCATTCGACCCGTCACTGATTGGCGCGATCGAGAGGGGCATTCAAGGTGCAGGCCTCGGGCTGAACCCCTCCAACGACGGCACCATCATCAGGATTCCGCTCCCACCGCTCAACGATGACCGCCGAAAGGAGCTCTCCCGACATGCGCACAAGCTCGCCGAGGACGGCCGCAACGCCATCCGGCTGGTTCGCCGTGAGGCCAACGAGCGCCTCAAGAAGCTCCTCAAGGATTCTGAAGTGTCCGAGGACGACGAGCGGAGGGGGCTTGACCAGGTGCAGAAGATCACCGACGAACATGTCGGGATAATCGACAGTCTGCAGAAAAAGAAGGACCAGGACCTGCTGGGTCACTAGCTGCCTGACGCTTGACTGACGGAGCGCCAAGCACCGGCTCAGGTGGCTAGTCGCCGAACGATACGCCGAGCGCACGCGCCGTCTTGATGAGGTCGATGTCGAGCGGAACGGTCTTGGTACGGCCAACGATGTCGGCCAGTGGAACAGCGACGATGTCAGGCGGCCGATTTGCAACCATCATCCCAAAGGTGTTGGTCAGCAGCAGTTCCACCGCCTTGCCACCGAATCGAGTAGCCAGCGTGCGGTCAAAGGCGGTGGGCGCCCCACCCCGTTGCAAATGCCCGAGCACGACGCACCGGACCTCCTTCTCAACGCGAGGCTCCAGTTCACGCACACACCGCATGCCGGCACCGCCCAGACGCTCTGCATAACCGTCGTGCGCCGCCTCCTTGACGACTGCCTGACCGTCTTTCGGCATTGCCCCTTCGGCCACCACCACGATGCTGAATCTTGCCCCCCAACGCTCACGCTGCCGGATGCGCTCCGCAACCTTGTCGGCGTCGTACGGGATCTCCGGAATCAGAATGACATCGGCGCCGCCGGCCACGCCGGCATGAACGGCGATCCACCCGGCATTCCGGCCCATCACTTCGACGACCATGACCCGCCGGTGCGCCGCTGCAGTCGTGTGCAACCGATCGATCGCGTCGGTGGCGAAGCTGACGGCAGTGTCGAAACCGAAGCAGCTGTTCGTACCGACGATGTCGTTGTCGATCGTCTTCGGCACGCCCACGAGCGGCACACCGAGTGTGTGGAACTTGTGAGCAATCGCCAGCGTGCCATCACCCCCGATGCACACCAGACCGTCGAGCGACAAGACGCCGAGCATCTCTAGCACGCGCTCGGTATAGTCGAAGGTGCCATCGGGCGTTTCGATAGGGACGACAAACGGATCTCCCCGGCTCACCGTCCCGAGAATCGTACCACCGAGGCGTATGATCCCGGTGACGTCATGCGGCGCCAACTCTCGTGTACGGCCTCGAAAGATCAATCCGTCGAAGCTATCTTCCAGCCCCAGGACCGCGACCCCCGCGTTGTGGGCACTCTTGACCACGGCACGAATAACCGCGTTCAAGCCTGGCGCGTCCCCGCCGCCCGTGAGCACGCCGATTTTCTTTGGGGTTGGCATCTGACAAGAAGGGGCGCCTAGCATAGGCGTCGCTGACGCCTATGCTACACTCGAAAAGATTTCATTCCGGCACAGGGATTTTCACTCGCGTGCCATGCTCAGCACACGATTGGGCGGCTAGCTCAGCTGGGAGAGCGCCGCGTTCGCAACGCGGAGGTCGGGAGTTCGAGCCTCCTGCCGTCCACCACTTTCATTCAGCAATTCTGAGATCTCTGATGCGGTTGACGCGTCGTCATCTGTCGCGTCCGTGCGTTGTGACGGCTCTGTCAGGCTAACTCTCCTCTCGGCACAATGTCCGGATGATACGTCGTCGATCCCACTACCTGGGATACCGCTTTCCGCCTGACATCATCAGCTACGCCACGTGGCTCGACTACCGATACTGCCTGAGCTTCCGGTCTTTCGCCGACTCTTGCGGAGCCAGCGACAGACCCCGTGTCGGCTCGTCACCGACAAGCTGGGCAGCTACGGTGTCGCGTATCACGACCTCATGGCGTCGCTCACCCACGACACGGCCCCTTACGCGAACAATCGCGCCGAAGCGTCGCATCAGCCCACGCAACAACGAGAGCGTCACATGCGAGACTTCAGCTCACCCGACCACGTGAGTGTTTCTTGCATATTTACGGAGTCGTGCAGGATCTGTTTCGAGTCGGGCGACAACGGTTGAGGGCGGTTCATCATCGACTGCTTCGAGCTCGAGCTCTCCGTGTGTGGGACGCGGTGACCGCAGCCTGAATCCCTACCCCGATTGCCCTCAGCCTCGCCTGCACTCGTTAAGTTGACAGAGCCATGCGAATACAACGAGGAGCAACCGAAGAAAGGACTGGGCGGGCTCACGCCCGCCCTCTACGCCCAGCAACTCGCCTCGGAGGGCAGTAGTCACCCCAGGACTCTAAAGCCAACT
>Ga0302135_10001336_pt1 | contig 14857 bp, 9 predicted proteins | sample CBN3_surface_MG_FD_203119 | JGI IMG/M metagenome (GOLD analysis project Ga0302135, IMG submission 203119) | Marine microbial communities from Western Arctic Ocean, Canada - CBN3_32.1 | ecosystem: Environmental > Aquatic > Marine > Oceanic | place: Canada: Western Arctic Ocean | collected 2017-09-15
GAGCAAGCCATTAGCCGCACCCTGCACCGCTTCGGAAACCTCATTTCCGCCAGCAACGAATAAACACTGGTTGGTGTATCGGGCATTGGGCGGCCAGACTGGACCCATGCCCGACCATTCCGACCGATCCAGCCAAGGAGCCTTAGGGGCCCTACGTATAGCCGACTTCTCCCGCGTGTTGGCCGCCCCGTTGGCCACCATGGTGCTGGGCGACTTAGGGGCCGACGTAATAAAGATCGAACAACCTGGCATGGGTGACGACACCCGCACTTGGGGGCCGCCATGGTGGGGTGAAGGCGAGGCCGCAACGAGCACCTACTACTTAGGCTTAAACCGAAACAAACGCTCCATTTCTTTAGACCTACGTCAAGAACAAGATCTGCAGGTAGCTCGACAAATCTGCCAAAGCGCCGACGTGGTGGTAGATAATTTTCGAACCGGCACTATGGAACGATTTGGCTTAGATCGCGAAAAACTGGCCAAGGTTCATCCCGGTGTTATTACCTGTTCGGTCACCGGTTTCGGAAGCACCGGGGCTGGGGCCGACCTCGCCGGCTACGATTTTTTGATTCAAGCCATGAGCGGGATCATGCACATCACCGGCGAAGTAGACGGTGAGCCTTCAAAAATTGGGTCTGCCATGGTGGACCAACTCACCGGCCTGTACGCCGCCGTAGGTATTTTGGCCGCCGTAGAAGAACGCCACCGCACCGGACTCGGCCAACACGTCGAGGTGTCGCTCATGCAGTCAGCGTTAGCCGGTTTACTAAACGTAGGGTCCGCTCATGTGGTTGCCGACGTAGACCCGGGCCGTCACGGAAACCGTCACCCTTCCATCGCTCCCTACGAGCCCTACCAAGCCGCCGATGGGCCGGTGGTGGTAGCAGCGGCCAGCCCTGTTTTGTGGGAGCGTCTCTGCGCAGCACTTGATCGCCAGGCTTGGAAAATCGACCCCCGTTTTGCCAACAATGAAGCCCGAGTAGCCAACGTAGAAGAACTAGCCGAAGAGGTAAACGGCGTGTTGGCAACCAACACCGTGAAGCACTGGGTTGCCTTGCTCCAAGAAGCAGGGATCCCCGCCGGCCCTATTAACAATGTGCGCCAAGCCTTTATTGCGGCCCAGGCTTTGGGACTTGACCCAATAACCACCTTGACCAATCAAGATAGTGAGTTTCGTTCGGTGCGATCACCACTCAAACTCTCGGCTACTCCACCGGCCGTGCGCCGCCCACCGCCCGTTAATGATCAACACGGCGAAGAAATTCGCCAAGAACTCTTGGACGATTAGTCAACCATGGGGTAGAGGTACCCCATAGGGCCCCCAATGTCAATAATCGAACCAAGGCTGGGCCAGGGGAGGGTGACCGAAAGTCCACCGAGATAGCCCGGGGCCACCGAGTACTCGTCAAAGTTGAGTTGCAAACCACCGGGGCTAAGTGCGAAATGGCCGAACACCGTGGGCGACGGCCACCCTTGCCAGTTTTCCAAAGGTTCTATACCCTCAACTTCAGAATTAAGGGAGTCAAAAGCTAACTGGCCGAGGCTGTCCACCCAATCGTTATCCGCAGAGAAAAGAGACTCCAAGGTAATGAGTTGCCCGGTTTCGGCGTTGAAGTTAAAAGACTGAGCCGACTCGTTTCCGTTAGCGGCACCGGAGAAATAAGACCAGTGGCGAATAACTACGCTGACCAAGTTAGGGGAGTCCATAGTGACCTCGGTGCCCCAATGAGCAAACGAACCACTCCCCGGCGTCCAGTTGGTGGTCATGTTGTAGTCAGCAGTTTCAATAGCCCACTCGATGTACCGATCAAGTTCGGTGTTGAGGTAACTCTCAATGGCGGCGTTGATGGTTTGGCTGGCTAAGGGGCCAGCGACTTGCACCCATTGAGCCTCAAAATCTACCCCACCCCACTCATTGGGATGGCTACAAGAAATGGACTTTGAGGTATAGGTATTTGCCCAACCTGCTTGGTGTTCTACTGGAGTAATGGCGGGGTTTTCGTTACGGCAGGAAAGAATTTCGTCAGTAAAAACATCAAGATTGGGTGGGGCCACGATGAAATTGGACAACGGGCCATCGGTGGCTAAGAGGTCGCTGACTTCGGCCCAATCAATGGTCACCACTGGGTCTTCAAATAAGCGAAACAGCGGGGCAAACAAAGTAAAGGTAAGGCCCTCGGGGGTAGGTGAAAAGTTGTCTAACTCTTCGGTTAAGTCCCAACCGGCGTCTTGAGCATCGGGGTATTTCTCAAGAACTGCCGCCGCCACCAAGGGAGCCAATTGGCCGGCCCAGTCCACACCCGGCAAGAAAATGTCAGTAGAGGACAACTGTTGGCCGGTGGCCAGGTCAAAAAGTATTTGTTGTGAAGCGTATTCCAAGCCGGCCCGCCCGTACCAAAAGGTGCCGCTAGTTATGGTGACCCCTAGCAGGCGAGGCGAGTCAAAGGATACGTCGATAGACCACCCGATTTCTGGGAGTGATCCAGCATCTCGATCAAAATCACCGGCAAAGGACAAGGTGTCCTCAAGAAACATTTCCGCCATACCGATACCGAGTTCTTCAAGCGTGTCGTTAACGGCTTGATCAACCCCCGTACCTGCTACCCGCAACCAAGAAACGTTCATAAAGAGAGCAAAATTGTCATCAGGGTTTTGTACCTCACACGAGGTGCTTACCGAAAGAAATTCATGGGGCCAATCGGCTTGACCGGTGACCGGTGAAATCTCGTAGGGCTGCTTTTGGCAAGTGGAAACTTTTTCCAGGAGGAGAGAATACTGTTCGGCAGGGGACAAGGTCGTGGTCGTGGTAGTGGAGGTGCTGGTGGCCATGGGGGCAGTGGTCTCAACGGGAGAGGCAGTGGTCGCTGGGGTAACGTCCAAGGTGGTAGTCGGTGGTTGAGTGTCGCTGCTGCCGCTACAGCCCGCTACTAGTAATCCGCTAATCAGTAGGGTCGCCCAAGGAAAGATTTTTACACTTCGCACTTGATCATTGTGACACAGATCGAAAAGCTTTGCCGGGCGGTTAAGGCTCAATTATGTTAAAAAACAACGGAAATTCAGTGAAGGTATCCCACAAAGCCAAGACCCGGTGTTGGTCACCTTCAATGGTGGCTTGACCTTCGTCTACCAATGTGGCCAACCCCTCGCCAGTGGAAACCAAGCGTTCAAGTTGTGCACGGCTACAGGTGATGGTGGCATCAGGAAGTTCATTGTGGCGACCCGGTACCGCATGTAAGGTCCCATTGGAGAGGGTTATCCGCACCGTTGGGTCATCATCAGAAAATACCCAGTTGATACGCAGCGAACCCAAAGCATCGGCCACCGGGCCGTCGATCTGGACTGCCAGATAATCAAAGATTTGTTGCACCGAAAGCCCGCTCGCCACATCGGCTGGAGGACGGCGAATGACCGGGAGGTCTAGTGTGCCTTGCCGCAATTCTTGAGCACCAGACAGGTACACATCGCGCCATACCCCAGACTCTGCTTGGTAAGCCAATTGTTCAAAGGATGCTGCTTGAAGGTCGCGGGCCGCCTGATTAGTGGGGTCAGCGAACACGGCATGGCGAAGCACCTGAGCAACCCAGCGGTAGTCCCCCTGCTCAAAAGAAACCTGAGCCTGTTCTAAAAGGCGATCCATGCCTCCCATGAATTCCACATAGCGGGTAGCTGCTTCGGTTGGTTCATAGGGGTGCAGGCTTGACGGGTGGCCGTCGTACCACCCCAAATAGCGTTGGTAAATAGCCCGTACGTTGTGGCTCATGGTGCCGTAATAACCATGGCACAGCCAGTCTTCCCAGAGACGCTTTGGCATGTCTACCCGGGCCGCTATCTCATCGGGGGTGTGGCCCAAGTTGAGCAACCGAACCGCTTGATCGTGCGTCCAGCGGTAGAGGTCGCGTTGGCGAGTCAAGTAACCTTGTACGTTGTCGTTGCCCCAATGTGGCCAACCGTGGCTGGCAAAAACTACATCAGCTTCTTTTCCCCAGCGGTCCAGTGCTTCATCGATGTAGCGGCTCCACATAAGGGCATCACGCACTAAAGCACCCCGCAAGGTCAATACGTTGTGCATGGTGGACGTACAGTTTTCGGCCATGCACAGTGCTTTGAAGTCGGGAAAATAGAAATGCATCTCTGCTGGTGCTTCACTCTCAGGTGTGAGTTGAAACTCCACCCGCACGCCATCGAGGGTCAACTCTTGCCCGGTTTCAGTAATTTCAATGTTGGGCGGCACCAAAGCGGTGGACCCGGTAGCCGCTCCCTTGCCTAACCCGGTATCAACATGGCCCTTTTCGTCCCACGGCAACAAAATACCGAACTGATAAACGGCTCGACGGCCCATAGCGGGCCCGGCGATAATGTTTTCACTGACCGCCTCGGCCATAAAGCCCTCGGGAGCCACGATAGGGATTTCCCCAGAGGCCACTTGTTCGGGGCTTATTACCCCCAAAATCCCGCCGTAGTGATCTACGTGGGAGTGGGTATAGATGACAGCCTTGACTGGCCGTTGGCCAAGATGATCGGTAACCAAGGCAAAAGCAGCACGAGCGGTTTCCGCGGTGGTTAATGGGTCAATGATTATCCAACCGGTGTCACCAGCAATAAAAGTGATGGTTGAAATATCAAAACCTCGAACCTGCCAGATACCTTCACAGATTTCGTAAAGGCCGTGTTGCGCATTAAAACCAGCTTGTCGCCATAAGGCTGGGTTTACGGTGCTAGGGGCGGCGCCGGTTACGAAGTCAGAGCGCGAGAGATCAAAAGCGGCAGGTTGCCATGCCGAAGGCTGGTCTCGTTCAATGATTGGCTCTGCTCTGGTTCCGAGAAAACCCCGCGCTACGTTGGCGGCGTCTGTACCGTCATCGTCAGGCAAAGATGCAGAAAAATCTTGGAGAATTTTTCGCGTGTGTTGTTCAGGCATGTTTACGGGCCGCTAAAAATGTGGCCGGTGTTTTCTAACATGGGGACCGGGCCAGGGCCGTCGCCGTAACGGCCTGACTCAAAGCGGGCTACCACAAAGTGGTGTACCTCGTCGGGGCCGTCGGCTAAACGCAGGGTGCGTTGCCCGGTGTACAACTTGGCGAGAGGCGTCCACTGAGAGATACCGGTCGCTCCATGCATTTGGATGGCCTCGTCAATAATGTGGCAAACCTTTTCGGGAACCATGGCCTTGACAGCACTAATCCATACTCGGGCTTCCGCATTGCCCATGGTGTCCATGGCTTTGGCGGCCCGTAATACCATAAGACGCATGGCTTCAATCTCGATGCGGGCTCGAGACACTATCTCCATGTTTTTACCCAATTTGAGAATAGTTTTGCCAAAAGCTTCCCGGTGTAAGCCGCGGCGCACCATTAATTCTACCGCTCGTTCGGCGGCCCCAATAGAGCGCATGCAGTGGTGGATGCGGCCTGGGCCGAGCCGAAGTTGTGAAATTTCAAAGCCCCGGCCTTCGCCGAGTAAAATATTGGAAGCCGGCACCCGGCATTCTTTGAAGGTGAGGTGCATGTGTCCGTGGGGGGCGTCATCATCGCCAAAAACTTTCATACCGAAGTCAACAGTTACTCCGGGAGTATCAATGGGCACCAGAATCTGAGATTGGCGGCGGTGCGGGGGCCCGTCTTGGTTGGTTTGCACCATAACGATCAAGATTTTACAGCGGGGGTCACCGGCACCCGAGGCGTAATATTTAGTCCCGTTGATTACCCATTCATCGCCATCCAAAATAGCTTGGCAAGCCAAATTTTTAGCATCCGACGATGCCACATCGGGTTCGGTCATGACGTAAGCCGAACGGATCTCTCCGTTAAGCAGAGGGGTTAACCATTTTTCTTTTTGTTCGGGGGTGCCGACTCGTTCGAGTACTTCCATGTTGCCGGTATCAGGCGCCGAACAATTCATGCTTTCGGAGGCGATGGGGTTTTTGCCTAACTCGGCTGCAATGTAGGCGTAATCTAAGTTAGAAAGCCCTTCGCCGGTTTCGGCATCGGGGAGAAAGAAATTCCAGAGGCCTTTTTCTCTGGCCTTGGTTTTGAGTTGTTCTAAGATGTCAAGTTGCCCTGGGTGATAGCCCCAGTGCTCTTCTCGAATGGCTCCTAAGCGATGGAACTCAGCGGTTACGGGCTCCACTTCGGTGGCGATGAAGTCAACCACGGCGTCGTAAAGCGGGCGGGCGCCCGCCGACATAGCCAAGTTCATGCTGGGGTCGCTGGGGTCGTTTATGTGTAAACCGGGTCCGATTGCCATGGTTTCCTCACTGATTAGGGGTCAATAAGGAAACTAGAGCAAGAGTCGCTTAAAACCCTAGCCGGGGGTCACTTAAGGGCAGTAGGTGGGGAGATTCCCTACAAAGGCGTCTGATGGGGTGCTGACCAGTGGAGCAGCGACGCCATCAATCCGAGATACCACAACTTTGAATTGGCCGCCCGGTGGCCAGGCATCTCCGTAAAATTCATAAGGAAAGAAGTCCCACGCCATGTCCGTCCCTGAGACGGTTTCTTTGGTTTTTGTTATTGGTGCGGTTTGGAGGTCGTCTACCGTCACCAAAACTTCCCAAGCAGTGGGCACGGTGGGGTCGAGGTTTCTCCAAGTGATGTACAGCACGTTACAACTCGGGTCAAGATTGTTAATAAGGGCAGGTTGGTAGGCAGCCGGAGCAGTGGTGGTCGTTGTGGTGGTGGTCGTTGTGGTGGTTGTTGTGGTGGTGGTGGTTGTTGTGGTGCCGCTCGCCGGGTCTTGCGGCGCAGTGGTAGTAGAAGTCGTCGTGGTGTCTTCCGGGATGTCGGTGGTGGTCTTACCTGGTGGCGGGTCACCGCAGCCATCATCCCACCCGGGGAGGCGGCCGTAGGAGCCCAGTGGGGCATCCCCAGAGTCGGGGTACCAGTAGCCGTCCGCGTGCTGTGTCCAAGTCACCCCGATGGGGTCCACCCAAACCCAAATACCGTCAACTTCTTGCCAGCCAAACCCGCCACAATCGTGACAGTTTTCTACCCAACCTGGGAGCCGATCCGGGCTGTACACCGTGTTGGCCATATCGTCGTAAGCCCCTGCGGGAGGGCTCCAGTGGCCTGAAGCATCGGGAGTCCACATCACGCCGTTGGGATCAATCCAGTTCCAGACCCCATTGGTTTCCACCCACCCCCATTTGGGGCAGTCGTTGCAGTCTTCGATATAGCCCGGCAGGTCTTCGTATCTGGCAAAGGTGGGTCCTCCTTCGTCGCTGATCCATTCCCAAATCCCGGAACTCAAACCCAGATGCCAAGTAACTCCTTCGGCGGGGCCTTCCCAGATCCATTGACCATCCGTGACGATCCACCCCCATTTGGGGCAGTCGTTGCAGTCTTCGATATAGCCCGGCAGGTTGCGGTGATCGTCAATCTCGCCGTCCACTGAGTCTCCGGTTGACCAAACACCGAAGACATTGGCGAGCCACCGTTTCCCATCAGGAGCGATCCACGAAAGATCATGCACGTCGCTCCAACCCCATTCCGGGCATTCGTTACATTCGTCATCCCAACCAGGAAGTTCGGTGATGTCCAAGACGTACTCGCCGTCGTCTTTGTCGGTGATGGTGGCTGACCAGACCCAGATGGTTTCATCGGGGCCGAGGTCGTAGAGGTCAATGATGTTCTTGAATTCCCATGGGATTCCGTCGGGACCAGTCCAAGTCCATACACCATCGGTCACTGACCAGCCCCACTCTGGACATTCGAAGCAGTCATCGTTCCAACCCGGCAAGTCGCGGAAACTGGGATAACTAATCGCACTCTCGGTGTCGAAGTTCCCCCACCCTCCGTCGCTCCAAGTCCAGCGGTCACCATTGGGGGCGACCCAAACGTAAACCGTGCCGTTTTTTCCAAGCCCTGTTTCCCAACCCCATGTGCCGTCATCAGGGCAAGGAGGGAAGCATCCATCAAAAGAGCCTTCCTGACCGTCGTACTCTGGTTCGTAATCGTTGGTGGTATCGGGGTCAATAATCGTAATTCCCCCGCCCCAAGTGGGGAGGCCTCCATCTACCGTGACCTCTGATGTGCTGCCGCCTTCCGAAGCGGTAATCACGATGTAAATGCTGGCTCGGTCCACGCCGATAGCCATCAACATGCGTTCGTCAGAGACGTAGTCGCCGTCATCGTCGGTGTCGTAAGACGGGGTGTCGCCGCCGTTGCTTTCCGGCGGGCATGGCCAACATTCCACGTCGTAACCAGGGACGTCAGATTCGGTGGCATAAACATTGCCGTCGTCGGGCAAGGAGTGCCAACCGGGGACAGTTGGGTCCCAAACAAAACGACCCTCTGGGGTGTGCAACGTCCACTTGCCATCAGATTCTTGGGTAAAGCCGTAAGGAGGGTTCTCGGTAGTGGGGCAATCGGTGAACGTGGTGACTGCCTCGGTTGTGGTCGTTGATGTTGTTGTGGTTTCTTCGGTCGCTGGGGGGTCTTCAACCGGAGCTAGTGGATTGCCACAAGCGCAGCGAGCGCGAGGAATGCCGTCGGCGTCGACCAAAACCGCTGTACCTGCTTCTAACACCGCCAAGAAGGGGGTTGCCGTACCGTCGGAATACCCGTGGTTAATTACCAGCGTGTTCTCCATCAAAATAGCTGGGGTTAACGAGTTCAAGTAATCGGGAATCTCCGCCACCGTGATGCCTTGCACCCCGGCCCAAGCGGCAGCTCGGTCAGGGTTAGCCATTAAAAAGTCGATCATTTTGCCGATATCACAAGCGTTTTCGCCGGTTCCGCCATAAAGACCAGTACTGCCACTGCCCACCAAACCAGAGGAAAGATCCTCAGTGGGGACGGTGATGGTGTAGTTAGCGAACGAAGGCCCAAAAGGGTCAGGGCCAGGAGCGGTAGCGGGCTGGAAGACGTAATCAGTAACCGGCGATAAGCCAGCAAATGCATCGCTCGGGGCGCTTTCTGTCGTATCGTCGCCCCCCGTGAACATGCAGGTTGCCGCAATAAGTGCGACAATAAGCACTACCGCGCCAAGACGCGCTTTCGGATTTTCTGTAATGCTCCCACCCGTTGGCTTACTTTCTGTGCTTTCCACAGTTCCCCCTTTTTCCGCTACTCAAAGAATAGTACAAATCGGCCTGGTTTGCCAGAGCACCCCCGCATCGGCCACGCTGCTAGCAAACAAGAGTCGGCAATGAAAGGAAACTATGAGTTTCTTAAATGAAGTAAAACGACACAATGTAGACGCTTTTGGCTACCAAATACATGTGGCCGAAATGGGTGAAGGGCCACTGGTGTTGTTTGTTCATGGCTTCCCCGAATCTTGGTATTCGTGGCGCAACCAACTGCCGGCATTGGCAGCTGCCGGGTACCGAGCCGCCGCTATAGACGTGCGCGGTTATGGGTCATCGGCCGCCCCAGAAGGGTTCGACGCTTATCGGCTAATTGACTTGGCTGCCGATTGTGTTGGAGTAGTTGAAGCACTTGGCGAAACCACGGCCACCATCGTGGGTCACGACTGGGGTTCCCCTATAGCGGCCGCCGCCGCCCGTTTACGGCCCGATGTTTTTACGGCAATGGCTTTGCTGAGCGTTCCTTACGATGCCCGCAACAGCCACCGGCCTTCCGAGACATTCGCCAGTTTCAGCGAAACCGAAGAATTTTACATCACCTATTTTCAAGAACCGGGGCGAGCCGAAGCAGAAATAACAAAAAACCCGCGCCGCTGGCTGGAAGGCTTCTATTTTTCGGCATCGGGGGACTGCCCGCCTCCCGAACCTGGTCAAACATCTATGGGCTTCGTGGCTAGTGGAGGGTTGCTTAGCGACCGATTTTCGTATCCAACTGGTTCGTTGGGTTGGATGACCGAAGACGATTTAGACTTTTACGTTGGCGAGTTTGACCGAGCTGGTTTCACCGGTGGTTTGAACCGCTACCGCTGCATCGACCACGACTGGGTAGATCTTCGCCCATGGCATCACGCCCCCATCGTCCAGCCGTCACTGTTCATCGGCGGCGAAAAAGACGGGCCCACCCTTTGGGGGGCCGGAGCCATTAGTCGGTTCTCGGAAACCTTGCCGGGTATTCGCGGTACTCATATTTTGGAAGGCGCTGGCCACTGGTTACAACAAGAAGCAGCCGACCAAGTAAACGACTTGCTGTTGGAGTTCATTGAGGGTCTTTCGTAGAAACAGGTTCCCTTGCCCGCTCTGGTGGTCTAGGGTTAGCGAATGGCGGGAGACAAATCAGGGAAACTGACCCGCTCGCTGGGTCTTCGCCACGTATTCTCATTGTCTACGGGCGCCATGCTGTCTTCCGGATTGTTTTTGCTGCCGGGGTTGGCGGCTGCTAAAGCCGGGCCAGCGGCCATCTTGGCTTACCTCATAGCCGGGGTTTTGGCCGTGCCGGCCATGCTCAGCGTGTCTGAACTGGCTACTGCGTTACCAAAAGCGGGAGGGGCTTATTATTTCTTAGAGCGGGCCCTTGGACCAGCCGTAGGCACGGTGGCCGGGTTCGGCACTTGGCTTTCGCTGGTGCTCAAAGATGCGTTCGCCATGGTGGGCATGAGCGCCTACCTGGTGCTTATTTTAGATGTCAACGCCACGTGGCTGGCTTTAGCGCTTATCGGTTTTTTTACCTTTATTAACGTGGTGGGGTCCAAAGCCAGCGCTTCGGTGCAGTTGATTTTGGTGGCCTTTGTGATTGCCGTCATGGGGTGGTTTTTGGTTGAAGGTTTGTGGGAAGTGCAAAGCCGGAGTTTGTCCAATTCTAACCTTGACCCATTTTTCACTACCGGCAGTTCGGGAGTAATGGCGGTAGTGGGGTTGGTGTTTGTTTCTTACGGCGGTCTCACCAAAGTGGCCAGCGCTGCTGAAGAAGTTGAAGACCCTTCGCATCGCATTCCTTTGGGTATGGCGTTGTCGCTGGGGGTAGCCACTTTGCTTTACACTTTGGGCGTGTTGGTAGCGGTGGTGGTGGTACCCCCCGAGCAACTCCATCAAGATTTAGCGCCGATCTATACGGCAGCCCAAGCGGTTTTGCCGCCGCTGGGGGTGGGCCTTATTGTGCTGGCCGCGTTGGCCGCTTTTGCTTCGGCAGTAAATGCCGGGATTATGGCGGCGGCCCGGTACCCCATGGCAATGGCGCAAGATGGCTTGTTGCCCAAACGCTTGGGCGGTATTAGTAAGTTCGGTACCCCCACGGTGGGGGTGGTGGCTACCGGTTCAGCCATTGCTTTGGTGGTATTGATTTTTGACGCAGAGTCTATTGCCAAGTTGGCTAGTGCTTTTGTCTTGTTGACGTTGGGTTTGGTCAACTTGGCGGTTCTGGTGCTGCGGGCGTCGCGTATCCAGTCTTACGCCCCGGCTTTTCGGGCGCCTTTGTACCCGTTTACTCAGTTTGCCGGTATCGCGGTTTCGGTGTATTTGATTTGGCAATTGGGCCCAGTGCCGCAGTTGTTTGTATTGGTGGTGAGTGTCGTGGCCTGGACATGGCATCACTTTTACGCCCAGGGTCGCACCAAACGAGCGGGCGCTATCCGTCACGTGTTTGAGCGTTGGGGGGCCGAAGTGGACCGCGGCTTAGATCGAGAAATGAGCGCTGCTATGGCCGGGCACGGATTGCGAGCCGTGGACGATTATCACGGGTTAATTGCTCGAGCCTCGGTGTTGGCAGTACCGGAAGGAACCGACATTACCGAAGCGGCCGAACGAGCTGCCACCGTGTTATCGGACCAAATTGGGTTATCCAGAGAACGAGTAACGGAAAGATTTTTAGAAACCGGTTCATTGTGGATCCAACCATCAAGCGACCACCCCACGGCGACTCCGGTGGCTTTGTTTGAGGTTATTGATGACGATCAGTTGGTGATCGTGCGGGCCGAGGCAGGTATTCGTATTCCGGCGGCCTGGGGTGGTTCAGGTGAACGGGTGAATGCTTTGTTCTTTTTAGCGGGCACCACGGCCAACCCGGGCCGGTCGCTTCGTTTGGCCGGCGAGTTGGCCAGCCATTTGCACACCGGAGCAAAAGAGGTTGGCCAGGCCGCCGATGAAGCAGCGGTCAAGTCGGCGTTGTTGCCAGAGGCCATGATCGGCCAATACACGTTGTTTCCGGAGGGCCTTGATGCGGCGTTGATTGGGAAACGAGTGGGTTCGCTTGGTTTGCCGAAGGGCGTTGAAGTGGCGGCGCTTATTCGTTTCGGCGTGTCGGTGTCGATCGAAGACGACGTGGTGCTCGAAGCCGACGATCAGCTCACCTTGGTAGGCCCAGCCGAGGTCATGCCTCCGCCGGGGACTCCTATTCCTGTTTCGGGTTGAGGTTCTAAACCCGTATCCTTGACCGTATGACTCCTGTTGTTTACTGGCGGCCCGGTTGCGGATTTTGTATGCGCTTGATGCGCGGCATTGAAGAGGCAGGCTTAGAGATTGAAGCCCGCAATATTTGGGAAGATCCCGAAGCGGCGTCTTTCGTGCGCTCAGTAACCGGTGGCAACGAGATTGTGCCCACAGTTTCGCTAGGTGACCGAAACATGGTCAACCCCAGCATCAACGACTTGCTGGCGCTGATAGACGAACTCATTTAAAACAGCGCTCAATTTTCTAATCCCCAGCATTCGGGGTAGCGCCAGCATGACGGAGATGAAACATGGGGCCAGGCCCCAGGTTTCATCTAGAGAAGGAGAAATTGATGGCACGAGTTGACCCGTTAGAGAGAGAAGGTCTGCCGCATTTGGCGGAACAATTTGTGTTGGTTGAATCGGTGATGGGTTTTGTGCCGACCAGCATGCGCACCATGGCTCGCCTGCCGGGGCTAACCGAAGCTTTTGGGGCGTTGGCGGCTTCCGCTTTTGGGGCCGGCCACCTAGACCCAGGGTTAGTACAAATGGTGGCCCACGTAGCCAGCACAGCCGCCGGGTGCCGCTACTGCCAAGCTCACACTGCTTCTGGGGCGCACCGAGCCGGGGTAGAAGCCGAAAAAATATCTGCAGTATGGGATTTCGAGGCCAACGAGCAATTTGACGAAGCGGAACGAGCTGCCTTGCGTTTGGCACGCGACGCCGCAACCGTACCCAACGCCATCACCGACCGACATTTCGCCGAGCTGGCCAAACACTGGTCGCCAGAAGCAATCACCCAAATGGTGGCGGTCATCGCTACCTTTGGTTTTCTGAACCGGTGGAACGACACCATGGCCACCACGCTTGAAGAAGAACCTAAAATCTTCGCCACTCAACACCTCGCCCCAATCGGATGGGAAGCCGGCAAACACCACTGAGACCCCGTGATGTGGGAACAGAGTCACCATAACGAAATGATCACTTGCACGGGAGGAAAAGTTGTGACACTATCTTTCCTCGGACCAGTTGAGGGACTTCAACGTTGTCGTTGAAGGCGGCTGTCCGGTGGATGAAGGAGCGGAGATGGAAATCTCTCTTACGGTAAATGGGGACACCCAAAGCGCTGACGTAGAACCACGTACCTTGTTGGTGCACTTTCTGCGAGACCAACTGGGCTTAACCGGAACCAACATTGGCTGCGACACCAGTTCTTGTGGAGCATGCACTATTTTAGTTGACGGCCAGTCGGCAAAGTCGTGCAACCTGCTGGCCGTTCAAGCCGACGGAGCTGAAATAACAACCATCGAAGGGCTAGCCGGCGCAGACGGCCTGCACCCTATGCAACAAGCCTTCCACGAAAGCCACGCCCTGCAATGCGGGTATTGCACCCCCGGCATGGTCATGGCCTCCATTTCTCTCGTTGAGGAATACCCCAACCTCGACGCAGATGGAGTACGAGAAGGCCTCGAAGGCAACCTGTGTCGCTGCACCGGGTACCAAAACATTGTCAAGGCCGTTTTGTCGGTCAAGAAATAAGGAAGGAACACTATGACCGTTACCGACAACCCCACCGGCGGCATCATCGGCCAGGCTCGTCTCCGCAAAGAAGACCCGGCCCTCTTGACCGGCGAAGCAAAATTTATGGACGACCTGGTGCTCCCGGGCGCGCTTTGGGTGAACTGCGTGCGTAGCCCCCATGCCCACGCCACCATTGACAATATTGATACCACAGCGGCCCTAGCTGTCGAAGGCGTTACTGCGGTGTACACCGGTGCCGACTTAGCAGAAGATTGGGCTGGCCCCCTTCCTTGTGCGTGGCCAGTAACCGACGACATGAAGAGCCCTGACTACTGGCCAGTAGCCCAAGGCAAAGTTTGCCATGTCGGCGACATCGTGGCTGTTGTGGTGGCTGACTCACGCTACGTCGCCGCTGATGGTGCCGAAGGGGTCGTGGTTGATTACAGCCTTTTACCTGCGGTAATTTCAATAGAAGACGCAGAATCTGACCAAGTAGTAATCCACGAAGGCCTTGGGACCAACGTTTCTTATGAGTGGCCATTGATCCCCGACCCCGAAGGGGTAGAAGCAGCATTCGCTAATGCGACGCATCACGTGACCGAGACCTATGTGCATCAACGGTTGATTCCCGCCCCAATGGAACCTCGCGGGGTGGCTGCTGTGCCAGCCCCCCACAACGGCGACATGATCCTGTATTCCTCGACGCAAATCCCGCACATTTTAAAGGTAATGGCTGCACTCACTGTGGGTATTCCCGAACACAAAATGAGAGTCATTGCTCCCGCGGTAGGTGGAGGGTTTGGATGCAAGCTAGGGGTTTATCCCGAAGAAATTTTGTGCCTCGCCTTAGCAGTGCGCCACGGAGTGCCGGTGCGCTGGACTGAAGGCCGAACCGAAGCCGCAACCGCCACGATCCAAGGGCGCGCCCAGAGGCAAACCATTGAGTTGGCTGCCGACGAAAACGGAAAACTCCTCGCAGTGCGAGCCACTTTGTTGGCCGATATGGGGGCCTACTTCCAACTCATTACTCCCGGGGTGCCTCTGCTTGGAGCCT
>Ga0302135_10001337_pt1 | contig 14856 bp, 13 predicted proteins | sample CBN3_surface_MG_FD_203119 | JGI IMG/M metagenome (GOLD analysis project Ga0302135, IMG submission 203119) | Marine microbial communities from Western Arctic Ocean, Canada - CBN3_32.1 | ecosystem: Environmental > Aquatic > Marine > Oceanic | place: Canada: Western Arctic Ocean | collected...
TGCTGCGTTTCCTCGTTGATATGGCTCTTAATAGAGGCTACTTTGTAGATACAAAACCAGTATTTTTTGTGTTTGCGTGACATAGGTACTCTACAACCTACAAGTCCAACTACCAGTCAAATACCCGAATGCTCTCAAGAGTTCATCTGCGACGCTCATCGGTACTTTTCTACCACTCATATTTTTAATGCGCCAAAGTTTGATAACACCTCTACGGTATGATCGTGGTTGAACAAGTGCTCAATCGTAGGATAATTATATAGCAAAAACCCTTCATGAGTGCTTGCCGCTTGTTAGGTCTGCCGATATAAGCTGGCCTTCGGCCAGCGCCCTTCGTCTATCGGTTAGGACGCCAGGTTTTCATCCTGGAAAGAGGAGTTCGACTCTCCTAGGGCGCACCACCTAGCTGTTTTCACGGTACTTCGTATCGTGGGTGGCTTTATACTGTCGATTCAGTGCTGACTTCGAGCAAAAAAGGCCCTGGTTGTACGTAGATAGTCCGTGTTTGAGATATTTTTAAATCACAGTAATTTATTAGTCTTCATCATATGCATTTATGAATGAAACTGTTAACTATTTTAAAAAATCAGTTGAAGTTCTAAGATCTTCTAATTTAACGATACTGAGCACAATAGTTAAATAATTTATCCGAATTTTTTGTAGTTACACCTTTTTACAGCAATATTATTTACACTTGCTATGAATTTCTGTATCGCGGTGAGGGACAACAAAGTCTGATTGCCGCTGAATTTCGCCAGGGCGTTAAACAAGTTGAAGAATTTCTTTTGGCTGATAAGTCTGATCCGGCATGCAAAATAGATTAGTCTCATTTTTTTTATTTTTTTTCGTCGTATTATTGAATAATCAGCTCAATGCAGAAACGCTTGTTCCTCTTCAAATAAAAAGCGCTGAACAGATACATACTTTCCACGTAGAAATTGCTCGTGAACAATCTGATCGTGCCAATGGATTGATGTTTCGCCAATCACTCGGGTTTGACCAAGGAATGTTGTTTGATTTTGGTGCCGAACAACACGTTACAATGTGGATGCGGAACACCTCTATTTCACTAGACATGTTGTTTGCTGATGAAGAAGGTTTGATTCATACAATAGCTACCAGAACCGAACCCTTCTCCGACAAGGTCATCCCTGGGCGTAAGCCCACACGGTATGTGCTTGAAATTAAAGGTGGGAGAACAAATCTTGCTGGAATTAAACCTGGAGATCACCTGATTATCCCCGAAAAGTAAGTGTTAATCTTTATACATAAAGCCACTTTCTTTGGCGCAGTGTTTTGGTAAAAAAGGACTATTTTACAACAGTTTACGTATTATGTTCTGTAACTATGGTTATTTCTTTTATACTCATCTTTCTTTGAAATAGCTATTTTGGCTTGTCCGCACCAGCCGATTCTGCCAAAACCCCACATATTCACGAGTTCGGGGCATAGCGCAGCCTGGTAGCGCACCTGCTTTGGGAGCAGGGGGTCGCAAGTTCGAATCTTGCTGCCCCGACCATACTCGTGAATATTGAGAGCTGGCATTACACGGTTTATGTAATACTTTCGAGCGTTGCTGCTACATGAGGTATGCCATGGTTGAGAAGACCGGGGTTGCAAGGATTTATAAGCCAGCTAGAACTGCTATGCAGTCCGGTGAAGCGCAGACAAAGAGGTGGGTGCTTGAATATGAACTTGCTGAAAAACGTTCTATTGAGCCACTAATGGGCTGGACAAGTTCGGGCGACATGAAACAGCAGATCCAACTTCATTTTAATGATAGTGAAGCCGCTGTTGCTTATGCGGAAAGGCAGAATATCTCATATGAGGTCTATGATCCTCGACCGAGAAAACGTCGTGCAAAGGCCTATGCTGATAATTTTAGTTTTAGCCGGCGCGAGATGTGGACGCATTAACGAAGATCGCGGTAGTTGCCTTGATGGAATATCAGCCCATATATTTAACGATCTTGGTCCCGTAGCTCAACTGGATAGAGCGGTGGACTTCTAATCCGCAGGTTGCAGGTTCGAGTCCTGCCGGGATCGCCATAAAAGTTGTCTTAAACTCTTTTTAACATACGTCATGAGCGATAAAACCACGTTGAATCAATAGATGAATGTGTATTAGGTGCATGAATTACCCGCGAGTACATTGAATTAATGTCCATATCCAAAGAAGACGTACGCAGTTCGCTTGAATCTGTAAAACTCCCTGAAAGTGGTGAGAGCATAGTCACGCGCGGACTTGTTTCAGAAATTGTGATTGCAGGTGGCCGTGTTTATTTTGCGATAACCGCACCTAGTGATAAAGCCGATTCTTATGAGTCTCTTCGGGTTGAAGCCGAACTTGTTGTCGCCAAGTTGGATGGAGTTGAGAGTGTCCGAGCTTCACTGACTGCCGAGCACACACCTGGTGCAAAGACATCGGTACCCACAAATAAGGTTGGCGCTAGTCGTAATCCATCACGCTCGACTAGTGGGAAAGCTGCAGGCGGTGGGCGGTCAACTCAAGCAATCATTATTGAGGGCGTTAAGCATATAGTTGCAGTTGCCTCTGGCAAGGGGGGGGTTGGCAAGTCGACGACTGCGGCAAATCTCGCTCTTGCCTTTCATGCCAATGGACAAGCATGTGCGGTTCTTGATGCGGATATTTATGGCCCTTCAATGCCACGTCTTTTTGGCATAAAAGGTCGACCAGGGCCTGGATTAGGAGGCAAACTCAAACCTATGAGCGGTTATGACATATCGGTCATGTCTATGGGTTTCCTAGTTGATGAAGACATGCCGATGATTTGGCGTGGACCAATGGTAATCTCAGCGCTTACACAAATGTTGCGTGAGGTAGACTGGGGTAAGCTTGATGTGCTGGTGGTTGATATGCCACCGGGAACCGGAGATGCGCAGTTGACGATGGCGCAACAAGTGCCTCTTGCCGGAGCCATTATTGTATCGACACCGCAAGATCTGGCGTTAATAGATGCTAGAAAAGGACTTGCAATGTTTAACAAGGTTGGTGTGCCGGTACTTGGTATTATTGAAAATATGAGCACGTTTATCTGTCCACATTGCAGTGAGGAATCCCATATATTCGGCCATGGCGGTGCACGACTTGAGGCCGATAAGCTTGGGGTACCATTTCTTGGTGAAATTGCACTTGATATGGTGATCAGAATTGGATCTGACGAGGGAAATCCGATTGTTGCAGCCGACAAAGATTCTGTTCACGCGAAAGCCTACCTCAACATTGCCGCGCAAATTTGGACCACACTTGAGGCTCATAGTGATCGAACAGATGCGATACCTCGTCTTGTGATTGAGGATTAGCCGGGTGGGTAGGCTGAATGGTGTTTCCTCAAATGATTTAGTCGGTGAGTCTACCTCTGACAATCATTTGCCTGAAGAAATTCGTCTTACTCGTAAGCGTGATTGCCTTCAATTGACCTTTAATGAAGGTGAGCATATTTCGGTTTCAGCTGAAATGCTGCGCGTTAAAAGCCCAAGCGCGGAGGTAAGGGGTCATGGCCCGAACGATGGTATAACCGTTGGCGGTAAGAAGAACATTCGGATAAATACACTAGAGCAAGTTGGAAATTATGCTGTTCGTATTTCATTTGATGATGGACACGATACCGGTATTTATACTTGGAAGTATCTAACCTATCTCGCTAACGAACATGATCGTATCTGGGCAGAGTATTTAAGCGAACTTGTAGTGGCCGGTCTCAGGCGTGCTTAGCTAATTTGTGTGTACCTGGTTCTACCCTTTGTTAAAGATTATGACCTGGATTTTCTCGGAATATACACCGGTGATAAGTTCTACTTATCTGCTGATGCAGCCGAGTTAAGGGCGATAAATCCTTCCTCTAAATCGTCGATAAGATCTTCGACATTTTCCAATCCAATATGGATTCTAATACAAGAACCACTATGCTCCCACTTGGTTGCCGTTCGGTAGGAGGCGGGGTCGAATGGTATTGCAAGGCTTTCATACCCACCCCATGACGCCCCCATTCCGAATAGATTCAATGCATTTAAGAACGCATTTACCGCTGTTTCGTTGCGCTCATGCAATAAAATGCTAAAGAGGCTTGATGCTCCGGTGAAGTCACGTTTCCAAATGTCATGACCCGGAGTAGATGGAAGTGCCGGGTGCAGGACACGATAAACTTCCGGCCTTTCAGACAGCCACTCAGCAATAGTAATGCCTGATTTCATCTGACGGGCCAGCCTAACTTCCATGGTTCTGATGCCGCGCTGGCCAAAATAAACATCATCGACGCCTGCATTAAGCCTCAACATATCATAAGTTTGGGCTACTGCATCCCATGCTTCACCGACCGCGGTCACTGCACCCAGCATTGCATCTGAATGACCAACTATATATTTAGTTGCTGCGTGGATAGATATATCGATGCCATGCTCGAATGGTTTAAAATAAAGCGGCGTTCCCCAAGTGTTGTCTATTAGCGTAAAGGCGCCCTGTTGTTTCGCTGCAGCGGCTATTGCGGGTACATCACTCATCTCAAATGTCTGTGAACCAGGACATTCCACAAACACTGCCTTGGTATTTTCGCGCATTAGATTTTTGATACCTGCGCCTATATTTGGGTCAAAATATGTTGTCTCTACGCCAAATTTTTTTAAGAAATTATCAGCTATGTTGCGAGTCGGGCGGTAAACATTATCAATTAGCAAAAGATGATCACCGGTCTCTAGTACAGATAGCAGGGCAAGCAAAATAGCAGAGCGACCACAACCTGTCAGATGACAACCGTCGGCACGCTCAAGCGTAGCAATTGCACACTCCAGAGACTGTGAGGTTGGTGTCTGTTTGCTGCCATAGACATAAGGGGCATCATGTGCGCGAAAGGCTTCAGCTGTTGGATAAAGAACAGTTGATCCATGATAGACAGGGGGATTTACAAATCCAAAATAATCTTGAACAACACGGCCGGAAGTTACGGTCGTAGTTGCTTGTCCAAGGTTTTTTTTTGGTTTAATTTTATCATTCATTTTTTCGTCTCCTTCAGACGAAAGTTCCAAATTTAAATATATATACTTTATCCATAGCACGGAGTTCGCATTACTAGGATGGATAATCATATTTAGCACAATAATGATTGGTGCTACGTACAAGACGATCATTCTGTACAAATGTAACTTACGCTGATGTAGAAAAATTCAAAAAATAATGTTTAGTAAATTTGACATAGTGGAGAACATAACATAAACATAAGCGCAACATAAAAGGAACTAGCTATGGTATACATGAAAGATACAGCTGCGATTGGTGTTCTTATTCTCTTTTCAACGATGATTGCGGCATGGGCCGAAATACTAGGGTCTCTTCAATAGATACAGTTTTCCACAATCAAGGAAGTCTAGGGACACTGTGTATTGAACATACTGGCGGCATGGTCATGATAGCCTTTAAGGGGGCGAGTCTTGATGAACAATGGTCCAGATTTCATACATTTGCGTGTGCGCTCGGCCTATTCACTTCTTGAAAGTGCCTTACCTGTTAAGAAAATTGCAGAGTTGGCACAAAAATTCCATCTACCTGCTGTAGGGCTTACTGATACTAACAATTTATTTGGTGCACTTGAATTTTGCGAAACGATGGTGGAAGAGGGAATTCAGCCTGTTCTTGGTTGCACCCTAGCAGTCGATTTTAGTGAAGCTGATATTGGTGAAAGTTCAGGTGGAAGAGTAGCTAGTGATCGTCCTGTGACTTTGGCTCTACTTGCTGCCAGCGATGTTGGATACGCCAATCTAATGTATCTTTCGAGCAAAATATTTCTTGATGCTCAGGGAACTTCACCTTCGAAATTAACTGTGACACAATTGAGCAATCATGCTGACGGACTTATTGCTCTTTCTGGCGGTAACTGTGGGCCGATTGATCGTGCCATTAGTTGTGGTCAGCATACCCTTGCTTCAGCGCAGCTCGATTTACTTAGCAATATTTACGGTGATCGGCTTTATATCGAAATTCAACGCCATGGCTTGGCTTGCGAGGCTGGGATCGAAGAAAAACTGCTGGAACTTGCCTATCACAAACACCTACCAGTAGTTGCAACAAATGATGTACGATTTGAAAGCCAAGATGACCACGGCGCGCATGACGCGCTGATATGCATTGCCGACGGTGATGTTGTTACTAATGAACAACGACGAAGGTTCACCCCAAACCACCATTTTCGTTCGCCTCAGGAGATGGTTCAGCTGTTTTCCGATTTGCCTGAGGCATTAGTTAATTCAGTTGAGATCGCGCGCCGCTGTGTCACTCGCGCGCGATTGCGAACTCCCATATTGCCAAGTTTTCCATGTCAGGATAATGAAACTTTTGATGAAGCTAGTGAGCTTGCATGCCAAGCGCGTGTAGGTCTTGAACAGCGACTCAAATCTCATGGCGCCGCTGGAAACCATACTGTTCAAGACTATTATGATCGTCTTGAACACGAGCTACAGATCATTAATAAGATGGAATATGCAGGATATTTTTTAATTGTTTCTGAAATTATCAAATGGTCAAAAAGTCAGGGAATTCCGGTTGGACCAGGTCGTGGATCAGGAGCGGCGTCCCTAGTCGCCTGGTCACTGACTATCACAGACCTAGATCCGTTGCGTTTTAATCTAATTTTTGAGCGGTTTCTTAATCCTCATCGGATTTCTATGCCTGATTTTGACATCGATTTTTGCCCTAATCGCCGTGACGAAGTGATTGGTCATATACGTGATACTTATGGACATGATCGCGTTGCACAAATTATTACCTTTGGAAAACTTCAGGCTAGGGCAGTGTTGCGCGATGTGGGACGCGTTTTGCAGATGCCCTACGGTCAGGTTGATAGATTGTGCAAACTGATTCCTAACAATCCTGCGAATCCAGTTACATTAGCCGAGGCGATCAAGAGTGAGCCAGCACTTGGCGAGGAACGTGATAGCGACGAAACAGTAGCAAGACTTTTGGAAATCGGTGGTGCATTGGAGGGATTATATCGTCACGCATCAACGCATGCTGCCGGCGTTGTGATTGGTGACAGGCCGCTTCTTGAACTGGTTCCGCTTTACCGTGATCCAAGATCAGACATCCCAGTCACTCAGTTTAATATGAAATGGGTTGAACAAGCTGGTCTCGTAAAGTTCGATATACTCGGACTAAAAACGCTCACAATTATCGAGACTTGCTGTGATATTGTTAGGCAATCTGGTACAGAGATTGATGTTTCTCTCATTCCCCTGAATGATTCAAAATCCTTTAAACTGCTTGGTCAGGGTGAAACGATGGGGGTGTTCCAGTTTGAAAGTGCTGGCATGCGTGACCTTATGGTGCGTGCGCAGCCAACAAACTTTGAGGACCTCATTGCTCTGATCGCTCTGTTTCGGCCGGGACCAATGGAAAATATTCCAAAGTATCTTGCTTATAAGCACGGTTCAGAGAACCCTGAGATACTACATAAACTGATAGAGCCTGTTGTTGCTGAAACTTATGGCATCATCATCTATCAAGAACAGGTATTGCAAATTGCTCAACGTTTAGCTGGATATTCTCTTGGTGAAGCGGATCTTCTACGCCGGGCGATGGGAAAGAAAATTAAATCAGAAATGGACGCTCAGCGTTCCCGTTTTATTGAAGGTGCTGCCAATAATGGTGTTGACCGTTCGCGCGCGGAATACATTTTTGAACTTGTAGATAAATTCGCTAATTATGGATTTAACAAGGCTCATTCGGCAGCCTACGCGCTTGTTGCGTATCAGACAGCTTATTTGAAGGCTAATTATCCACTGCCGTTTCTTGCCGCGGCAATGACCCATGATATGGGAAATACCGACAAACTTGCACAACTTCGTGCTGAAGTTGAACATGTTGGAGCAAAAATTCTTCCACCATCAATCAATGAATCTATGAATGATTTTACTGTTGAAGGTACATCAATCCGTTATTCAATGGCTGCATTAAAGAATGTCGGGTATCAGGCGGTTGAGATTATTATTAAAAGTAGGGAAACTGATGGTCCCTTTAGGTCACTTTCTGACTTTTGCGCTCGAATAGATCCCCAAGGTGTTAATCGCAGATCATTGGAAAGCTTGATTAAAGCCGGCGCTTTCGAATGTCTTGAACCAAATAGGGCAGCTCTAATCGGTGGAATTAGCCTTATTTTACAAGAAGCCCAGCGCGCTAGTTCAGCCCGGCGCGGAGGTCAATCTGATATGTTTGGCTCCGATACCGGTGTAACAAGTGAGATTGTTATCCCTACAGTTCCCCCATGGGATGATATGACCCGACTAAATGAGGAATTTAGCGTTGTCGGATCTTATCTTTCAGGTCATCCGCTGGATGGCTATGGCGTGGCACTGGAAAAGGGGGGGATTCAGAAATGGTCTCAATTTGAGCATGATGTGCGCAAGCGGGGTCATACAGCAGCCCGTCTTGCCGGAACTGTTGTCGCCAGACGTGACCGCAGGGGTCGCAATGGAAATAAATTTGCGTTCATATCTTTCTCTGATCCGTCAGGTCAGTTTGAAACCGTTGTTTTTTCTGATGTTCTGCTTGAGGCTAAAGAGATATTACAAGTTGGTTGCGCAGTGATTTTGCGAGTAGAGGCAGCGCAGGAAGGCGATCGGGTTCGAGTTCGAGTGCAAGAAGCTCGGGCGCTTGATGACATATTTAACGCAGCTGTTGGGCACTTACGTATTTTTTTTCGTGGAAAAGAAGTCTTACACCCGCTCAAATCACGGCTGGATGCTGGGCCTGGCGGCGGAACTGTGTCGCTCGTCATTGCAGAACCATATCAAAAACAAGAGATTGAGGTTAGTCTGCCTGGTTACTATGATGTTAGTGAAGGGGTTGCTAATGCAATCAAGACTATTGAGGGTGTTGTTAATGTTGAGAGACGCATTTGCGTTGAGCCCATCATTCAATCCAAACTACGCTTGTCAAGTGCTGGCTAAAGTCATATAACCCCCCAAAATTCACACGCAGGGTGCGAGTGTTGTTCGCTAAACAAGGCGAGAGCCTCGCGATCCGGTGTCATTGCTTTTGCAATCGACCATACCCCTGCGGAGGAACAACCGGGTCAGGAGAGATAATATGGCACTACCAGAATTTTCAATGCGTCAGCTTTTGGAAGCTGGCGTTCATTTTGGTCACCAAACACACCGTTGGAATCCAAAAATGGCGTCATTTATTTTTGGCGATCGCAACGGAATACACATTCTTGATTTATCGCAGACGGTTCCTTTGCTGCATCAGGCATTGGTTTCGGTGCGTGACATTGTATCTTCAGGCGGTAGGGTGCTGTTTGTCGGTACCAAGAGACAAGCGTCGGAGCCGATTGCTGAAAGCGCAAGCCGATGCGCTCAGTATTTTATCAATCATCGTTGGCTCGGTGGCACACTCACTAACTGGAAGACTGTCTCCAACTCGATCAAACGGCTGCACAGTCTTGATGAGCTATTTGCAACCAATATGCAGGGCCTTACCAAACGTGAATTACTGCGACTTACCCGCGAACGTAACAAACTCGATCGCGCGATTGGCGGCATAAAGGATATGGGTGGATTGCCTGATATTTTATTTGTTATCGACACGATAAAAGAATCTATCGCTATTCAAGAAGCTAAGAAACTTGGAATTCCTGTCATAGCGATAATCGATAGCAATTCAGACCCAGATGGAATTACATTTCCAATCCCGGGCAATGATGATGCAGGTAGATCTATAAATCTTTATTGCGACTTGTTTACCCGTGCGGTTATTGACGGACTTCAACAGAGTGATTCCGCGTCAGGCATTGATATTGGTGCGGCCGTGGACCCAATCGCTGAGTTTGAAGTTGCCGCCGATATTGCTGCTGTTGAAGAGGTAAGTCTAGAGCTACCAGCTCAAAGTAAGACTCCAGAAGTTGCTGAGAATAAAACAACTGACGCACCTGAATCCTAGGCGTCAGCTAACTAGCTAGAACTCCTCGCACGTCGATTTATATTGAAAGAATCAAATGGGCAACATCACAGCACAGATGGTTAAAGCGCTGCGAGAGCAAACTGGCGCGGGAATGATGGATTGTAAGGTGGCGCTGAGTGAAAATGATGGCGATGCTACCTCTGCAATTTATTGGCTGAGATCCAAAGGATTGTCCAAGGCGGCAAAAAAATCGGGACGAGTTGCAGCAGAGGGTCTGGTCGGAGCAGCGACCGGAGTGAACTGTGGTGTGTTGGTTGAAGTCAATGCGGAAACTGATTTTGTTGCACGCAATGGTCAATTTCAAGATCTTGTTCGAAGGATTGCATCAATTGCACTCGAAGTGGGTGGCGATCTGATTGCTATTTCTTCTTCGCCTTTTCCAGGGAGTTCAAATAACGTTGCCGATCATATAGTTGAACAGGTATCAACGATTGGTGAAAACATAAACTTTCGTCGTTCCACTCGATTGTCGATAAATAACGGTGTTGTCAGCTCGTATATTCATAATGCAACTGCTGAGGGCCTCGGACGGATCGGAGTTCTTGTTGCTCTTGAATCTGACGTAGAGTCAGAGAAACTTGCTTCAGTCGCCCGACAGCTTGCAATGCATATTGCTGCCACAAATCCACTGGCGGTTAGTGTCGATGAGCTTGATCCCAATGTGGTTGCACGAGAACGCTCGATATTGGCCGAGCAGGCGCGAGATTCTGGGAAACCAGAAGCCATTATCGATAAGATGGTTGAAGGCCGCATTCGTAAATACTATGAGGAAGTGGTTTTGACTTCTCAGACTTTCGTAGTTGATGGGGAGCGAACTGTCGAACAGGTTATTGCCGATCTTGCTGTTGAAATTGGTGCATCGGTAAAAATTGCAGGATTTGAACGCATGGCGCTGGGTGATGGTATTGAGCGTGAACAAACAGATTTCGCCGCTGAAGTTGCCGCTGCAGCAAACAGCTGATGATAGATAAACCAACTCTGAGTAACGGTAGTTATTCATGAACGGTTGTAACCTACAATGATTCCAAGAAAGAATCGCCGCGTCCTCCTAAAGCTCTCAGGCGAGGTGCTTATGGGAAAACAGGGCTATGGCATTGATGCTAAAACTATAAAGAGAATTGCTGGCGAAATCTGTAAAGTAAGCCAATCCAGTATTCGAATTTCTATTGTTATTGGTGGTGGAAATATTTTTCGTGGCCTTGCTGGTGCCGCGTCTGGAATGAACCGCGTGGTGGCAGATCACATGGGTATGTTGGCTACGATGATGAATGCCATGGCGTTGCGCGAAGCACTTTTAGCTCAAGGTACGAAAGCTTCTGTTTTGTCGGCTCTGGCTGTTGAGGGTATGTGCGAGCGCTATTCCAACAGACGTGCGTTAGAGTGTTTTGAGTCTGGCGATGTCGTGATATTTTCTGCAGGGACGGGTAATCCATTTTTTACCACTGATACAGCCGCCGTATTGCGTGGTATCGAAATCGGGTGTGATGTCGTGATGAAGGCGACTAAAGTGGATGGAATTTATTCGACTGACCCGGCTACTGATCCATCAGCAAAGCGCTACGATCGACTCTCTTATGATGATATTCTTACTCGAAAACTTGATGTCATGGATGCAACCGCAATCGCGCTCGCCCGTGATAATGCAATGCCGATAGTCGTCTTTTCTATTCAGCGCTCCGGCGCTTTAAAAGAAGCTATTGAAGGACGAGGACAATTCACTACAGTTGTGAACGAGTAACTGAATCACAATTTCCCAACCATAAAGGGACGCGGTGAACATGAGCGTTGAAACCGAGCTCGATGTTGATGATGTCACGAGGCGCATGAGCGGTGCGCTTAATGCTCTGAAATCTGAATTTTCTGGATTAAGAACAGGGAGGGCTAGGGCCAGTCTTCTTGATCCTATTAATGTGGATGCCTATGGCTCGAAAGTGCCGATCAGCCAGCTTGCTAGCATTTCAGTTCCGGAGCCGAGAATGATCACGGTTCAGGTCTGGGATGTTACTCAGGTGCAACTCGTGGAAAAGGCAATACGAAATTCAAATCTTGGTCTTAATCCGTCTGTTGATGGGCAGTTGCTGCGTATCCCGATTCCAGAACTTAATGAAGAGCGTCGTAGAGAAATGGTAAAGATTGCGGCAAAATATGCGGAACATGCGAGGGTGGCTGTACGCAACGTTAGGCGTGATGGCATGGAACAGCTTAAAAAACTGGAAAAAGATGGTCATATTGGCGAAGATGAACACAAAGCCTGGTCAGTAGAAGTTCAGCAGTTAACCGATACAACTATTGGTGAGATAGATGACCTTCTTTCGACGAAGGATATTGAGATAACTCAAGTTTAGCCATGGTAGGGGCAAACTACGCTATGGCGGAAGACGCAATCGCGACGGATGATAAAAGTATAGAAACGATTGATCTGTTGGATATACCACATCATGTCGCCATTATCATGGATGGCAATGGCAGGTGGGCTGCTCAACGTGGTCTACCGCGAGCTGCAGGTCATAGTAGCGGTGTTGATGCCGTGCGGCGAACCGTGCGAGCGGCAGGTGAAATTGGCATTTCATATCTAACAATTTACGGGTTTAGCTCGGAAAACTGGAGCAGACCACAACTTGAAGTCAATCATTTGATGACTTTACTGAAGAAATTCATCAAACGTGACCTTGCTGTATTGCATAGCAACAATGTGCGGGTGCGCGTAATAGGTGATAAATTTAGATTAGATGCAGAAATTTTAACATTAATTGACGAGGCGCAGCGGTTAACTGCTGATAATACAGGCCTGCAACTCGTTGCTGCTTTTAATTACGGTGCACGCAGCGAGATCGTAAGGGCTGTGCGTAAGATAGCTGACCTCGCGCTTGATGGATCTTTGAAACCCGAAGATATAACTGCGAAGGTTTTTGAACAGCACCTCGATACCTCTGGCATACCCGATCCAGATCTTCTGATCCGCACTAGTGGCGAAGAAAGGTTGAGTAATTTTCTCTTGTGGCAATGTGCATATACTGAGTTGATATTCACCGATGTTTTGTGGCCAGATTTTGGCTTGGATGCTCTCATGAATGCATTGCGCATTTACCAAAACCGTGAGCGACGATTTGGCGATGTTGCCGTTCAGCCTAAAAGCTAGAGTGTTAGGAGATGACTGTCTCTTCTAGGTTTTTTGATCAAGAACTTTTAAAACGTATTCTGACGTCTATAATTTTGGTACCAATAACTTTGGCATTCGTTGTTGCCGGAGGAACTGCATTTACTATTCTCATAGTACTTGCAAGTTCACTTATTATCATTGAGTGGACCAAACTGACATCACCGCGGGTCAGTATTATCGGTTTGCCTATGATGGTGAGTGTAGTTGCTTCGGCTCTCATTGCATATGAGTTCTGGCAAGTTCAAACGGCATTTGTAGTCATTCTATTTGGTGCGACTTGCTTGCTAGTATTTAATAAATTTCTTTGTATCAACGCTAAATTCGCAGTCGTCGGTATTCTCTATGTTACAGTTTCTGGTGTGGCACTGATTATACTGCGTAATAGCTCAGAATTAGGTATGGCTGCCATATTGTGGCTGTTTTGTCTTGTTTGGGTTGGTGATACTGCGGCATTCTTTTTCGGCAAACTTATAGGTGGAGCGCTGCTTTCGCCGCGCATTTCACCAAATAAGACCTGGGCAGGTGCAATAGCCTCCATGTTAGCTGCGAGCAGTGTCGGACTAATAACGGCTGCGTATATCGGTGGCACCTCGTTACTCGCACTAACATTAATAAGTAGCGTTATTGGAATGGCGGCAATATTTGGCGATCTAGCAGAATCATGGATAAAACGAGTGAGTGGCGTAAAAAATGCCAGTAATCTTATTCCTGGTCACGGCGGAATGATGGATCGCGTAGACGGATTAATCTTTGCTGTAATTTTAGCGGTTATTATTGGGGGGAGTCGTACCGGAATGAATGAAGTGGCTGAGGGAATACTGGTATGGTAGCTAGGCTTGAGCCTATCTCAGTATTGCAGTCACATCCGCTTAAACGACGTATTACGGTGCTTGGCTCAACTGGTTCAATCGGGCAAAACACATTAGATCTACTTCGTCGTTCAAATTCCTTTCAAGTGTCTGCTTTAAGCACCAATCGAAATGTGAAACTGCTTGCGCAGCAAGCCATTGAATTTAAGGCAGAATTTGCTGTTGTTGCCGATGAAACTGCTTTTCTTGAGTTAAAAAATGCACTTTCTGGATCATCAATCAGGGTGGGTGCTGGGCAATCTGCACTAGAGGAAGCTTCATGCCTAAATTCCGATGTTGTAATGGCAGCAATTGTCGGTGCTGCAGGCATTAAACCAACATTCAAGGCACTAGCTCACGCACGCATTGTTGCTATCGCAAATAAGGAATGTTTGGTCGCGGCTGGAAATCTCTTTATGAAGGAAGCTGCCCGAACGGGAGCTACCATCTTACCTGTAGATTCAGAACACAGTGCAATATTCCAGGTTCTTGATGAAGCACAGGTTGAATCAGTCGAAAAAATCATTCTAACAGCATCTGGAGGCCCGTTCCGATGCTGGACAACAGAACAAATGAAACATGCGCAGCCAAAAGATGCGTTAGCTCATCCAAATTGGTCAATGGGTGCAAAAATTTCGATCGATTCAGCCACCATGATGAACAAAGGCCTTGAGATGATCGAAGCCTATCATTTGTTTCCCGTTGAACCGGATCAGATTGATGTTATTGTCCATCCTCAATCAATCATCCATAGTCTTGTTACCTATGCTGATGGGGCAGTTTTAGCGCAACTTGGCCAACCTGATATGCGTACGCCTATTTCTGTTGCTCTAGCTTGGCCAAATCGAATGAAGGCACCAGTTAAACCATTAAACCTAGTGG
>Ga0302135_10001339_pt1 | contig 14851 bp, 14 predicted proteins | sample CBN3_surface_MG_FD_203119 | JGI IMG/M metagenome (GOLD analysis project Ga0302135, IMG submission 203119) | Marine microbial communities from Western Arctic Ocean, Canada - CBN3_32.1 | ecosystem: Environmental > Aquatic > Marine > Oceanic | place: Canada: Western Arctic Ocean | collected...
GTCGACCCGGTCGAGATGATTGCCGCCGTCACGGACGTATCGGCAGTGACGGCGCCACGACGCTCGAGTCGGCGGGTTTTGAAAACAGGTGATCTCTCATCGGTCTTCGGTATCGAGCTTGACGCAACCGCTGCATCTGACGAACAACTCACTTCGCCACCGGTGCGGCGGACACGTAAGAAGGCCCCCGCCAAGGCGGCGAGGAAGAAGAAGGTCACAACAATACGGCCAGAAAAACTGCGCTGAAAGCTGCTGCTGCCGAACGTGATTTATGGTCTGCCAAGTGTTAATCGTGCGTTGTGTTTTGAAACCTTGGCGCAGAACCGCTTATCTCTTGTTTCCGCCAGTGCCCGTCAACGGGCAGGCCCTATAGGCCTAAGATGCCCTGCGCCGCCGGAATCAACGGCCGGCGCATACTCAGCAAGCGGCGCGCCTCGTCGGCTCGGCCTGTTTGTACCAAAGCATTCGCCATCGCGAATTCGATCAAGTCGCGTTGCGCGCGGCTGCCGCCAATGCGGGCGTGGTCGCGCATGGCTACGGTCAAATGTTCGATGGCGCCCTGCCACTCGCCGGTGCCGATGGCAGCAAACGCTTCGGCGAGTTTACTGACTAAATCACCAGCCGCCCCTTTAGCGGCGACTTTGATTTTGCTGACGGCATCTTGATTGCCCGCCATTGCGTGTGCGAGAGCCGCGTGTGTGTCAGCAAATGCGACGCCCGGATTTGGGAAACTCTTAGTCGCAAATTCGCTCACTATTTGCCACCGCTCAGGCGATACATCTACGCCCGCGATGCTGGCACGATAGAGTAGTGCCGTCATATCGGTGACGATGTTTAGCGGCGGCCCCCAAGCACCACCAGGTGCTACGTGGCTATCGATGATCTGCCACATGCTGTCGATGTCGCCGGCGGTGAGGGCCCATAGCGCGCAGTGCCACGACAAGTGGCAATGTAACGGCCCGCGTTTGTCGTAGCGACTCAGCCAGTCGGTCAAAAATTCGTAGCCCGCTTCGGTCTGTGCATTTTCATAGAACAAGTGCGCGCGATAATGCGCAGCGTTCGCGTTTTTCGAGTTGCCCTGCAACGCTTTGGTGATGCTCTCTTCGGCTGGGCTAAGTTGGCCGCATTCCATTTGTGCGAATGCATGTTGCGTGAGGAACCACCAGTGATCGCCATAGTGGGGTGCCAGCCAGGTTGTCAGTGCCAGGTGCTCCGCTTCGCGGCCAGGTAGACCGCTGAAGCCAATGAGTCCGAATACCCCGGTACAGGTCTGGGCCACCATGAGGTCGCGCGGATAATCGACCAAATGTGGTCGAGCAGCCTGGTAGGCGAGTGGGCCTTTGCCGCTGATGAGTAGACCGAGAATGTTGATTTGGCCGGCTTCACGTTCCGTTACACCAGCCGACAAAGACTGGGCGAGTGCGAGGGTCTCTTTTGCCTCGGCCGGTCGGGCCAATGTTTGGCGTGTACGGGCAAGCGCGGCGTAGGGAAGCGCGAAACCTTGGTCTGCGTCGATCGCGGCTAGAAACGCATCTTCGGCACCAACGCTGGCAGCGAGAAAAAGGTCGACGCCTTTTACATACGCATCGCGGGCGTTTGTCGATGTTGTGCTGATGGGGTTACCGAGATGGTCTTCAAGCATTGTGACGCTGCTCCTCTATTTGGTCTTCGCCTGCGGCTCCCGGGACGACAGAGATTTCCGGAACCAGTCCGAGAGAACGACAGGCCCGCGAACGTAATGTCTCAAAATCACACCCGACTCGCTAACCGTGGATCGCTATAGATGTCCGAACCACGTGGTCTGATGCACGTCGAGCCATTGACCTGTTTGATATAGCACATAGAAACAGTCAACAAACACACTTTCGGTTCGCCGAATTGGCTTCTGCCAAAATGAATGGTTCAATATAGGACTTCGCCTTTGCGCTGCCGGGCAACCAAGAATGCAGACTCTCGCTACAACGCTCGACCCTCGCACTGAAGAGTTTCGGACGAATCGGGCAGATATGCTCGAAATGCTGGCCGAAATGGACCGGCTACTTGAAGTGGTGGAAAACGGCGGTGGAGACGAAGCAATGCAGCGTCTTAGAACGCGCGGCAAACTTCCCATCCGCGAACGCGTGGCCGCGGTGTTGGACCGCGACTCGCCCTTTCTCGAACTAAGCGCGCTAGCCGCGTGGCACTCTGATTTTCCGGTCGGTTCGGGGTTCTTGGCGGGTATCGGCGTGGTTTCGGGCGTAGAAAGCATGATTATCGGTCACGACCCAAGTGTCCGCGCCGGTGCGATTAATGATTTCAACAGCAAAAAGCAGATGCGCGCCCTGCAAATCTGCCGTGAAAATAGACTGCCATATCTACAGTTCGTAGAATCTGCTGGTGCGGATTTACGCGGTGATACAGATGATGCTGAGGCGGCCCTGCGTCGCGAGACTAAACACTTCGCTGAAGCAGGGCGTTTGTTCTACGAGATCACGGAACTTTCGAAGATGCGTATTCCCACCGTGTCGGTTGTCTTTGGTAACTCTACCGCGGGCGGTGCATACCAGCCGGGTATGAGTGACTACAATATTTTCATCAAACAACGCTCGAAGGTGTTTCTCGCCGGACCACCGTTAGTAAAGATGGCCACCGGCGAAGATGCCGATGCTGAAAGCCTCGGTGGTGCGCAAATGCATTGTTCCATTTCTGGACTGGGCGATTACCTTGCGGAGGATGAGTTGGACGCAATTCGCATGTGCCGTGATGTCGTGGCGCATCTGAACTGGCGCAAACTGGGTCCCGGTCCGACGATGCCGTTCGATGAACCTGTTCACGACCCCGAAGAGCTATTGGGTATCGTTGCACGCGATCTACGAAAATCGTTCGATATTCGTGAAGTGATCGCCCGCACCGTAGATGGTTCCCGATTCGAAGAATTTAAACCGCTGTATGGACCGACTTTGGTTTGCGGGTGGGCGTCGGTGCATGGTTTCCCGGTTGGTATTCTCGGCAACAACGGCGCTCTGTTCTCAGAGTCGGCGCACAAGGCCACGCAGTTTATTCAACTGTGCAATCAGATAGACGTGCCCATATTGTTCTTGCACAACATCACAGGCTATATCGTCGGTACTGACTTTGAACAAGGCGGTATCACCAAGGACGGTTCAAAGATGATCAACGCGGTGTCCAACTCGACGGTGCCGCACATCACGGTAATCGTTGGTGCGTCAAACGGTGCGGGTAATTTTGGGATGAGTGGTCGTGGTTATACACCTCGTTTTGCTTTTGTGTGGCCCACCGCAAAGATTGCGGTTATGGGGCCAAAACAGATGGCCGGCGTCATGACAATCGTCGCGCGCGGCGCCGCCGAGCGCCGCGGTTTAGATTTTGACGAGGCGGCCGACGCGCAACGCGCGGCCACCGTTGAGTATTGGGCCGAGGAGCGTTCCCTCGCGCTCTATGCCACGTCACGAGTCTCCGACGACGGCATGATCGACCCGCGCGACACGCGCACTGTTGTTGGCATGTCCTTGTCGGCGTGTCATACGCAAGAGATCGAGGGCGCACGAAGTTATGGCGTCTGGCGCATGTAGTCCACATGAGCAATCACATCACCAAATTGTTAGTTGCAAACCGCGGTGAGATCGCGCGGCGCATCATCCGCACCGCGCACGCTATGGGCATCAGTAGCGTGGCGGTCTACGCCGACTCTGACAATTGCGCACCGTTCGTGCGTGAAGCTGCGGAGAAGGTCGCGCTTAGGGGGAGTTCAGCTAAGGAAACGTACCTGGACGGTGCCAAGCTCTTGGCCGCAGCGAAGCTAATGGCGGCCGACGCTATTCATCCGGGTTACGGATTCTTGGCTGAGAACGCCGAGTTTGCCGCCGCGGTGCTCGAGGCCGGTCTAACGTGGGTAGGACCATCTCCTTCAGCGATAGCCTCGATGGGAGACAAGTTGTCGGCGAAGCAGTTGATGGAGAGCGCCGGCGTGGCGCAGCTGCCCTCCGCGAAACTCCCGCCTGGTTGTGATGTGAGTGGCGTAGCGGATGACCTCGGTTTTCCGCTACTGGTGAAAGCCGCCGCGGGCGGCGGCGGTAGAGGTATGAGAGTTGTCGAAAAGCGAGATGAGCTTGTTGGCGCACTGGAGGGAGCCCGAAGAGAGGCCGGTGCTGCTTTTGGTGATGACACCGTTTTCCTCGAACGCTGGCTGCAGCATGCCCGACATATCGAGATTCAAGTGCTGGGTGATACACACGGCAACGTCGTGCATTGTTTTGAACGTGAATGCTCCATTCAACGGCGTCATCAAAAGATCATCGAAGAAGCGCCGTCCCCAGCGATGAGTGAACTGTTGCGGGAAAGGATGGGAGCAGCCGCGATTGCCGCAGCGAAGGCCGTTAACTACCATTCCGCAGGCACAGTGGAGTTCTTGGTCGAAGACGACAGTTTCTGGTTTCTCGAAATGAACACGCGACTGCAAGTCGAACATCCGGTTACCGAAGCGGTCACTGGCCTCGATCTCGTTAGAGAGCAATTGCTTATTGCCCAGGGTGAGCCGTTGGGGTTCACGCAAGATGAACTGTCACTGACGGGACACTCGATAGAAGCACGTCTGTACGCGGAAGATCCTGCCAATGAGTTTCTGCCCGCAACCGGCGAGGTCCTCGCCTGGGAACCCTCTACCGTCCCCAAGGCACGGTTCGATTCTGGTATCGAGACCGGTAGTGTGGTTGGTATCGAGTTCGACCCCATGCTCGCGAAGGTTATTGCCCACGCGCCGACTCGCCGCGAGGCTGCTATGAAACTTTCGCGGGTGCTTGAAACTACTCGAATTCACGGTGTGACTAACAACCGTGATTTTTTGGTCGCGACTCTACGCACACCAGAGTTTCTGCGCGGTGATACAACTACGGATTTTATCGAACGGGTCTCTCCCTCCAGACGACGGACAATCTCACCAGCTTCGCTCGCGCACGCCTGTATCGCGGCGGCCATGGCCGGTCAGCTGAACGCCAGAACCAATGCCCAAAGGCTTGGCACAATCCCGTCGGGTTGGCGCAACACGCGGATGCCGCCGGAGACACGAAGTTATCAGTTCGGTGACCAGAAGTTGACGCTAGCATACCGGCAACAGCGTGATGGCTCGTTCGTCTGTAAAGCCGGTGATCGGCAATGGGAGGTTAGAATCCTTCCACATGACGAACGAGCGCTGGTCTTGGAGATCGGTGTCCGTCAGTTACATGTCGAGTTGCACAACATCGCCGATAGATGGCTGGTCCATCTGCCAGATTGCGACCTTGAACTTCACGAGCAACCACGGTTTCCGGTGGCAGAGAGAGAGGTCGCTGCGGGCGGGCTAAACGCGCCTATGCCGGGTAAGGTTGTGGCTACGAGTGTCTCCGTTGGAGATCGCGTCGAAGCGGGCCAGCTGCTCTTGATACTAGAAGCGATGAAGATGGAGCATCGAATCACCGCGCCCATCGACGGTGTTGTAAGCGAGCTGCCTGTGCAAGCCAACCAGCAGGTTGCCAACGGTGAGCTCCTCGTTGTCGTATCTGAACAATAGCTAGCCGGACGCAACCGCACAGGTAGCACTCGGTCGGTGAAAGATTCATGAGGAGGCTGTTATGTCTAGCCAGGAATGTACCCTTTACGAGAACCGCGAAACAATTGCGTGGATCACCCTTAACCGTCCTGATGCGCGTAACGCGCTGTCTCCCGAACTCGTCGACGAGCTCTATGATCATCTGGTTGCGGCAAACGCAGATGCAAATGTTCGCGCCATTGTCATAATCGGGGCGGGTACAGCGTTTTGCGCCGGGGCTGATCTGAAGCGCACGCGTGGTTCGCCCGCCGGCAGTGCTAAAAATTCCTACGACGCTGTTTTGTCGGCGATGTGGAATAGTGATAAGCCGATCATTGCCGCGGTAAATGGCTACGCTTTTGCGGGTGGTCTCGGTTTGGTCGCTGCGTCGGACATTGTCATTACATCAACGTCGGCCGTTTTCAGCTTCAGCGAGGTCCGTATCGGCGCTATACCAGCCATGATCTCGGTTGTCTGTTTGAGAAAGATCGGAACCCATCACGGCATGCGCTTGTTCTTGACCGGTGAGCGTTTCGATGGAGATCAAGCAGTGAATTACGGACTCGCCCATCGCGCGGTTGCGCCCGAAAATCTACTGAGCGCGGTCCAGGAGATGATTGACGCCATACGTCTCGGCGGGCCGAACGCGATCGTTGAATGCAAGAAACTCGTCAGGTTGGTGCCCACACTGTCAGTGGAAGAAGGTTTTAGGCGCACTAAGGATTGGAGCCAACGTGTGTTTCAAACCGAGGAAGCGGCTGAGGGCATGAAAGCGTTTGCCGAGAAACGACCTCCACACTGGGTGAAGGGTTAGCGTTCCAGCTTCACTCCGGCAGCGACACGGTCCCAGGTTGTATCAGTGATGCCTTGTTCGCGCAAAGCATATTTTTGAGTCTTGCCGGTCGGTGTTTTCGGAATGCTGTCAACGACATCCACATATCGAGGCACCATGAAATAGGGCATACGCTCATTGCAAAATCGTGTGAGCGCCACGGGGTCAAAGCGGGTGTCGGGCTGCGGCGTGATAGTTACCATCACATCTTGTTCGGATTCGTCCGCCCACACTGGAAACACAGCACACTCGAGGACATCAGCATGTTGATTGATGATGTCCTCCACCTCCATGGATGAAATGTTCTCGCCACGCCGGCGCATGGAATCCGTCACGCGATCGACAAAATACAGCCGCTGTTGTTTGTCGATGAACCCGGCATCACCCGAATGGAACCACAAGTTTCTGAAAGCCTTGAGCGTCGCTTCCGGCTGCCGCCAATAACCCATCATGATTTCCCAGGCGTTGTGCGGCCGTACGCAGATCTCTCCAACAACACCTGGCGCGCACTCAACATCGTTTTCGTCGAGAATTTTGCAATCCACAGTATCCTTTATCAGCCCGACACATTGATTGGTGGGGAAGGGCAAACCGAGTGCGTGTCGGCACGGTCCGGGATTTTCGGTGGAGCCGTAGCCTGAGGCGACTTGTACACCAAAACGTTTGGCAAAGGCCTCATGCTCCGGTATGACGGGATACATGCCGACTTTCGCTAGTGGTGTATCGATGTCATTGTCGCGCGGTGCTTGCTGCCAGATGAAGTTAGCGATCGCGCCGAGCATGAATACGACTGTGCCACCGTGTGTGGCGATATCCGACCAGAAGTACTCGTTACGATAGCCGCGGCGAAGAATGACCGTGGCGCCAGTCATCATCGAGGCGTAAACAACACCCCATTGGCCGGCGATGTGAAACAGGGGTAAGCCGGCAGTGTAGTAATTGTCAGTTTCCACGACACCGTGATTTGAACCAACGTTGTTGCCATAGCGGTACGCGTGGGCGTGCGACACCATGACGCCCTTTGACGTGCCGGTCGTACCCGAGGTGTACATGATGCCGATCATGTCGCTGTAGGATGGCCCGCCGTCGAACGGTGAGTCATCGTCGGCACTGAGCGTAGAAAAATCGAACAATTCGAACCGCTCGGCAATGGCGGCTGGCACTTGATCTGGGCGTCTCGGATAAATCACACAGCGCTCAAGGCTCTCAAGTTCCGGAGCGATCGCCGCCAGGCGTTCGAGAAATTGGGCGTCCACGACTAACACTTTGGCGCACGAGTCATTGATGATGCGGCTCAGAAACGGGCCGCGGTATGCAAGATTGATTGGCACCTCTACGGCGCCGCGTCGTGCCAATCCGCAGAACAATGCCGTCAGATCAATCGTATCGTTAAGCATGAATGCCACGGGTTCTTGGTGGTGTACGCCAAACGCCGCTAGGCCGCGCGCCATGCGATTGGCCTGGCTATCCATTTCTCGATATGAAATGGCGTCACCGTCGACGTCGATGACCAACGGTTTGTCACCCATCTGTGCGGCCGCGATCGCAAGTATGCGACCGACCGTACGATCTTCTAGTGCGTACTCTTTGGGGAGCACTGACATGCGCGATTCCTTGTTATTCTCTACGAACAGTGTCCGCTAGGATCATCCTGCCATCTTCGTTTTTCGACTGATCGAGACGCGGAGCGGAAAGCTCTTTGTAGTCCCCCAGTACAACGGCAGGATCTTGCAGGTCGACCCAACCGAGGAACGGTTCGTGCATCTGGTAGCCGAGTAGACGTTGCAGACGTGCTGGGTAGTGTTTCGCTACATCTGGCGGGTTGACCAGAAACTGCGCTTCTTCTTGCTTCAGCCAACCGAGGTTGTAACTGGTGTACATGGCGTGGCGCCACTCGTCTTTGGAGTTGTTGTCGCCCCCGCCGTGATACGTAGCACCGAGTGTGATGAGCACGGAGCCTTTTTTCATTTCGGCGGCCACGGTTTCCTCTGTTGTCGGCGCTCGTTCGTCATCCCAACGATGACTACCCGGAATCACACGTGTGGCGCCATTTTCCTCGGTGAAGTCGTGCAGCGCCCAAAATGTGGTGACATGCGGCACTCGTTCCATCGGATGACTGAACGGATACAAGAGGTCGTCGCGGTGTAATTCCTGTGCTTTCTCACCCGGTCCGATGGAAGATATCGAACACGAACCCATTTGGTACTTGTCACACCAAGGACCCAGTAGTCGATCCATCACGGCGAGGATTAGAGGTTTGACGACGTTGTCGCGGATTGCCGCCGACTTCACTAACAAACCATGCAGGCGTCGTGTTTTGAAACCTAACCAGTCGCCCTCACCGGTAGCGGTACGGTTGAACCATGGAGAGATTTCATCGAGTATGCGATCGACAAATGCTTCACTGTTCAAACGATCGATGATGACGACACCGTCATCAAGCAAGATTTTCTCGATCTGATCGGCGCCCGTGAGGGCAGACACGTGTTCGATGGATTGGGTCATGATCATCGCTCTTCACTAAGGTTTCTGACAATTATCACTAGAACTCCTCGCCGTCAAACTATCGAGAAGGTCTCCGAAACCGATACTTTTACGGTTTGCGCAAAAACACACATTATTCTCGAAAACTTTGGGCGCACTCACCACTGGTATAAATACACGTACAGACAGGATGGCTTCTGGCGCTAGATGGCTGCGTGACACCTGATCTGCACGCTTTGCGTGCGGCCCAACGCGGGCCATAGTTCGACTGCGGAGGAGGGAGTGAGGCATGCAGACTTTAGCGGCTGTGTGGGCGGAACGTTCACTGTGTCAAGAAAAGTAGAGGGATACCTGATGGCTTGTCCAGTCCGCGCGATTGTCTACGGGGTCGGCGCCTTGGCAGCAATCATGACTTGACTCATGCTCGAGAAGGGTGTGGAAATCGTTGGCGCAGTCGCTCGCAGCCCGCAGAAGATTGGTCGAGATCTTGGCGATGTGGTGGGGCTCGGATTCGATACCGGTGTCACAGTGGAAGCCAGTGCCTTGCCTGCACTTGAACGTGGTGCAGACATCGCGGTCGTCTCTGTTGCCAGTTACCTAAACGTAATGTTCGACCACTTTCGCCATCTGCCTCGAGCACGGGCTAAACGTCGTCACCACTGAGGAAGAGGCCGTCTGGGCGTGGAACACCGCTCCCGAGTTAGCGACACAGATCGACTCAATCGCGCGGGGCCATGGCGTCTCGCTGGTAGCTTCCGGAGCACAGGGTGTGTTCTGGATGAAGCTCGTATCGACGCTGATGGGTGCTGCCCATCGGATCGACTCTGTCAGCGGGCGCTGCAACTGGAACGCCGACGATTACGGTCCAGAAGTGGCCGCTCACGTGCATTTGGGTGAGACCCCAGAGCAATTCGCCGCTCACCTTGAAGAACACGGCTGGCCTGACTTCGTTGCTCGGGCTAACCTTGAAGTGCTTGTTGTCGACTCACGCCTTACGGTCGCGAACATGAAAAGCTCCGTTGAGCCTGTTCTGGCGACCCGCAATACACCGTCCACGAGTATTGGCACCGTTCCTGTCAGTTGTCTGCTCGGCGTTACTGACAGCACGATAGTCGAGACGGTCGAAGCCCCAACTTTCAGTTTTGCGATGACAGGGCGGGTGTTTGAACCCGGCGAATCGGATACGAATGGGTGGGTGGTTCGCGGCGAACCTGAACTGCATCTGCGCAACGACAAAGTACCCTACCGCACTATTACCTGCACATCCGTCGTCAACCGAATCCCGATGTCATTGCGGCCGAACCGGGGTTAATCACGTTAGATCAATTGCCTCAGGCCCATTACCGCCATGGGCTGCTCGAACTCTGACTCTGACATAGCTACCGAATGAGCCGTGCTAAGTTTCCTGATGTCTGGTTGTGCCCCCACGCAGACTCGTTCGTGGAATCTAAGTCGGTGCCTTCCAAACCTCCCGTGCGAGACGGAGCCAATTCCCCCCCAAAATGCCTTGGCAATCGTGCGAACTGTATCCGGCTTTGAGCATGCGCTCCGTCACTCCCTCCAAACAAGTTGGTCCGCACGCCGACAAATCGTCCGCCTGATAGCCCTGATCGGCGGGCCATCTCGCCGCATCTTGAGCCACCGCAGCCAGTGTCATCGAAACGTCAGTGACGATATCAAGACCCAATCCGACATTCGCTGCTCCAATAACCTGGCACCAATGGTCAACATGACGAAACAACAGCTCGACCAGGTCGTCGCTGGTTCCGAGAAACCAACCGACGCCATTCAACCCGATCATCCCGCCAGTAGCGGCACAGGCCCGTGCCATGTCATCCGTAATGTTCCGATCATGCGCGAATACTGCTGCTGGGTTTGCGTGAGAATAGATCACTGGCGCCACGGCCAGTTCAAAGGCCTCCAAGGCTGTCCGTGAACCTGTGTGCGAGCAGTCAACAAGCATTCCAACGCGCTGCATCTCCGCTATCAAGTCACGTCCGAACTTGGAAAGTCCACTGTCCGTTCTCTCGTGAATACCATCGCCAACATTATTTCTATGGTTGTAGGCTAGCAGCGCATGACGGACGCCGAGATTGTAGAATATTTCCACCATGCCTAGGTCGCGGCCGAACGGTGTGGTTCCCTGGAAATGGAACGCAAGTGCCAACTTCCCCTCAGTCTTGGCTCGCTCTGCATCATCGGCGGTAGTAAGCAACAGGAACCGGTCATCATTTTCCCGAACGAACTTACGCCAATGCGAGATCCGCCGAATCGCCGTCATAGTGTCTTCCGGATCGTAAGCAACTGTAATTGAGACAGCGTCGTATCCGGCTTGCATCATTTGATCGAGCTGGAGCGCATGTGCAGCCCAGGTCCCACAATTCTCTGTAGCCGGAAACAGTTGATCCCAGACCAACGCATTATCGATGAGCTGTTTAGCATTCGACATCATGGTTTGCTCTGATAGCTGGACATAAAGAGTAAGGCTACTGTGCACAGCGCACCCATGATAGGCAGGTGTGACCTTTGGAAATGTCGCTTCTTGGCTGGGTCTGGTATCTAGTCCAAGGCACTTCAGTTAACCATACAACCCGTTGGCACGGAGTCTTTTCGGAACGGGAGACATTACTAGCGGGCTACTGAAAGCGCTCGATGTTCGAAAACTCGGGGGCCCTTCCGGAGCGAATCATGGTGATCCAGCCATCGAGCGTGCCATCGTCGAGTTTCCAAAACACCTTGCACAACTCCATATACTCGACGACTACATCAAGCTCTCTGATAGCTCTTTGTTGTGGGCCTCATTATCCATCTGAAAATCCACTGCTGCCCAGGCATGACGCGGGACCGGACTGGGTTCTTGAAACACGCGGCCAGATACAATCGACGGCCGCGAAGATCTTGCGGCATTGAGTGAAGCTTTGTTTTGAAGATGCCGCAGCTCCTTCATAACCAACCTAAACCGACCGTTTGTGATGTCTGTCTCAGCAGGAGAGGTTCAGCTGGTGTTTACTTCGTTCCACGCTGGGGTTTTCTCCCCCCCCCCCTGAATTTCTCAGCGAGGGGCACCTGCAGCCGGTGCCCCGACCCCTTTCTTCTTCCAAGTCGCTGAACATCGCTGTATAGCGCGTGCATCGAGCTGCGAGCCACGTATGGCGTACGCAAGCCACACGTGAACACCTACCTCGACGACAACGCACTCAAGGTTTACAGGAAACGTGCCCGCGAATTACATCAGTGTGGTGTCGAGAAACCTAGGCAGCAGGCTTACGTGGAGATGATTAGGGCGAGGTATCCGACGTCGATTGCGGTGCAGAGCTTCTACTCCATCATCAGCCAGCGCTGAAACACCTTAAAGCGCCCATTCGCAGTATGTGCGTTGGCAACCTCGAGCTCGAACTCCGCGATCTCCGGCAGCGAAATTCCTGCGGTTTGCATGGCATCCGTCAGGTACCTCATGGGCGACGGCGCGTGCGACATTTTTCTCGAGTTGATTCGAATGTGCGGGTATTTGGGGATCTCGCTCATGTTCTGTCCAGTAGATGGCTGTCTACTTTGATGCTTGCCGCGCCTGCAGACGACCACACCGTTGACACTCAAGCCTCTCCACATTGCCGGCTGGACCAAACTCGAACTTCACATCGACCACATGCCAGTCGTGCAACCCAAGCCGACACCGCAGCCAACCGAAGCGCTTCAACAGCTCTTTAAATTCGTTGGTCATAACACTAAGGTGACTCGCTGTCTGAACAAAGTACCCTAGCCAGCATATCATCGAATCGAGCCAGCTGTTTCGGCCCGCACGTTGCACTCCGAGTAGCGAACGAAGTGGATTGCTGAATCACAACGGCCATAGCTGCGTATTCCGATTGAGCCCGAGCCTCAGATTGGAGCACGCGCGTGAATTTGTTGCGAAGATTGCAAAGAGGGTGGAACTCCCTTTTCATCGAAGCGGCCCAGGGAGGGTGACAACTATAGTTTCAATCGCCATATAGCCCTACAGACATCCGGCTATAGTGATCACAGACATCGCCAAGATGTCATGCGAGGTTTAACTATGTCAGAACGCGAGCCACGGAGTTTCGAATTTGGGTCTGGCCATCCGCCCAGCGATCTTGGCACAGCGATACTAACGTGATGCCGCTAGTGGCGCGGGAAGAGGATTGAAGTGGCCTTGTTGTGTCCTCCCTCGGATTCGCACATGCCACTCCTGCCCTCGCTTCAGAAAAACACGTTAAGTTGTTGCACGGACGACTTCAAATTTCAGTCCTCGGACCTGCGTTAGGAGTGTCCGCTCTGGACAGCTGATGTGGACTGTCTCGGTTGACGGCTGCTGGCTAAATCTTTCCATCCGACCAGCTGGAAGCGTATGCGCAGCAGCAATCTATCGGAAAAGATCGTAGCTGTCCCGCAGCGGGTACCGCTGCCATATCGCACGACGCGAGATTACAGCGCGGCACTCATCGCCTGATTTGGTTCGCCACGGGTGGATGAGACTGATTTTGTACATTGACGGATAATGCATCTCGCTTAGCAACAGAATTCGGATTGCCGGATTGAATCTGTGGCGAATGTTGCTGAGCTTTTAAGTGCCAAAGTCACTCTCGCCTGTCTAATCAAAACAGGTCTGCCTGCGATCAGGTAAACGACAGTTTCAGACGTTGTGCGACTTGCAGGGCCATTTGCCATTCTTCGTCGCGCACGAGGACGCCGTGTTCCAAATTGTCCCGTAATTTTTCGGCGGAGACGCCGCCAGGTAAGCGTACGCGATCAAATCCCACTGCCGGAAGCGCCGACTTCAGGGTTTGAATCATCCTGTCGGCTGAAGCGGCAAAAACAGCGGGGTCCTGAAATTTTTCTACAGAAATCGCAATGAATGTCTGTGCGTGGAAGCTCGGTCGCTGTTCTGTTGTTGCGGGGACTTCATTTTCCCAAGTGCGTACCCCACTAAGCAAGCCAGCCAAGAGTTCGACCATAAGGATCATCCCAAATCCTTTTGGACCTGCCGGGAGCAGCGCCCCGGTCATCTTGGATTCCCGGTCCATGACGTCAAGAATGACCTGCAACGGTTCGTCGGAGTAATTCCCCTGCGCATCGACAACCGCTTTACTGGACAGCTTTTGCCCATCGCGCGCAGCAAGAACGACGTTGCCCATCGAGGCAGCGCTGGTCGCCATGTCAATTACAATTGGATCCTGGTCTCCTGCCGGTACTGCGATGGCAAGTGGATTGGTACAGAAGTAGGGTTCGGATCCACCCCAAGGAGCAACCAGCAGGGGGCCCGTGCACATCGAAATGCCAATCATTCCGGCCTCAAGCGCTTGAATGGCATAATTGGACGCCATGCCAAAATCACCTGAATTCTGTGCACTCACCAAACCGACACCAGTGGCATTGGCCTTCTGAATTGCCAAGGCCATTGAACGTGTTGCGACGACATTTCCAACGCCGGAATGGCCATTCACTAAAGCGGTTGCAGCATGCTCTTGCATCACTTCGAAGGGCTTCCCAAAGGACATAACCTGTTCCTGGAGTAGCTCGTCTATGTAGGGAAGTAGACCCAGCCCTTGTGTGCTATGCCCCCGGAGATCAGCTCGCAAAATTGTGTGCGTAAAAAAATCGACCTCTTCTTCGTCAGCACCATGTGACAGCGCGAACTCACGGTACAAGGACCTGAGCTGTTCGATTTCAATGCGCATTCTTCATCTCCCCTGACATTGTTATGACCGAAATTGTGCCTCGGGCCGTGTGTTTTACAATCTACGGTGAAATGTAACGGTTTAATCCTCAGGCCTCGCACGTAGCTTTACTGATCGGAGCCGTCGTTGCGAGCGAAACGAGTTGGTGCATTCGATGGTGCCGTTTATCTTGCACTGTCTGGATGCCAGCAAAGGGCACCCTAAACACTGTTCTCTGTATTCGTTACGGGCAATCTATGAATTCGACACGACCGAGCAGATCCAGTTGTTAACTTT
>Ga0302135_10001340_pt1 | contig 14848 bp, 14 predicted proteins | sample CBN3_surface_MG_FD_203119 | JGI IMG/M metagenome (GOLD analysis project Ga0302135, IMG submission 203119) | Marine microbial communities from Western Arctic Ocean, Canada - CBN3_32.1 | ecosystem: Environmental > Aquatic > Marine > Oceanic | place: Canada: Western Arctic Ocean | collected...
TGATATGTGGTGCTCTGGTCTGGCCAGCGAGTACGGTCCCAGGCAGCAGCTTCTCAAGCTCCTCCAACGTCCAGGGACCGTCTTTTTCAATGTCCTTGTAGATGCCCCGTTCCTCCGTTGGGTGGGTGTAAATGGCAACCTTGCCTGCACCTACACGGAATACGCACCCGTTGATGTGGCTGGCCATATCTGAGGCAAGGTACATCACCATGGGCGGGTTGAACTCAGGGCCGGGCCTGGACTGGATGAGCGCCGCCCGTTCAGGAGGCATGAGCCCTGCTTCTATCATCTCCTCATGGTGCCGTGACGAGTCTCCGCCGGTCTGCGCCTGCGGGGCAATGGCGTTCACGGTGATGCCGTGGTTTCGTAGCTCCCAGGCGAGGTCATAGGTAAGACTGACGATGCCTCCCTTGGCTGCGGCGTAGTTGGCGTACCCCTCCGGGTTGCGCCACTGAGAGGAGGCTGTGTTGATGATGCGGCCGTGCTTCTGCTTCATCATGATGGGTGCGGCGTGACGGCAGGTGTTGAACGTCCCCTTGAGGTGGACGTCTATTACCGAATCAAAGTCCTCCTCCGTCATTTGATGGAAGAGCATCCGTCGGAAGATGCCTGCGTTGTTCACCAGCACGTCCAGCCGCCCGTAGGTGTCCACGGCCTGCTCGATGATCCTGCCCGCTGCCTTGAAATCGGCTACTGAATCGTAATTGGCAACAGCCTCTCCACCGTTCTCCTTGATCATCGCCACCGTCTCATCAGCAGGAGACACGGACCCGCCGTCACCTTCCTTGTTCACGCCAATGTCGTTCACCACCACTTTGGCGCCCTGCGCGGCGAAGGCCAGGGCATGAGCCCTCCCCACACCGTGACCGCTGCCGGTGACAATGGCTACTTTATTTTCGAGGTATTGACCCATGAAATGCATCCCCCTTGGTGGTACTTTGGCCCGCAAAGGTCTTCATCCGTACAAAGCGCGGCAATGCTACCACAGAGAAGCAGATGTAAAGGAGGTATGTTATTGAGAGGCGCTGAAAATGGTCGTGTCTGGGTGGTAAGCGGACCACCCGTACCATTCCGAGAGGAACGACGGCACGAACGTGAGGGAATCCCCGACCCTTGGTCCAGCGATAGCCTTGCCCTGGAGGTCCCATGAGGTGCCCTTACCGTCCACGATGCGGCCGCTTCCGGAGGCGCTGGGCGAGAACTCCAGCACGCTACCGCCCACGCTTCTAGCGTATGCGATTCCTGTCCGTGTTGAGCTGTCGTAAATAACCACGATAGGCAGTCCACCAAGGTTGTCGTTGGCCACGCCTCCGGCCTGCTGGAGCTGGTCTATGGGGTAGCCCTTGAAAACGCCGTTGACCTCTACGCCCACCACCAGCGCATTGGAGGCAAGCCTCTTATCTCCGTACAGCGCCTCATTGTCGTTATAGACGGCTATTTGCACAGGTGTGTAATTACTACTGAAAGGCGTATCCGCTGAGAGTACCAGCGTGTCAGGGTAAGCCTCTTTCCACGCGCCCCAGGTCATCTGCCCCATGGAGAGGAACGTTAGCCTGGAACCAGCCAAGGAGCCTGCTATGGCCGTGCCGCCCAGGTGGGTCCAGAGCGAGTCCGTCTCCCTGTCCAGCATGGTGAATACGTCTCTGTCCAGGCCAAACACATCAAAGCTGAGCATTCTGCCGTCTACCAGAGGGTCAAACCTGACCCCCGAACTGCACTTGATTCAGTAGGTAACCAGGGTTGGTTTGCCCTGGGTGATGTCGTTGACAATGTGGTGGTACCGCATCATACGGACCGGGTATGCACGGGCTTCACCATCCTCCAGTATGCCTAGCACCAAGTCATCGTCAGGTAGATACGTGTCCTCCCGCCCGAGCAGGAACACGGGGTCATCCAGGGAGACAAAGGGTGTGGTGGCATTGGCGCGTGGGGGCAGCCGTGTGGGCAGCGGTGTCGACGTGGACGTTGGGGTCGGGAGGATGATCACAGGGATTTGTTCTGGGGTGGATGTGGGGTCTGGCAGCAGGGTAAAGAGAGGCGTAGGTGTGGGCATTGGTGCCAACGTTGGTGTGGGTGTGGGCTGGAGTACAGGGGAGCCACTGTTAGCGAGTGGAGTAGGCGTTGGCAGCGGCTGTGGCGTGATGGTAGCTTCCGCGTTATCCTCGGCAACCGCCACGGGTGTTTGGGTTGCTGTCGGCGTGGGTGCAGGAGCAACGGTGCTTGTGTTAGTACAAGCCGCCAGCAGCATGATTGCAAGGCTGGCAGCTACTGTGAATGCTGCGCTTTTGTGGTCCCCAGATAAAAAAGCCATATATTCAATGGTACGACACCATTACAACCCTAGGAGCGGAAGCGGTTCGTACCTTGTTCCCAGCATTGCTTCAGACGGTACGCCTAGAATCTGCTCAAAAACAGTGGCGTAGACGGAGCGGAAGTCCGTAGTGAAGCGGAGGTTCCCGTCTCCCAGCTCGCTCAAGCCCGGACGCCCACCGTACAGCCCGCCTTTAATGGGAGTGCCCAGGAAGAACATTGGCCCCGCAGTCCCGTGGTCGGTGCCGTCACTGGCGTTGCTTGTCACGCGGCGTCCAAACTCTGACCACGTCATGATGACCACGTCTCCGTCTCTTCCGTGCGCCTTCAGGTCCTCGTAGAAGGCCGCCATGGCCTCAGAGGTCTCCGTCAGAAGCGCCGCGTGGTCATCCGGCTGTGCGGCGTGGGTGTCGAATCCGCCTATGGAGACGTGGCCCACCTTCACACCTAGGTCATTGGTGATGGCCTCTGCCAGCAATTTCAACGCCTCAGCAAGTGGAGTCTCCGGGTAGACGGCCCCTGGCTGGTACGCTGCATGGGCGTTCTGGAGCGCGACGGAACTCCGGTACGCGGCGTCCATGGTGTTGTCCAGTAGCACTGAGTAGGGGGCGCCCGGTGGTGACGCCGCAAAGAGATTGAGGACAGCCTGCGCGCGGTCCTGAGTGGCGTCAGGGAAGCGAGGGTCACCCGCAAGCTGGTAGCGCGCGACGCTCTGCACGGTTGGGACGGGGACTTTTGATGAGCGCAGAGCTAGGGGCAGTTCGCGACCAACGGCCATGCCCTGGAAGGGTTCACTCTGTGTGGCCTGTAACCCCTCAAAGTAGCGACCCAGCCAGCCCTCTTTGAAGTTACCGTCAAGGTCGGCTGACTGCCAGATGTCCATTGACTCAAAGTGCGAGAAGCTCGGATTGGGGTAGCCCACACCCTCCACAATCGCCAGGTTGCCTTCATCCCACAGGTCTTTCAGCTTGGCCATGGAGGGGTGTAAGCCCACCTCGTTATCAAGGGGGAGCACGCTGCCCTGGGGCAACGCCAACGTTCCACGGAGGTCGTAATAGCGGTTGTCAGCGTACGGCACCAGCGTATTTAGGCCGTCGTTGCCACCTGCCATCTGCACCACTACCAGTGTCCCTGGAGCGTTTGTCTGCCTGACACCAAAGGACTCGCTTGTGGCCGCAGCCACCGCGTGCTTGAAGACAGTTGGCATAAAGGCAAGGGTAGGGGCCACCAGCATGCTGGACTTGAGGAACTGTCGTCGTGATACAAGCATGTGCAGACTCCTACGCCAACTGGTATTCCGGTGAGGCCATCACCAGGTATGCCAGGCTTCTCAACTTCTCGTCAGCGCCCTGAGTTCCGAAGCGGTCATCCAGAGAGGCCAGGTACGCCTGGAGCACACGCCGCTCCTCCTCCGGCATGGTCCCGTCCAGGAGCAGGAAGGCAAAATAGTCCAGCGCCTCCTCAGGAGAGGAGATGCCTCCCAACAGCAGCAGCTTGACCGGGTCAAACTGGAGCCGTTGATTCCTGGCAGTGGCCACAATGTTCACGAAGTTCAGCCGCTGGAGCAAGGTTGAACTGTTGATCCACGCCTCTCCACCCTCCCACCCCGATACGTTGGGGGGAGCGAAGAGACTCTGGCCCATGATATCGGTCATGCCGCGCATGGCCCTTCCGTCTGTTTCCAGTGCAAGGCTATGGAACGCTCCCACCACCAGGTCCGTTGGGCTCTTGATTTTGGTGCGGTAGGCCTTGGCCGAGTAAAACGCGGGTGACGTCAAAATCTCACGTACCACGGCCTTTATGGAGTACCCGCTTGATTTGAACGTCGCCGTCAGTGGGGCAATGACCTCCGGTTCGGGGTCATCGTAGGCAAAGAAGGCAAAGAGCTTGCGACACATGAAGTCGGCTGTCGCAGGATGGTCTAGGATAATGTCCGCGATGTCGTCGCCGTCAAAATTCCCTGTTTTGCCCAGAAACTGCTTGGTGTCGTAGTCGTGAGCGTTCGTGTTGAAGGTGAACTTACGCTGTTGCAGTCCCCAGCCCGTGAAGGCCCTGGCTGACTCCCGCACGTCCACTTCCGTGTAGTTACCCAGGCCCATGGTAAAGAGTTCCATAAGCTCCCGTGAGTAATTCTCATTGGGTGCGCGCTTATTATTGCTCTGGCTGTCCAACCAAATGAGCATGGCAGGATCTCGTGAGACGGCCTTGACCAGCACGTCATAGTTGTCCAGGGCATGCGCACGGAAGAGTTCGTTTTGGGTATGCATGAAGGGGCCCTGGCCGGTTCTTTTGAAGGAGCTGGTTAGGTGCCCGTGCCAGAAGAGCACCATCTTCTCTTGAAGCGGGCGCTTGGTGTAGACCATCCTGAGGAGCCACCATTGCTGAAGGTCTCCCAGGCGCGTCAGATCCAATTCCACGGAGGCCAGACGGCGGTCCAGGTCGCTATTGTCCACACTCTCGTAATCAAGGAGGTAGTCCACCGTTGCGGAGAGCCCCATGGCAGAGAACTGGTTGTAGTCCGCCTGGCTGGCCCCAAAACCGGCCCTTCGCAGCAAATGGCCTATGCGGGTGAGTTCCAGGTCTGGTGCGGGAAGTGCTGGCGTTGGCGTGGGAGTCGCAGAAGGCCGTGGCGTTGCAGTAGGTCGCGGCGTTGACGTGGCCCGTGGTGGCGGAACGGTGGGCGTTGGGGTTGCGGTAGCGGTTGCTGTTGCCGTGGCGATAGGGGTTGGGTTGGGTGTATTGCACGCCGCCAGCAGCGACTCAAAGGCGAGAGCGGAAAGCCCCAGGGCGCCAGCGCGCAGCAGGAAGCTTCGGCGATTCAGGCCCGCATCCTGTATAGCTTGTGTTGCTGGCAATGATTCTGTGGGGATGTCAGACTTGCCCATGCCCGGACCCTCAAGGTTTTCAGTGTTCACTATGGTCTATAACGCCATTCAACTCAAAAAGTCAGGGCTAATAGTCCCATGAAGCGCCCTAGGCCGTGAACCCTTCGCGAAGTAATTCAACGCCTAAAGCAATGAGCCCCACCGAAAGCAACCGAATGATGTAGGGGCCGGAGATACGGTGCGCGATACGAGCCGCAGTCTGTCCTCCAGCCACAATGCCAATGGCAACGGGCAGAAAGATATCCCACTGTACGTGACCCCGTGCAAGGTGCGTGGCTGATGCGGTGCCCAGGAACAAGACCAAGGCAAAGATAACGGTTGCAGTGGCAATGGGTACCGCCATGCGGAAGTAGTAGACCAATATGGGAGTCAGCATGAAGCCGCCCCCAATGCCAAAGAAGCTGGAAAATACGCCTACCACCATGCCCATACCGGCAATGCCTTTGCTATTAGGACCCTTGTCCGGCTCTTTCTCCCCGGCTAAGGCGTTGCTCTCTGTGGCTTCCGTAGGTCTAGGGGCAGGCCGTATTACCAAGAGCGCTGCAATGGACAGCAACAGGATGCCAAAGAGCGTGGTGAAAACGGCGGATGAGACGTGGTCCACCAGGATAGCCCCCGCAATACTTCCTGGTAGCGCGAAGCCCCCGATGATGAGCCCAACCTTGAGGTTGACCCTCCGCTGACGGAAGTGGGCCTGACTGACAGAAGCGGCGTTCACCCATACGGCGGTGACTCCGGTTCCCGCAGCCACTCCATGGTCCAGCCCCCAAAAGATGACTAGCAACGGCACCAGGATGAACCCGCCGCCGGCTCCCACCAATATGCCGTATAACCCAACGCCAAAGCCGGTGATGACAAGCGCAACCCACGACAGTACTTCCTCCATGGGCTTACACCGTCCTGGCGGACAGGTGCCGCTGGGTAATGGCGTGACGGGTCATGACAGTGGCGTGAAGGTGCATATTGAGGAACGAAGAAAGCTGTGTGCTCTTTTCCCAAAGTGCAGAGGGTGAAACCCTCTGCCGGGAGATATGGGGGTGTCCCCCATGTTCCCGTCTATTCCCCTCTTCATGGCCAGGAAGCGGGCCAGGGGGATAGTCGAGATAGCCCTCAGCAAAAGGCCACCCATACTGGCGAGGAGGAGTGTTTGTCGGAAGCTGAGGAAGGCGCATGGGGTACCTAACAATGGTGTGAGGAGACTCACAGGACGGTATCACCCATACCCTAACCGGTCAAACAGTGTGGCCACAGGTACAATCGTATCGCTTTGGACCACACTGCGTTGGAGGAGAGACAGAAATGAATGGGTCGATATCCCCGAAGTGCGCTGTTACCTGGCTCATGATAACGCCGCACCGTTAGTTCGAGGATCCCAACCCGAACAGGTTGAAGCCCACGCTGTTGTTCCGCATGTTGCCGCGATTACCGCCCTCAAGCTCCAAGCAGTCGCGGTCAATAGTAGAACCCTCATTCGTGTCAGCCGAAGAACCGTTCACTGCTCCGGTGTCCGTGGGGGAAGCGGCCTCAGTCGGAGTAGAGGCATTGGGGTTTGGTTCCTGCGCCCAGGCGGTTGCTGGTAGGAGCAACCCTTGAACCAAGCATGTCAGCAACACCGCAGTCCGAATAAGTGAAAAGAACCTCATGCCGCACCTCCAAATCTTCGTTAATGAAGACTTTAGAGGCCGCGCATAAACCTGAGGTTAACAGACAGTGTATTTAATAAACGTTGCGTAAACATCAGGGGCAAGCGCCTCAACCCAACAAAAGTGAAGCACCACGGCTGGATAGGTGGCGCTCCCGAAAACAGATTTCGATACGCTGGAGGGAGGTAGGCACACTGGTGAACTGTATTTGGCCGACATCAACGTGCCGCCCGCTTTATATGGAGAGCCCAGCCTGAAAATAGACGTGGGGCCAATCTTTGCCGAGGACGACATTGTCCGCTTGCGGTGAGGCGGTCTTAGGCGTGGTCCATCACAACGCTTACATGGAAGGCTTCCTCGTCAGCTTCACGCGACACCAGTGACAGTGCGTACCCGGTCTGCTCCAACGGCAGGTGATGGGTGGTCAGTTTGTGGAGCGGGTACTTGCCTGACTCAATGAGCCGGAGAGCCGCGTGAATGTACTCCCGTCGTCGTCCCCACACCATCTTGATAGTGAGTTGCTTGTGCAGGGCCTCGGTAGTGGGGAAGGGCATGGCAGGCTGCTCTGCGTGCCCCGCTGCCAGCACTATTGTCGCATTGTCGCCAGCCAACTCGATGGCTGTGTCCACGGGTGACGCGCTTGCTGACGACGTCACGTCCAGTACAACGTTGGCCATTGCTCCGCCGGTGATGTCCTTCACGGCTGCAACCACGTCTACCTCATCCGCCATCAACGTGTGCGTCGCGCCAAGCTCCTTGGCCAGCGCAAGCCTACGCTCGTCCTGCGACAGCCCCACCACAACGATGTTATGCGCCCCGCAAACCTGGGCCGCAATCACCGAGGCCAACCCTTCCTGTCCAGGGCCCTGAATGACCACGGTCTGGCCAGCTTGAAGCCCGGCGCTGTACTGCAGCCAGGAGAGGTTGTTGGAGATGGGCGTGAACAATGGCAATTGCTCGGCAGGGACTTCGTCCGTCACCTTATAGACAACGGTGTCCGGGTGGAGGTACATGTACTCCGCAAAACCGCCCCATAGGGACGGGGGCAGGCCAATGGGAGTCCCACCGTAGAAGAGCTTGAATCCGTCAATATTGCGTATGCAGAGGCGGTAGTTGCCGCTGTAACAGTTCTCACAGTGGCCGCAGGGTATCCAGCGCTCCACAATGATGCGGTCTCCCTCTTTGACGCCCCATCGCTCGGCGGCACGCTTGCCCAGGTTCTCCACGTGTCCCACAATCTCGTGACCTAGGATGACCGGCAATTCCATAATGGAAAGGCTGTTTAATCCGGTGTACGTGGGTACGTCAGATGCACAGACGCCGCAGGCCTCTATGCGTAATAGCGCGTCATCATCCCCCGTCTCAGGGATGGGATATTCACGCATCTCAACTTGCCGTGGCGCAACCAGCACTGCGGCTTTGGCGGTCCTTGGCATCAGGCCCTCCCTGAATTATTCATCGTTCATCTCCACCGTGCGTAGCAATTTGCCCACCTTACCCTGCTCACCGTCACTCCAGCGTCCGAGCGACGGGTTCACCAGCGCGGCCAAATCTTCATGGCGTGCCCAAGCCAAGCCCTCAAGCTCAAGCGGGTCAAGGTAGACCGTTTTGCCGGTATGGGCGTCTCGTATTTTCAAGCGCGGGCCGTTGCCGGAGTGATCCTGCTCAACGGACACCGCCGCAAATTCATTTCTTAGTTCCACGGAGCATCCCCTTTGCGGTTATACCAAGAAGCTCAGGTTGTTGATGGGTTCGTCATTGTTCACCAGCAGCACCTTGCGCAGAGCTATCTTGAAGCTGCCGTTCTCTTGGCGGAGCTTGTGGACGGTGCGACCTGCAAAGGTCTCCTGTCTGCCCCTGCGCAACTGCGTCAGATTGAAGTTGGCGTAGACCGTTACCTCGCCGTTCTCCTCATCGCCTATCTCCACGTTGGAGATCATGCGACTGGTACGTGACCGAGGTTCCTGTGAATGGGCAATGGTGCCGCTCAGGCGGAAGACACGCTCCCCCATGCGGTTGCGGTCGTCGTAAATGATGGCCACATGGGTTGATGGGTCGGCATCGTCATCATTGCTGGGCACCCAGTAGCGGGCGTCGTCAGTGAAGAGCGCCAGCCAATCAGCGTAGGCGTGCTCATCCATGAGGCGAGCCTCGTGGTAAAGGAAGTTTTCAATTTCACCGCGCTCCACAGCCATGACGCTCTATCCTCCTGACATTACTTTCTTCCAATGGATGAACTGTCCTCGCTGTGGTGTCTCGTCCGTGACGCTGCCAGAAATGGTCCCATTCGGGTGCTTATCCTCCCGGCCAAGCCCACGGGAAACAAGCAGCCACGGGTTAACCTGTGCAGACAGACCCATCTGGTTGCGCTCAAACATCTCGTAGTCGTCTGGTGAGCCGAAAGAGGCCGGGCCGTAGAACCATTCATGCTCTCGCAGGCGCACTTCGTTTATTTCTTCCGGCACGTCTTCCAATGCAGTAGGGTACATGAAGACCTCTGTCTCATCCACGCTGAGGGGCCTGATTACCCGTATTTGCACGCCAATGAGTTGGAGGTTGGGCCAGATGCCCACGTGCGGGTCTTGGGTGGCAATGTGCTCACGCGCCATTTCTTTGCCGTAAGCCTGCTCCATGGACTCCAGATATGAGCGCCCGGCTTCCGTGCTGGTCAGGCGCTCTAGAACGCCGTCCATGACCTGGCGCTTCATGGGCCATATGTCCAGCCGTACATGGCCGCCGCCCAGGTCCCATGCCTTGTTGAGGGAGTGCTCACCAAAAGCCTCTTCCAGTGACCGTGATGGCACCAGCGTATCCCTATCCTTGGCTTCAAACCCCGTCTCTTTACGCTGCATCAGGTCGTTGACTGCCTTGTGTGCAAAGGCTGGGTGGTAGCCGTCCATGCCAACAAACTTCCAGTTGCCCTTATAGGTGCCTTTGTGGACGCCTGCGCGCACCACTACCTGGCCTTTGGGGGACGCCTCAATAAATGCGTCGATGGTTGCCTTGGAGTGACCAAGGTGGTCATCCAGTGAGATGCCGGTGGCGCTCAGGCTACCGAATATGAAGCCACGGTAGGTGCCTACCCGCGGGACCTTTGTGAGCCCCATGTCTTCTTTCTTGAAGGAATCGTCATAGCGCCCAGCGTAAGGCACGCCAATGAGGTCGCCTTTATTGCTGTATGTCCAGCCGTGGAACCAGCAGCGGAAGAAGTTCGCGTTGCCCTTCTCGTCCTGGCAGACGGCGTTGGCGCGATGGCGACAGCGGTTCATGAACAACTGCACATTGCCGTCCTCATCCCTGCTCATGATGACGGACTGTCGGCCAATCCACGTTAGTCGGTAATCTCCGGATTTTGGGATCTCACTCTCATGGCCTACGTACAGCCACCAGTTATGGAAAATCTTGTCCATCTCATCTTCAAAGATGTTGGGGTCTGTGTAGATGCTGCCATGGACACGGTCTTCAAGTACCAGCGCGTCGTAATCTATGTGGCCTTTTACAGTTGTCATGGACTTCACCTCCGAGTGCAATCTTGCACTGGGCAATACGTTAGCCGTCAGTATAGCTTCGGGCCACCCCACTTTGCGAGTGTTGGTGGCCCGAATAAAGAGATCTATATCAGCCTATCGCCAGCCTGACCTTACGCCTTGGCTGCTACGCCGTTTGGCTCCATGATGGCAATAACCTTGCTGGAGTTGAAGACGTAAGACTCAACAAACTCCGTATAGGTGGGCTTCTGGCCAAGTTCGTCCATGGCGCCAGCCAGGCAGACCCAGTTCAGCATCTCATACTGGCCAGCGTCCTCAAGCTGGGCCACGGAGATGTCACGCCACGCCTTGTAGTTGCCCTCCGCAAGCTCTGCGTACCGCGCCTTGTCCGAGTCCACATCAGGCCACACCATGCGGTTCTTCGGCGTCAGGAACGCGTGGGACCAGCTTGATGACCCTATAAGTGCAACGCGGTAAGGGCTGTCTTTGAAGAACCGGGCAATCTCTCCACCCAATTCAAAGCACCGCTCAGGGGTTGGTCCGGGCGGGTCAAACTCACGGTCCTCACCAAGGGTGCGGAGGTTTCTGGTGAACCGGGAACCGTAACAGTTTACGTGGAAGGGGATCACTGGGTAGTTGAAGCCCGTGCGGTCATAGTCCAGGTGAGCCACTGTCCGCCAGAAGGCGTGGCCAAAGTCATGGTGGAGCTGTTTGTAGGCCCAGGCAACGTCAAATTTGTTGCCCAGCAGGTGATGCGTCAGGTCCTTGGCCGCACGCCAGTGCCCTGGCACGCTGAGCGTCCAGTCAGCCGCCTCACCCCACACATTATTGGTAACGCCAAGCCCGCTGCCGCCAGACCAGGGCTGGCAGTGGAACTCCTCCTCAATGTACACGCAGAAGGCGGGGACAACGTCCTCATGGAAGTTCTCATACTGGTCATCACCCCAGATGACCACCACGTCTGGCTTGAAGGCGTCCAAGGCTGCTCTGGCCTTGCGGAACCCCTCCACAAGCTGCATACGGTGCGTGTGGGCTGCGGCCAGGCCCTCATCATCGCCCCATTCCTTGCGCATGGCCTCAGGCCAATTCGCAGGGTCCTTGTAGTCTTCGGTAAGGTCACGGGCCTGAATCCTGCGCTTCAGGATGTTGGCCATGCTGTCCTCTGGGTAGAGGACGTAGGGGCCGTGGGTTACGCCAAGCCCAAGTATTTCTCCCATTGCTGTCTCCTTTTGTAACAAACCATAATCGCTGGTTTAGCCGCTGACGGGTACCGCCTGCTCTACGAGGTCCGGCTTCTCTGCGCGTCGGGTGGACACACCCGCCCAGTCCGCCGTCTTGCGGCTGACCACACCGTCCCGCAAAAACTCTAAGAACACCTGATTAAACATCTCTGGTTGGTCCGTCTGGCCCTGGTGTCCACACTCATCAGGGAAGAAGAATTGCATATTGGTGAGCACGTCCTCAAGCTCATAACCCATAGCAACGGGGGCCAGCACGTCATCCTTACCCCATAGGAAAATGGTAGGGATGGTGATGGTGTCCAGCCGCCCTCTAAAGTCGATTGCTTGCAGCAAATTCGGGTCATCAATCTCACGCTGGCCGTACTCGCGGCCTGCGGTGAAGCACTCAAAGTCACGGTTTGCCATGTTGGTCCGCATGGTGATGAGTTCATCCACAATGACGGCCTTGTTCATGATGATGCGCTCCATGGAATCACGCATCCACTTTTCCGTGCCATCAAAGGGCAGAGGCGGGTGGCCGCCACGGCCCATGCCGTTGCCCAAACCAATGCGGGCGTGAAAGGCAGGGCTGGCAATCAGAATCATCCGCTTGACCCTGTCCGGGTACTCCACCGCATAGGAGGAACCCATCTGGGCTCCCTGGGAGTTACCGCCTAGGAAGAACTGGTCCTCCAGGCCCACTGCTTCCACAAACTCATCCAGGAAACGTACCTGGTCCCGCACACCCTTCTCCATCCAGTGCTCTGGCCGAATATCACACAGCCCAAAGCCAGGGCGGTCCGGGGCGTATACACGGAAGCCGTTCTGCGCAAGGAACGGAATCATCATGCGCCATCCCGCTAACCCTGAAGACCCATGGATGCCGCCGTGCAACAGGACCACAGAGGGGCCGGTCTCGCCAGCCGTCACGTAGTGCGCTCGGGCGCCGCTTCGCAAGGTGGCCCGTCGGCTAAAAATGCCGGGAATGTGAATGAGGCCCTCTTCCGTCAACATGCGCGCCCCTCCTTTTAAAAGGACTGCTTTTGTGCGATTACGGGGCATTGTATACGGGGCGGGTTTCCGGTCAAGCCTCAGCCGCGCGTATTCCTCTGCTTGACGCGATGCCTCTTACGACAAAGGTAATGGCCGCCACCAACAGAGTGAAGATGATAGCCATGGCGGCGGCCTGATCCGGTTGTGCTGAACCTCCGCCCGACGTGCTGAGCCGGTTGAAGAGCACCACCGGCAGCGTATTGGAGTCCTGGTCTGACAGGAAAATGGCAATTGTGAACTCATGACTTGCCAGGAGGAACAAGATAAGCCAGGCGACAAACGCATGGGGGAGCAGCAGGGGCAGCATGATGCGCCGGAAAGTGGAGAGTTGACTTGCGCCGCTGGCCATGGAGGCCTCTTCCAACTCCTTGTTGACCTGCACAACACCGGCGTACGTATTCCTATAGGCCACGGAGGTGCGGAAAGAGTACGCCAGCACCAAAATCCAGATGGTGCCGTAGACCGGGACCCAGCGGCCAATAACAATGTAGAACATGAAGAAGGCAAAGGCGGCAACGGTTGCGGGGATGGCCACAGATGAAGAGGCAAACAGGTCCAGAGCCCGATTCACGAAATTGCGCTTGCCGCGGACTACCACCCAGGCGGTGACCATGGCAATGGTGACCGCCACCGTGGCGCTCATGGCTGATACCGCAAAGGTACGCTAGAGCCCGCCCCAGAACTGTGAGTCATTCATCACCTCGCGGTATGAGCTGTAGTCAGCCACGGTGGTGAAGTTCTCCCACGTTATGGGCACAAAGAAACTGAACAGGCTGGACCAGAAGAGGGCGAACATCGGAATGAAGAAGGTGATTATCAGGTACAGCGGGAATAGGGCAAACACTAAATACTTCCATCTGCCCAGGCGGAGACGGGTGGGCCGGTAGCCCTTCCCGGTGATGGTTGCGTACTTGTTGGCCTGCCTGGTGACCTTTGAATAAAAGAAGAAGACCGTGTAGGTCAGAATGAGGAAATTCACACCATATGCGGCAGCCTCACCATAAAGAGGTAGACCAAATGCCTGAGATGTAAGGGCCAGGAAGATGCGCAGGCTGAAAATGTTGGCCTCGGCGCTGATGCCGAAAAGCAGCGGCACTTCAAACTGGCCGAGGGTGATAATGAAATTCAGCATTATCACCGCCACAATGCCAGGCAATAGGATGGGGAATGTCACCCTTCGTATCGTCTGGAACATAGTTGCGCCAGAGGCTCTGCTGGCCTCCTCCAGTCCGCCATCCATGTTTCTGAGCACCGCACTGAGGAGCAGGAAGAAGAAGGTGACGTTGCCCAAACCTTGCACAAGAATCATGCCGTAGAAGGTGAATGGGTCTATGGGCCCTCTGTCCCAGAACGGCAAAACGGCCCGTATCATTTGATTGAGTATGCCAGTCTTGGGAGCCAGCATGAGGAGCCAAGCCTGAGCCCTGACAATGCCGGGCATGATTGCCGGAATGATGATGAGCACAAAAAGGATGTTCCTGCCAGGAACGTCTGTCCGCTCAACCAACCATGCAAACGCAAACCCGATGACAAACGCCACCAACACGGAGCCCCCGACGAAAAACAGCGTATCACGCACCGTATCGGCCATGCCGCCACTGGTGTAGACGTGCTTCATATTGTCTAGTGTTGTAACAGCGGATGCTTCAAAGGGAAGCGACGTCACCGGCCCACGAAAGGCGGTGATGAACTGCATGGTCAGCGGGACGATGAGCAGGTAAACGAGAACAATTACCACAAGGGTGGTCAGTACGGTCATGCCACTGATTTGTGGGATGAACCTGCGTAATCCAACACTTTTTATTGTGGGAGCGATAGTTGCCATAGCCCTTAGGGGTACCTCGTTGAAGTGACGTGCGCCGGAAGGCGCCGCGTGGCTGGTAACGTCTCCACCGCCATATCTAGACGCTTTCTTGCATGGGGCAGTAATGGCACCCACCAGCCCCGCTAAAGGGCTGGTGGGTGTATCTGGTAGCTACGAATAGACCTCGTTGATTGGGTTTACCGCTCACCTCTGACAATAGCGCCGTAGACCTGAGTCAGGCGGCTGCGCTCAGGGGCACGGTCAATGGTCAACCAGGTTGCGTCGCCAGCAATGACCGCGTTCAAAGAGGCCACCGTCTTAATGTTCCGCTCAAAGAAGCTCTGCGGGAGCCCCAAATGCAGGGCAGGCTGCTGCTGGTCCTCGTCTTGGAACTTGGTGTCTATCCAGTCAGGGTCGTACGCGTCCCACATCTCGTACAGGGCAG
>Ga0302135_10001341_pt1 | contig 14846 bp, 13 predicted proteins | sample CBN3_surface_MG_FD_203119 | JGI IMG/M metagenome (GOLD analysis project Ga0302135, IMG submission 203119) | Marine microbial communities from Western Arctic Ocean, Canada - CBN3_32.1 | ecosystem: Environmental > Aquatic > Marine > Oceanic | place: Canada: Western Arctic Ocean | collected...
CAGGTCACACCGCGGAATCGGATACTCGATCAGCGCAAACTAGCTCGAAATCTTTGACTTCATCGGCAGGACCAGCGATAGAAGCGCGCCCACGGCAGCGATAGCTCCTGAGAATATGATCACGCCATGAAATCCGCTCGACTGGTTGATGAACCCGGCGGCAATTGGGGTAAATGACCCGATAACCGCACCTCCGGAAAACATTAGCGCTGTTCCCGATCCCTCCGAGCCTTTATCGATCATGTCCATCGCTGCGGCGTTGATGATCGGCATCACCGAGAAGAAGAAGAGACCCAGCACGGCGATCAACGCCGTCATCGCCAGTCCCGAATCAAACTGCAGGAACAGGAAGATAAGAACCGTCATCGAACTCATTGCAAACGCAATAACTGGCCTGCGACCTATTCGATCCGAAATGTTGCCCATAACCGGAGTCGAAACGATCCCAGCCATAGTTATCAACGCTATATGAACTCCAACGAACGTATCCGAATAGTCGAGTTCCTCACGCATGTATAGAACGAGAAACACCTGGAACGAGTTGTGAATCGCTCCTCGCAGGGCACCAAGCAACGCCATGCCGAGTACGCCCGGATTGGTGAGTAATCTCTTCGCCGACTCAAAATACTCGCTGAGGCTTACCGATCCCGACGATTCGGCACCGGCCGTCTTGAACTTTGCGATCACCACTATCCCGGTCATAAACATCGGAATCGCAACAATCACGGCAAGCCAGCGCCAGTCGATCCCGCTGAACACAACCCAGGATCCGATTGATCCAGCTAGAAGGAAACCGATTATCAACGGCGACGTCGTATTCCCTATTTGCGCCCCGGTCAGGTGCGCGGCCATAGCAAAGCCACGCCGCTCCGGATACCTTGCAGCCAGTGTGCCGAAAGCAGGAGCGTGCCACAGCGATGTACCGAATCCGACAATCGCAACACCAACAAGGAGTGCCCAGTAGTACGGCGATACACCGATCAGAATGTATCCGGTACCGACCATGAGCATAGCGGCGAGAAGTATCCATGCGATCTTCTTGCGGAACATATCAGTCAAAATGCCAGCAGGTATGTTGGCGATCCCCGACGAGATCGACTGCACTGACGTAATACCACCGATCGCAACATCGGAAAGCCCCATCGTCGCCTTGATACTCGGGATCATCACGAGCAGTGCACCCTGCCCGAAATGCTTAATACCGTGGCCCGCCGACAACCCGTACATCAGCCCAAGTGACGAATTAGAATCTGCCTTAGCACCGTCACTCGAGGATTGAGCGTCATCATCCTGAACTTGATTCAGGGTCTCATCTTCCGAGCCCCCGACCGAAGCGGTCGGACCTTCGGTGGGGTTGTCTGAGGTATCGGGTGTGTCTGAAGATTCTGGCAAAGCGAGGGCAGTGTACGCCTGCCCTAACCCAGATGTGCTTCTATTTACGCTACGGGAGTTGTTCTAAAACTTGATCGGACAGATCGAGTATCCATCCGGCATCCCACACTGGCTGGTCGCTAGTCGGACCATTAAAAGCACTAGCGAGCTTCGAACCGATACGAACAATCACCATCGTGCCCATACCTTCTTGATCGATATTAGCGGTCAACCAATCACGGTCCCCGCTCGACTGCTCGTCGAATGTGATGCCTTCCTTTGAAAACTCGCTCTTCAGGAGTGCGTAGTGATCGATAGCGGCTTCAACTTCGTTCATTATTAGAATTGCCACTGAAACGGATTCGGAATCTCGGGGACCGGCATACCACGCCATGCACATCGTCTTAAGCGCTGGACTATCTACTTTCGCCGTGTCGGTTGCGCTATGAGTCCGCAGCTCCATCGGCTCGGTTGGAGGCGGTAGTACGTTGTCGCAGGTGTCAGGGTTAACCATTCCGCCAGAAACCAGACCGCTTCCGTCTGGAACTTCTTTCACAGGCAGAATCTCTGTCGCCTCATTGTCGGGATCTGCAATCGGACCGCCATCTGGGAGTTCACGAATTACTGATGTTGCAGGGTCTGCCCGCAGGTAGCGCCCCCCTCCTTCATTGAAAATTGGTTCGAGCTGGGTGTCGCTCGTATCGAGCGCGCCATCGAGCACGACGATCATCTCGTCAATGTTAGGAGCGTCCGGTACCGGCATTCCAAGTGACGAGGACTGTTCGGGCTCAGTCTCTACTGTCGATTGTGCCGTGATCTTCGCGTCAGCGTCGCCACCGGCTGCAGGTTTCGCAGCTTCAGTGTCAGATCCGCAGGCAGTTGTCGCTATCAGCGCGAGTGCCATGATCGACATTGCGCCAAGAGCAAGTAATCGTTTTGTTCGCATTTTTGCAATCCTATCGTGCTATCGAATGAGGTCTTGCAAGCTATGACGAACGGGATTCAACATTTGTTCCGTCTGGTTTCTGCGCCGACCTCTCGACCACAGCGGAAAGACCGTCGGCGGAGTATGGGCGGGCGGGTGCATGCCCTGATGTCCCGCCCAGAGTGGCAGGGCTGGTTGCCATTCAGGGCGGGACGCGAACAGGCCTCATCCTTGCGAATGAGGCCTGCTGCTTTGTGTTCTTGGTGGAGACGGGGGAGAGTTGAACTCCCCGTCCAGGAAGGTTTCCGGTTTGACTTCTACGAGCGTAGCCGTCGGTGTTTATCTCGTCGCCGCGCCCGCCCCATCGGCGTAGCAAGTGCGGCGACCAGCTAGTGGAGCCTTAGTTGTTTGTCACTAGCTACCCAAACAACGAAGTCTGACATTTCATCTCTCGATCCTAACCCGTCAGACGTGGGGTAGGTCGAAAGTCGCTGCCCTTAGGCTGCGAGAGCGAATTCACGTTCGCCGTTTATGTTTTTGCCGCTTTTTACGTGGTGCACGGCGCCACGGCCCGCGATCGAGCGGTGATCTCCCTGTCGAAACCACGCGTCCCCAAGTTACCTATCCAAGCTTATAGCGTTGAACGTTACGAATGAATGGTGATTAATACGAGGGTAGGGGAGATGTGCTGCGTTATGGCTCCGGGCGTCGTCGAACGACTTGGTAGCGAGCTGCAGTCGCCCGCTCTTACTGCCTCGATCCGCGGGAGGACGGTTAGATCGTAGCTGCGCCGGAAGACTCGGTCGCTCTCGCTGCGATCTATTCTCACCCTAGCCATGTCTCGAAAACGAGGGGAATAGCGCTGGCTCCGGGTGTGATCGGAATGATTTCGCTGATGGCGAAGTCCCGATTATTTTCAGGATGGCGGGTACGCCGACGCTATCAGGTTCAGACTGTTGGCGATGGATCACAGTTGTGATCGGCGCAAGATTCCAAGCTCATCCCAACCTTCTCCCTCGGGAGAAGGGGTTTGAACCTACATCTTCGAGCGTATTGCTCGGTCCATCTCTCGCTTGGCGTCGCGCTCTTTGATGGTGTTGCGGCGGTCTACCTGGCGTTTACCTTTGCCGACTCCAATTAGCAATTTGGCTACCCGGTTCCTGATGTAAACCTTGAGAGGAATGATGGTTTGGCCGTCTCGATGCGATTGATCGTCGAGATACTCGAGCTGCTTCTTTTTCAACAACAACTTACGAGGACGAGTTGCGTCGTGCTGTCCACGTTCGCCGGCGGGTCCGTACGCAGCAATGTTGGCGTTTTCGAGCCATGCCTCGCCGTTCTTAATGTAGACATAGCCTTCGGCGATGTTGATTCGCCCTTCACGTGCCGACTTTATTTCCGAGCCAAGCAGCTGCATTCCCGCTTCGAATGTTTCCTTAATGAAATAGTCGTAGCGAGCACGTCGATTTGTTGCAAGTGCGCGTTCGGTGTCGGTGTTAGCCATGATTCAAGTCTACGGAATTAGGCGCGACTGGGTAGTGGCTGTACATCACCAGATTAAGTGAACTCAGGCTGTCTCGAGTTAGCTTAACGTAACGTGATCGCCTGCGAGTTCTTTCCCCGGGTCACTCGGCTCCGATGACGGAGTTTATCCCGATGAAAATCGGGTTTCGGGAAAAGAAAAACTCAGAATGCACCCCGGTCGGGAGATGCAGACTCTGAAGGATGTCCTCAGTGACTACGGAGTGGTCGCCAGCTGTGATACCTGGAAATCAAGCTGCTTGATAGCTGCTTCCATCTGAGGATCGCCAGCTTCACTGGTCTGCGGGTTACTGCCGACGGAGCTTCGATCGAACTCGACAATCACATCAGGTTCAATACCAATTTCTTCGATTACCCGACCGTTCGGTGTAAACCATCGACCGATCGTTAGGTAAACGCCACCACCATTCGAAAGACCGCGGAGCAAGTTCACACTGCCTTTACCAAAAGTAGTTGTGCCGATCGCCACCGTGCGGCCATGATCCTGCAGGGCGCCGGTTAGTACCTCAGATCCACTGGCAGAAAAATTATTCACCAGAGTCACCAACGGTATATCCGGGAAGTGACCGCCTTTTTTGACCTTCCAGTCTTCACGTTGACCACGAGAGTCGACTTCGTAGGTGACAAGACCATCGGTAAGGAATTCAGACGCTACATTGACCGTTGCAGAAAGAAGTCCGCCAGGGTTGCCTCTCAAGTCGAGAATGATTCCTTTGGCGCCACCGTCGATCAGTTCCTGAACTCCCTCACGGACCTCTTTTGCTGTTTCAGCAGTGAACGTATCGATCTTGACGCGACCGTAGTTGGTGTCGGCAACATTGGTTATCTCAACACTCGGGTCTGGGATGATCGCTCGGGTTATTGTTATGTCAACTGGATCAAGGCTTCCAATGTGCTCCACGGTAAGTACAACGTCGGTACCTTCGGGGCCACGAATCTTGTTTACTGCCTCAATCACACTCCAGCCAGTCGCATCTACGCCGTCTACAGCAAGAATTCGGTCACCAGCCTTGATGCCGGCTCTTTCGGCTGGCGTGTCTAGCAACGGCTTCGTGATGATCACGCCATTGAGATCTGGTGAAGCTTCAACCTGGGCTCCGATTCCGCCAAATTTTCCTTGGAAACCGGACTGGTCGATTTTGAACGTGGAAGGCGGAATGTAGGCCGTGTAACGATCGTCAAGAGCATCGAGCATTCCGATAACGGCAGCTTCAGCAAGAACGTTGGGATCGATCTTTTCTCTGACGACATACTCTCTGACGAGGATCGAGTAGGTCTCCCAGATGATTTGCAGGCCATCAGGCGCCGCTGCGGGCTCGTCGGCTATAGCTTGAGGCGTTGGAGTGGCCTGTGTGCCGTCTGACAGGATGATCGGTCCTGAGTTGCGAGTAGCCGGATCATCGTCGCCATTATTGCAAGCGGCTGTAACAAACAGCGTCGCTAAGACAATTAGAAAAAAGGATGCGAGTCTCAACGAGCTGGGACGTGTGGTCAGAAAATTCATATTTTGATTTTTGTATCGTGCGCTGAATTCCAGATGGTCGAGGAGTGGATCGACCGTGTGGATAAATAATCTACTAAGTGAGGATACGCCGTATGTTCGACGTTCGACGTTCGATGTACGGTTGCACACGCAATTAATCAGTAGGGAATACCGAAAACAGCATAATTTGTTTCGTAAGACCGCTTTCTTATTTACATAACAAGGATAGTGCGACGTTGGGTTTAGGTTCTGATTACCTGCCCTGCTGGTGTCATTCCGACGAACTGGCGCTATATTGGAAGAACTCAAATTCAGATGAAACTTACTCGAATTCGAATCCAGCTTGATCTGGTTGTAATAGTCGCCCTCCTCGCGGTCTGGTTGTTGATGTTCGGGTTCAACGACCGAGCATCGTTGTTCGGCACTGAGTCGAATAGATCCGTTGAAGCAACGCCACCGCCATACACGGGGGGATTTTTATCAGACGACTTTAGTCCCGAGTGAGGCGACAACATCAGAATGTCTGGTGGAGGTGGTTTCGGATTTAACGGGGATCTTGAATATCACACACGGCATGCATCGGTGATTGTTGAGGGAACTGCCCGATTAGCCGGACCAGCACGCATTGGGCATGTGGATTTTCTGTCCGGTACGGCCAGGAACCGGGCAATGGAAACTGCCGGGAGTATCAACACACCGTATGTGATCGAGGTTTCAAGGACTCATAAAGGTCCAGAGTACGAAGCATGGATTGTGTCTGAGACCGGCGGGTTGGTCGACTGCATCAGCTACGAGGTTTCGGCGGACCAGATTCGAATGTTCGACGGTGTGACGGGACTATTCTTCATCAGCGGAGCGGCAGAATTCCCAGGAGATATAGTGCTGATGGTGATAGTAGAAAATGCACCGGAGTGGTACAACTTTACCGATAATTTTTATACGATTGCCGAGGCGGTTGAGCTGATTAGAAGAGTTGAGTCAGAAAAGACTTTTCACCCGAATAATTAATCGGCTTGCGGGATGAGGGCTTCTTCTTGGCCACCCACAGACACTTGAGCCTCGATTGCCTCGCGTAGATCGGCCATGCCCCAGCCTTTAGTCGCAGATGTAGTAACCACTCGCTTGAACATTGAAACATCGATATGTTCAAGTACTTCGAGATTCAACGGCTCGTCGGGAGAGTCGACCACGAGATCTAGCTTGTTCAGCACGAGAACCCGAGGGGAGTCCCCTATTCCCATGTCTTCCAGCTGGTCGTTTACGACCTGAGCCTGCTCAACGGCGTACGGGCTTGAAACGTCAACAACCTGGATCAACAGGTCGGCTTCAAGTGCTTCTTCGAGCGTTGCTCGGAATGCTGCCACGAGAATTGGTGGGAGCTTGTGAACGAATCCCACAGTGTCGCTGATCGTCGCAGGGGTTCCCGACGCCAGATACATTCGCCTGGTCGTCGTGTCGAGAGTTGAAAACAGTTGATTTCGTTCGATCACACCAGACGATGTGATCTTATTGAACAAAGCCGATTTTCCTGCATTTGTGTAGCCGACAAGCGAAATAATTTTAGCGTCACCACCGGTCCGTTGCCGACGCTGCTGATCACGTTGAGATCGAACCTGTTTCAATTCTTTTTTGACCCGCTGTAGCTTGCGACGAACGAGTCTACGGTCGGTTTCGATCTGGGTTTCACCCGGACCTCTGGTACCAACTCCACCACCAAGTCGTTCAAGGTGAGACCACTGGCCGGCCAATCGAGGCAACAGATACTCGGTCTGAGCGAGATCGATTTGCAACCGACCTTCACGCGACCTTGCCCGCTGAGCGAAAACATCGAGGATCAACGCCGTGCGATCGATTACTTTGACGCCAAGCTTGTCTTCGAGGGTCTTTTGCTGATTCGGAGACAACTCGTCGTCGAAAATCACGGTGTCGACTTCTGTGTGCTTGACCTCGTGCTGAAGTTCCTCGATCTTGCCTTTACCGATATACGTCGGCGAAGGCTTATTCATCGTCTGCGTGAATCGAGCTATCGGGTTCGCCCCGGCGGCACGAGCCAATTCCGATAGTTCAGCCAGCGAATCGTCTAGAGCCCAGTAGTCGTTGTCAGAACGCACGCTGACTCCCACGAGAATGGCGCGTTCACGGAACGGTCCTGTGGAATATGTACGTTTTTTTGCCATATGGGGGAACTGGGTTCCTATTTATTTTAGATCAGGCGTTGATTCTAAGTTGTGCGAGTCGACGAAGACCTTCATCGATCTGATCGTCTGGGATCGTCAGTGAAAGTCTGATGTATCCCTCTCCACCGGGTCCGTAGCCGTTACCGGGGGTGACGACAACGTTCACATCATCGAGGAGCTTCCGGGCGAACTCGGCCGATGTGTAGCCCTCTGGAATCGGAGTCCAGATGTAAAGAGCGCCCTTGGGAGCCACAGCCGGAACACCGATCTCGTTCAGGACCGAGACTACCTTGTCGCGGCGCTTTCGATATACCTCGTTATTGTTATCGACCCACTCGCTTGGCAGATCGATAGCCGCGATGCCCATCTCCTGGTTTGCCTGCGATAGACCTGAGTCGATGTTCGACTTCACTCGCATTAAAGCGTTGACCATCTCAGGATTGCCCGAGGCGAAGCCGACGCGCCAGCCGGTCATGTTGGCAGTTTTCGACAGTGAGTGGAACTCCATCGCAATATCCATCGCACCTTCGGCCTGCAACACGCTTGGTGCAACGTAGCCGTCGTAGGTAACCTCGGTATAGGCGGCGTCGTGAAGCAGCGCAATGTCGAATTCTTTGCAGTAAGCAACTGCTTCATCGAAGAAGCTCATCGGAGCGATCGCACCGGTTGGATTGTTCGGGTAATTGATCCAGAGGGTCTTGGCCTTCTTGGCTACATCGGTTGGAATGTCGGCGAAGTCGATCAGGTATCCGTTGTCCGCTTTCAGACGAACGAAGTGAGTTGTGCCACCGGCAAACATCGTTCCAATCTCGTAGACCGGGTATGCGGGGTCGGGGTTGATCGAAATGTCACCGGGATCGATGAAGCAGAGAGCAGCGTGTGCAATGCCCTCTTTGGCGCCGATCAAGTTGATTATTTCAGTTGCGGGATCGAGCTTTACGCCGAATCGATCGTTGTAGAACTTCGCAACGCGTGCTCTGAACTCAGGTAGTCCTTCGCTCTCGGGGTACTTGTGGTTCGCAGCTTTCTTTGAACCTTCAACGAGCGCTTCAAGCACTGGCTCGGGTGTCTGCATATCGGGATCGCCGATGCCGAATGAAATTACGTCGATGCCCTCTGCCTTTTTAGCGGCGATGGCACGAGAGATGCCAACGAAAAGATATGGGGGCAGATTTTCTACGCGGTCAGCAAATTTCATTCTTTTGGTTCCGGTGATTCCGTAAAGGTTGGAATTAAGTTTTGTTATTCGTATACGAAGATGAACAATCGTAAACGAGCAGATGTCCAAAATGTGGACACGGGCGATGGTTCGATGGTGTTAGTTCAGATGGAATCTAATCAGGCCAAACGCCTGTGAACACTTCAACGGCGGGACCTTCGAGGAAAGCCTCACCCGTTTTGTCCCAGGAAATTCTGAGTACTCCGCCATCGACAACCACATCCACAGTGTCATCGACTAAGCCGTGTGCTCTTGCTGCCGCTGCTGAGGCCGTGCTTCCTGTGCCAGATGACATAGTTTCGCCTGCGCCGCGTTCGAAAATTCTAGCCCGAATCCTCGAACGGTTGATCACGTTTACGATCTCGAAGTTGATCCTGTTCGGGAACAATTCGTGGTTCTCGACGTGCGGGCCGATCTCAACAAGCGGGAAGGCTTCGACAGATTCTTCCATAACGACTACTGCGTGAGGATTTCCAACTGCGACGCATGTTATTTTCAGTTCACGACCACCGGCCTGAATTGGGTAGGCCTTGAGCATATCCAGATCGCCAGTTAATGCTGTGTTCACTGGGATTTCTGATGGCACGAAGGTTGGCTCGCCCATTGCCACTTTGGCGGAGACCATCTTGTCCCCCTCCATCGTTGGCCACACCGTTCTCACGCCACCGCCGGTCTCGACACTCAAGCCTTCGTCTCCGGGGCCCGGCAGTGCGATTTGTCTATCGATAACAAACTTGGAGAAGAGCCTGATGCCGTTTCCGCTCATCTCGGCTTCAGAGCCATCAGGGTTGTAGACCCGCATTCGAATCTGGGCGACTTCTGAATCCTGTACAAGAACAATTCCGTCAGATCCAACACCGAACGCCAGACGGCTCATCTCTTTGGAAAGCGCACCCCAGTCTCGGTCGATTCCGCGTCCGTCTACCGCTATGTAGTCATTTCCGGCACCGTGCAATTTTGCGAACTCTACGGTCATTGTTTCTCCAGGGTTCCCTGTGGGTGTGGTTCTTGTAGCCCAATGATTCTATGGATGATTCAGGCAAACTCCAAGTTTGGTTTAGCAGGCGTACTTAGCGTTATGTAGTGGCTAAAACGAACTTGAATAGTGTTCAATCATCTCGACTTAGCATGCCACGCTTCGGAACTACTGATGATCAATTTCGTGATTGCAGGTGAGTCGACCGTCATGTCGAACCAGTTGATTCGAGTATCGGCTTGCTTGAACCAGTTGTTCTGGTGTCGAATCAATCGATTTGTCGCGACCGCGGTCTTTCGAACGGCTTCGTCGAGATCGAATTCGCCATTCAAGTGCGCCATCATCTGACGATACCCGATGCCACTCATTGCTCTGTCGTTGGCTGAATATCCTGCACCCACCAACGATTCAACCTCGGATTTCCAGCCGGATTCAAGCATGACTTCGAGACGATCCGTCACTCGTTTGTGCAGTACAGGTCGTTCGACAGACAGTCCGATAATCAACGCGTTGAACGGTTCTTCTTCTGCTTTCCTTCGATTTTTCGAAGCATCGGTTGAGTTAGACATAACTCGTTCGATTGCCCGAATAACACGACGTGGATTGAGTAGATCGGTATCTGCGGCAATAGCCGGGGCGATCGATGTCAGATAAGCGGCAAGCGTTTCGACACCTTTTGCAGCAAGCTGACCTTCTAATTCGTTACGCAATTTGTCGTTGGGTTCGATTTCAGGCACTTCCCAGCCTTCGAGGATTGCCCAGATGTACTGCCCCGACCCGCCGACTATGATCGGCAGTTTTCCTCGTGACGATATTTCTTCGATCACCGAACGGGCGTGTTCCAGATATCCCGCAAGGCTGTACTGCTCGTTTGGATCGAGGATATCGATCAGATGATGGGGAACGCCCTTCATTTCATCGAGCGTCGGCTTTGCCGTTGCGACGTCCATACCTCGATAAAACAATCGAGAATCGCCATTCACGATCTCCCCATTGAGAGCAAGAGCCAGTTCCACACCCACAGTAGTTTTGCCGGTAGCTGTAGCGCCAACGACGACCATGATTTCGGGTTTATCGGAACTGGAAGATGTACTCACGGGATACGCCGATTGTCGTGTGAAGGGGTCAGTTTGTGCCTGCAGCTGCGATCAACTTTGAGAACTCTTGGGCCTTCAAGCTAGTTCCACCAACCAGTGCGCCATCGATATCGGGCTGCTCCAGAAGTTCTGCGACGTTTCCGGAGTTCACGCTTCCGCCGTAGAGAACACGAACAGTATCAGCGGCGGCAGGAGCAAGTTTGCGTACTACTTCACGGCACACAGCTGTCATTTCCTGCGCCTGATCGGAAGTTGCGGCCTCGCCGGTACCAATTGCCCAAACCGGTTCGTATGCAACGATCAAAGAATCCCAATCGGTGTAGCCCGCAAGGCTATCCTCAAGCTGATTCGCAACGTACTCGGCGGCTTTTCCTGATTGTCGCACTGAAAGATCTTCGCCAATGCAAAGGATAGGACTGATACCTGCGTCGGCAGCTTTGATCGCCTTTGCAGCAACCTGCTCCGACGTCTCGCCGAACATGGCGCGTCGTTCTGAGTGGCCAACGATCACATGGCTGACCAGGCCCCGCAGCATCGACGTTGAAAGCTCACCAGTGAAGGCTCCGTCATCATTGGCACTGACGTTCTGTGCGCCAACGTGAATCGACGAGCCCGAAAGCGTTTGTGCGATGCTCGTGATCGCTATTGAAGGTGGGCAGACGATCTTGTCGACACCCGAAATGCTATTGCTGAGTTCGAATATCTCTTTAACGAGTTTCAGACCCGACTCAACATCGGTGTTCATTTTCCAGTTGCCAGCAATAACGGGCGTTCTCTCTGCCATTCAATAAATCCTGTGTGATCGTTCTTGTTGTTCGTAAATTACTATTCTGGGTCGTCGAGTGCGGCAACACCGGGAAGGACTTTTCCTTCGAGGAATTCGAGTGATGCGCCGCCACCTGTCGATACGTGAGTGATCTTATCGACGAGATCGAGCGACCCTACAACCTCGGCCGTAGACCCACCCCCGAGAACCGACGTTGCCTTCTCATTTGCGGCGACTGCCTTGGCGACCGCCTCTGTTCCTTTTGCAAATTCTGGCCATTCAAACACGCCCATGGGCCCGTTCCAAATGATCGTATTCACCAGTGAAATAATTCGTGTGTACTCGGCAGCTGTTCTCGGGCCGATATCGAGAATTAACTCGTTCTTAGGAACATCCGATGAATCTACGATAGTCGCTGGTGCCGATTCGCTGAACTCTGGGGCCGTAACCACATCGGCGGGAACTACGACATAGGCGCCTCGGGAATTTAGAAGCGATTTAGCTGCTTCGGCATCTTCGTCGGTTACTTCCGCTGCCCCACCTGATTTGCCTTGTGCGACGTAGAAAGCCGCAACCATTCCACCGCCTACGAGAATGGTGTCGACCTTCTCGGCTAGATTGCGCAATACCTGAATTTTGTCGGATACTTTCGCACCGCCGACAATGGCCACGGTTGCACCCTGAGAACCGTCTAGCGATTTGCCGAGCATCTCGAGTTCGCGCTCCATAAGTAATCCAGCGTATGCCGGTAGATGAGCGGCTACACCGGCGGTTGAGGCGTGGGCGCGATGAGCAGCGCCGAACGCATCGTTCACGTATAAGTCCGCCAACGAAGCCAGATGCTTTGAGAAATCGGTGTCGTTAGATTCTTCTCCTGGATCGAATCTTAGATTCTCCAGCAGAGCGAATTCGCCAGCACCCAATTGCGAACAAATTTGGGCAGGGCCAACGCCGTTAGGTCCGCCGGCGTCCAAAACTGGAACACCAAGTAGCTCCGAAAGACGTTCACGTACCACCGAAAGTCGCATTTCCTCGACTATCTGACCCTTAGGTCGACCAAAGTGCGAGCAAACAAGAATCTTCGCCCCGCCCTCTTTTAGCAGGTTCAGCGTAGGCAGCGCTGCACGAATTCGCGAATCATCGCTTATATCTCCATTACGGGTTGGAACGTTGAAATCAACCCTGACTAGTGCAGTTTTGCCGTTTACGTCCACGCCACGAATCGATCGTTTGTTCATTTCGAATGAGCTTCTTTAGTTGGAGCCGATGATTAGTCGCGCGCTCTCAGAGAGAGAGGACTGGTGTTCAGCAGAGAACGAGGTCGATTCCAACGCTGTAATCGCTTCAGTGATCAGGCCTTCAACCTGAGCTTCGGCGAATAACTTGCTCTCGGTCTCGCTAAAAATGGAAGTAACTTCATCGAGATCCGCTGGGTCGAGTACTCGCTTCATGAATATCTCGCCAAGCCGTCGCCGTGTTTTCGGCGTGCCCTGCTCGATCGCGTGGGCTGTTGCCAAAGATTTCTTCTTCGACTGCAACCTGCCCCGCTGAACCTCATTTCGCTCAGTACCGGGATCCGGCCAGAGTGCTTTGAGATCGATGTTGAGGCTTTGTGCTGTGCCAACGCTACTTCCAAATTTGTAGAGCGCATCCAGTACCGAGTCGTCTGCTCTTGAAGCGATACCACCAAGTCTGGCAGCAACCCCAAAAAGTGCACCGTGCTTACGAGCAACAGTCACTATTTCAGAGACGCTCACAGCTGCTCGTTCCTGATACGAAATATCGAGATATTCGCCTTCGCAAACCTCCAGCGTCGCCTTGTCGAGTGATTCGAGAGCCAGCGATATGCTCCGGGGATCGGCTGCAGGCCCGGTGGCGTTCCTCTGATCGAATATCGACATGCGCGCCATTGCGTGGATTCCATCGCCGGTGTTGATCGCCTGAGCCGGACCCCACGACCACCAGATGGTTGGCCGATTATTACGTTCGGTGTTGGCGTTCTGCACGTCTTCGTGCACGAGGAGGAAGTTGTACAACAGCTCGACTGCCACAGCGTAAGGCATTGACGATTCGTTATCGCCGCCAACGGCCTTTGATACCGCAAGTACCAGATGCCCATGCGAACGATCCTGCATCACCACAGGTTCCGGTTCACCTTGGGGGTCAACCCAACCGAGGTGATACGCCATCATCTTGTAAAGCGGTAATTCGCGCGCATCGACGAACTTTTTTAACGCTGATTCGAACTGGTCTGAATCGTCAGCTGTGAGTCCGGGGAGTATTCCCGTGAATAACAATCAAGTTCTCCGATGGCTGGCCCGACAATCTGTAACTGAGCGGGCGCGAGTAATTTTCGAGCGCAAATAAGGGTAACTGAGAGATGCTAGGTGACAACGATGTCGCCAACGGTGTTCCGAATGGATTCAAGGCTAATTGCACCCAGTCGAAGCACGTTAATCTTGTTGTATTCGTACGAAACGACCGTGCTGGGCGCTGTGCTATCGCCACATGGTGCGTCGATACAGCCGGTAATTTGATCGCCGAACACTTGCTCAACAACCGCGGCTTCCTTGATCGGATCTCGACCAGTCAGATTGCAGCTTGTTCCGGTTAGCGGCGTACCCGCAAGATCTATTAGATTTCTTGCAATATCGTGATTCGGAATCCGTAAACCAACTGTTCCGGTGCCCGCGGTAACCACCGCTGGAACTATATTTGCGGCTTGCAGCACGATGGTAAGCGCACCGGGCCAAAAATTTTCAGCCAAACGTTGCAGCAAGTCAGGGAATTCACTGATGAGTTTGTCAGCCATGGTTATCTGACTGATAAGCAATGGCACCGGTGCTCCAGGGTTTCGGCCTTTCGTGAGAAAAACGTTCTCGACCGCACTTGAGTCCAAACCGTTGGCGCCCAACGCAAAATACGTGTCCGTTGGAAACGCTATTAGCTCGCCATTGTTGATGGCCACAGCTGCGTCGCCTAGTCCTGTTGCGTCGGGTGAAAGTAACATCGAATAATGTTAGCGATCTGAACTCCGATAATCCGGGTCAATATCAGTTTGAATTTTTCCAAAAAAACCGTGACTAGATCGCCGGGGAGAGGTAGATTTATTAATCGGGCTTAACGGACGCGATCAAACGTTTCAATATTGAAGCGCAAAGGGTGTCCCAATAGGCATTTCGCTAGCCTGAATTGTCACAACAACCCGGGGATTCACGGTATGACCCAAAACCCAACAGATGATTCGTCCAGCCGAGTATCTACTTCAGACGATATTGAAGTTGGAACCT
>Ga0302135_10001343_pt1 | contig 14845 bp, 13 predicted proteins | sample CBN3_surface_MG_FD_203119 | JGI IMG/M metagenome (GOLD analysis project Ga0302135, IMG submission 203119) | Marine microbial communities from Western Arctic Ocean, Canada - CBN3_32.1 | ecosystem: Environmental > Aquatic > Marine > Oceanic | place: Canada: Western Arctic Ocean | collected...
GGGCTATCTGGTATACGAAATCACCGAGCGGCCTCTTCTGTTAGGCATCGTCAATGTGGGGGCGGCGCTCCCCATTCTCGGCCTATCTCTGTTTGGGGGCGCCATCGCCGATCGGATGGACCGTCGTAGGATCATTCAGGGCGGCCAGTTTATCTCGCTGGCCCTCACCCTGGCGGTAGCGGTCCTGATCACCATGGACGCAGTCACCTGGCAAATGCTGTTCGTCGCGTCCATGCTACAGGGCGCCATGTGGGCGTTCATGATGCCTGCGAGACAGGCGATAATCCCTCAGATAGTCGGGAAGGAGAACGTCACCAACGCCCTCGCATTGAATGCCGCCGGCATGAGCGCCACGACGCTGATCGCACCTGCCGTAGCCGGGTGGATCTACGCCGGCATCGGACCGGCCGGCGTCTACTACGTCATAGCCGCTCTCGGTTTCTTCGCGGTGGTGTTCACCACACTCGTACGATACGAAAGAGCCACGCCGGTCGGGAAAAAGGCGAACATGCGCTCCGACATTGCGGATGGCCTGGGATACATCGTCAAGAGCCCGATGGTGCTGCTCTTGCTGATTATGGGGGGTGCCACCACGATGCTGGCAATGCCATTCCGTTTTCTGATACCTGTGTTCGTCGTCGAGCTCTACGACCGAGGCCCAGAGGCTCTGGGCCTCCTCGTAAGCGTCATGGGGCTGGGATCCCTCGCCGGAGCAATGTTCATCGCATCGATGGGCAAGTGGCGTCGCGGTGTGATGCTGATCGCGGGATCCCTCATGTCGGGCCTGGGACTCATTCTAGTGGCCGCCTTCCCCTTCTACATGGCTGCCGTTGCGATAATGGTGCTGCTTGGCCTCGGCGACGCAACGCGTCGCACGCTAAATGAGACCCTCATCATGGAGGTCGTCGAGGACAGGTTCCGCGGTCGCGTAATGAGTGTCTTCATGATGAACTTCGGCTTGATGCCGTTGGGGGTTCTGCCGGCTGGGCTAGCCATCGAATTTTACGGTGGGCAGGCCACCGCCGCGTTCCTAGGGATTACGCTGGTCCTGGTAGCGGCAGGCGTGCTGGTAACCCAGCGCAAACTCCGCAACTTCGAATAATCCTGTATCCCAACTGGCATTAGACGGGGCATATTCCGTTCACTACTTCGAAACCTCGATCACGGCGAGCTTCTTTCGATTCGAGGAGGTGAATCAGCCGGAGGCAACACCGGTGCGGTCGAGATTGAAGTGTACAGTGAGCCCTCTCCTTAAGTAATTTGCTTGAAGGACCCCGAGGATTTCTTTGAACCTGTTGGGCATCTTCCACGCCACCACGAATCATCCCATGTCGACCTATATTAGTGGAGCTGCAGTGGTGGATCCGTGACCGATCTGGATAGAGCAACGCCATTTCAGACACTGGCGGTTGGCAGCCTGCCCAGAGACCAGTGTGTCTCCGACCTGGTCACCGACAGGAGGCTTGGTCGGGTCAGTGATTCGGAGTCCAATAGGCTGCTCGACCGGGCCGTTCCCGGGGCGATTCGGATGCAAGAGCGCGCTGGACTGGACTGCGTCTCCGACGGCGAGTGGAGACGCATCAACTACCTGGACGTGATCGTCGAGGCGGTCTACGGCCTGATCCCCACCAGAGAGTTCAGCACATCGACACTGCCCGCCGTGGTGTCTAGGCTCAAACAACGAAGCCCTCTCGTGGCGCACTCCGCCGAATTCTTGGTGAAACACGCCGAACAAAAGACCATCGTGTCGGTCCCATCACCCCATACAATTGGGAAGGATTTCTGGAGCGCGGACCACTCTCCCGAAGTCTATGACACGCCTGAGGAGTATGTTCAGGACGTCATTCCGATAATTCGGGCCGAGATACGGCGTCTGGTTGACCTGGGAGTGGATGCCATCCAGATAGACGAGCCGTGGCTAGCTTCGCTGGTAAACCCGGCTTTCCGGACCGCAGAGGGCATACTGGACCTCGACCGTGAGATGGAATCGAACGTTGCGGCCATAAACGCCGTACTTAAGGACATGGACGCAGTGCCAATCAGCGTCCATGTCTGTGGCTACTCACCAACGACACCAGGATCCGATTTTCGGAATTGGAGCCCGCTTTTCGACGCCCTGGAACTCATGAACGTCGAACGGTTCACCCTGGCATTGGCCGGCCCCAACCTTGATGGATTCCGAGTCCTTGAGGACTTCCCGCAGGACAAGATCCTGGGACTCGGGGTTCTGGACACGGCCGTCTCGCGAATAGAGCGCCCCAACGAGATCGTTGACATGGCACAATCGGCTATGAAGTACGTGCCGCCGGAGCGAATCACGCTCAACTCCGATTGCGGTTTCGCGCCCTCGACCCGGAACCGGGGCAGCCTGGATCAGGTGTATGGGAGGCTCAGCGCGATGTCGGACGCGGCGCGGGTGCTTCAGGAAAGTCATGGCTGAAGTCAGCGAACCCAGCTAGACTACCCAAATGGATGGTTCAGCCTCCAGACTAGCGTGCTACAATTTGGCTTTCGGACCGACAAGGAGGATCGATGCTACCGATAACCGAGATCGCAGCGCAAATGGGGCTTGACCCCGATGTAGTGCTTCCCTATGGCAAGTACAAGGCGAAGATTTCGCTGGATGCCATCAAGACCGGCGGTCCACAGGGCAAGATGATCCTGGTCACCGCCGTCACTCCCACAAAAGCGGGTGAGGGCAAGACAACCACTACCGTGGGTCTGACGCAGGCGCTTGGAAAGCTGGGACACAGCGTCATCGCCACTCTAAGAGAGCCTTCTCTTGGGCCGATCTTCGGGATCAAAGGCGGGGGCACCGGAGGCGGTGTCGCCTTGGTTGAGCCGCAGGACGAGGTGAATGTCCACTTCACAGGCGACGCCCACGCAGTCTCGTCGGCCCATAACCTTCTTGCGGCACTAACCGATAACGCCGTGCAGCGTAACAAGATCCCCGGCCTCAGTCCGGAGGGCATCTCCTGGCGGCGTGTCAGCGACATGGAGGACCGTGCGCTTCGCTCGATAGTCACGGGCGTGGGCGGTAGTAACAACGCCCCGGTCCGCGAGACCGGCTTCGACATCGTCACAGCATCGGAAATCATGGCGATACTGGCGCTGTCTTCAGACCTTGAGGATCTTCGGGCCCGGCTGAAACGGATTGTGGTCGCCACTACGAACGATGGCACGCCAGTTACAGCGGACGACGTTGAAGCCGTCGGATCGCTGATGTCGCTGCTCCGCCATGCAATTGTACCGAACCTGGTCCAGACGACCGAAGGACAGCCAGTCATCGTGCACACAGGCCCCTTCGGCAACATCGCTCACGGATGTAGCTCCGTCATCGGCGACAAGCTTGCCCTTGGTTATGCGGATTACGTCCTCACCGAGGCAGGCTTCGGCGCTGACCTCGGCTTCGAAAAATTCGTCGATATCAAGGCAAGGACCAACGGGCTGGAGCCCAGCGCTGTCGTGCTCGTCGCCACAATTCGTGCACTCAAGTCTCACGGGGGCGTGAAGTTCCGTGATCTTGACGCACCAAACGAGGCCGCCGTCGAGAAAGGCTGCGCGAACCTGGAGCATCTGACCGGTATGATCCGGGGCTTCGGGTTCCCGGTCGTCGTGGCCATCAATGAATTCCCCAGCGACACAGACGGCGAGTTCGCCATCGTGAAGCAACGGGCCGAGGCCGCTGGCGCCGTATCTGCCGTCAAGAGCAGCGTTTTTGCAAACGGCGGCGCGGGGGGAATTGAGCTGGCAGAGGCGGTCGTCGCCGCAGCCGCGGGTGGCAAGACAGACGTATCCTATCTATTCGATGAGGATGCGCCGGTCGAAGACAAGGTACTGGCGCTCGCAAAGAACGTCTACGGCGCCGATGACGTCAAGTGGGCGCCGGCAGCGCGCCGCAAGCTAAAGACGTTCCATCAACAGGGCTGGGGTACGCTCCCCGTGTGCATGGCTAAGACGCATCTTTCAATTTCGCACCGCCCTGCCCTGTCCGGCCGCCCATCAGGGTACACATTCGAGATTTCGGACGTCCGGGCATCAGTCGGCGCCGGGTTCATATACCCAATAGCAGGCACGATGATGACCATGCCCGGCTTGCCCGGTTCACCTCGCGCCCTGGACGTAGACTCCAAAGGGAACATAGTAGGACTCTAATTACCATTTTCTAGCACCAATTGACGCAAGGAAAGGAGAGGTCACGAATGACGCAACGCATCACGCAGTTGCCAAAGCCGGACGCAGGGCAATACACCGAGGACCGCAAGCTGTTCCTGGTGCCCAACTTCATGATCCCGCCGAATGCTCCCAAGGAGGTCCAAGACCTCCTAGAGGGCTACTGGTCTGAGGTTAGCAGCCACATAGAGAACCTCGTAAGGTCGCTTGGCAAGGTGACCCACGTGTACCACGAGATAGTCTATTCCGAGGGCGATGAGGGCATGGGCATGCTCCAGGAGGTCAACCCAAAGGGTTCGGCGTTCATCCAGGTTCTATGCCAGACTGACGCGAAACTGGAGGCGGCAGAGGACAAAGCTCTCGTGGAAGAGAGCATGGATTGGCAGAGGTGCTTCACGATCGGACTCGCCAGCGAGAAGGTCGTAAAAACAGCCATGGAAGGGTTCCAGGAGGCGACCCAGGGTCGCTTCGATCATATCGCGAAAAAGATCGACGAGACTCTCAAAGTGGGCGAGTCTGGCGTCTTGTTCATTGCCGAGAACCACCGGATCCAATTCCCCTCCGACATTCGCGTATTCTACGTGGCTCCTCCATCCCTGAACGCCCTCAAGCGCAGGCTCTCGAATCCTACACCGATGCCGGAGTCGCCTACACCTAGCGATCCTGAGCCGACCGACGAATGACTGCTTAGCATGCCGACAAAAGAGACGAGGCTCCGTTCTCGCGAGTGGCTCGACACCCCTGAACTTTACGGGTGGCTAAGGCGCGCGGCCCTGCGGTCCCAAGGCTTCGGCGAACAGCTCCTCGACGACCGTCCAATCATCGGCATCTGCAATTCCTGGTCTGAGCTTACCCACTGCAACGCCCATCTAAGGCAGCTTGCGGAGGCCGTCAAACGCGGCGTCTGGCAAGCGGGCGGGCTGCCGCTCGAGTTCCCAGTCATGTCACTGGGCGAGTACAACATGCGCCCGACGACCATGCTCTACCGGAACCTCATGAGCATGGACGTCGAAGAGTCGATCACCGCCAACCCCCTAGACGCCGTCGTGCTTCTGTCGGGCTGTGACAAGACCACCCCCGCAATGATGATGGGCGCGGCCAGCGCGGACATCCCGGCCATCGTCGTGACAGGCGGGCCGCAGTTAAAGGGAGAGTGGCGCGGCGATGAGCTAGGCACCTGTACCGATTGCCGCCGCTACGAGCAGGAGCTGCGAGCGGGACGCATTACGCAAAACGAGTGGCTTGAGCTGCAGGGCAGCATAATCCGTAGCCCGGGTCACTGCGGGGTCATGGGCACCGCATCAACAATGGCGGCAGTCGCCGAGGCGATGGGCATGGCGCTGCCGGGCAACGCCGCCATCCCGGCAGCGGACTCCCGCCGCGCACTCCTTGCCGAAAGCGCGGGTCTGCGGGCGGTCGCGCTGGCCCAGGAGAATGTGCGCCCCTCCACCATCATGACTCCGGCCGCTTTCGACAATGCCATCCGTGTCGTGCACGCCGCTGGCGGCTCTACCAACGCCATAGTCCATCTAGCGGCAATCGCGGGCCGGTTGGGCATTTCACTGCCTCTATCACGCTTCGACGAACTATCACGTGACACCCCACTATTGCTCGACCTGAAGCCATCGGGCCGATTCCTGATGGAGGACTTTGCATATGCAGGCGGACTGCCCGCCCTGCTGGCCGAACTGGCGCCCAAACTAGATCTCGACGCACCCACGGTCTCCGGTGCAACCCTCGGTGCAAACATTGAAGGGGCGACAGTCCACAACAGCGATGTGATCCGCGCATTTGGGGAGCCAATATCACCCGAAGGCGGCCTGGCAGTTCTAACGGGGTCTCTCGCGCCAAACGGGGCTGTGATCAAGACGTCGTCGGCGTCACCCGAGTTACTCACACACCGTGGCCGTGCCGTCGTATTCGAGGACCACGACGACTTGCTAAGCCGCATTGATTCCGATGACTTGGATGTTGAACCCGAGGATGTTCTAGTGATGCGCGGCGCGGGGCCTCTAGGGGCTCCTGGCATGCCCGAGTGGGGATTCCTGCCGCTGCCAAAAAAGCTGCTACGCCGCGGGGTTCGTGACATGGTGCGGCTCAGCGACGCTAGAATGAGCGGCACGGCCTTCGGCACCGTAGTCGTACATGTTGCCCCTGAGTCGGCGGTGGGCGGTCCGCTAGCCGCCGTACGTAACGGCGACATCATAGAAATGAACGTCGCAAACCGGCGACTCGACCTGCTCGTGGACGAGAGTGAAATCAAGAATAGACTGGCCGCAGCACCCCCAAAACATGTCCGGCGATCTCGCGGCTACGTCTGGCTATTCGAGCAGCACATCATGCAAGCCGATCAAGGTTGCGATTTCGACTTCCTCACAGCAACTGGCATTGCGGCCAACACTGCCCCATAGGTCTTGTCGGTCTGGATCATCACCCCTTTTTGGGCGGCAAGGTCTCCCTTAGCCATCTGCGTAGATCTGCCAGGACGTCTGGCGTGATCTGGTGATCCATTTCGTACTCGTGGTACTCAGGGTCGTATCCATTGGTCTCGAGAAACTGTTGGGCTAATTGGGCAGCCTTGACCGGAATCATCGAGTCGGACGTGCCGTGGGATATGAAGATAGGCTGGTCACGAGCCTGTGGCAGCCGTTCGCGCATATCGCCTCGCCCAGGAATCTGCGCGCTCAGCGCCACGAGTCCCCGGAAGGTATCCGGTCGTGGCAACCCGTGCCGAAATGTCATCATCCCGCCCTGCGAAAAGCCACCTAGCACAACGTCTCCGGCCTCCACACCGTATTCGCCCATGACATCCGCTACGCAATCCTGGAGCTGCTCCTCGGAGGCGCCATCGTCATCGAAACCCTCGCCCACCGGGACACTCCACGCATACCCGACCATCCCCGGCCCGAGCTCGATCCGTGTCGGCGCATTGGGGAACACGTATATGTACCCACTGGTATCGAGCAGCGATACCAATCCGACCAGGTCTCCCATATGCGAGCCGTAGCCGTGCAGCAATATGAGCATCGGATAGCTGTCGCCTTGTCGATATCCGTCGGGCTCCACCACTCGATATCGCAAGCTCTGGCCCCTAAACTGCCTGGTTTCCAAGATTCCTCCTATGTTGTGACGCGAACCACAAACGGTACTTTTGACTTGATGGGAAGCGACGTGTTGAATTAGAATCGACTCTATGGCCCCGCGTGGCTCACTAGATAGTTTGATGCCTGAATATTACTTAGAGGTGGCGATTGAGCAAGTTCATAGATATGCTGTCGAAGGTGGATGAGCAGGCCCCAGAGCCTATTGGATTTGGCATGCGAAATAGGGAACGGCGCTCGGCCAACGCGCTGGCTATCGCCGGCACAACGGCGCCTTCGGGACTCACCAAGGCCAAAGCCGCTGTAGAGACAGTCGATGCAGTCCTGCTGACATCTACCGACAAGGACGCAAAGACCCTCGACAAGGCCGCCTCCAAACTGAAAGACGGACTCTGGGGCGTTCGCGGCGGTGCGGTCAGCGCCGATCAGGCTCGCCATCTGGCCGAGGCTGGTTGTGACTTCATAGTTTTTGATGCCGAGGGAACCTCGGCTGCACTCCTTGATATTGAGGACCTGGGCAAGATAGTTACTGTCGGTGATCATCTGGACGAGGACACGGCCCGCAGCATCGCTGGAATTCCCATCGACGCAGTATTGTATACCCCGGGCGAACTCGACCTTCCCCTGACCGTTGGAGCTCTCCTGGCAATCAGTCGGGTGCGCGGGCTGCTCGACCTACCCTACATCATGGCCGTCTCAGAGGCGATCACCGGCGACGACATTGCCGCCCTCCGGAACGTGGGCATAGTCGGCCTAGTGATGGACCTCTCCGCGCAGGACGACATCGCCAGCACCGCGAAGGCAATCGCAAGTCTGCCCAAACGAAAAAACAAGCCGAACCGAAGCAGTGCCCTGGTCCCGCACGTGGCCGCCGATCAGCCAGAGGAGTTGGAAGAAGACTACCCCGACGAAGACGAGGAATACTAGGGACGAAATAAGTACCTTTGAACCGGCTATCTAGCCCTCATGTTGACCTATAATACACTGGCCCCCGCCAAAGTTTACATGAAGGGTAAGCCCGCCGTAGTTGGCTGCCCTCCGGAGCATGAGGCCTTGACGACTCAAATTACGATCACCACGTCCGGCGCCGACGAGACCCGCCTCGTTGGCGCCGCAATGGGACGCGCCGCGCAACCGGGGGACGTAATCCTGCTCCACGGCGAACTGGGCGCAGGTAAGACGACGCTGACCCAGGGCATATTACGAGGCCTCGGCGGCGATGACTATGCCAGCAGCCCCACCTTCGTGCTGATTTCGGAGTACACGGCCAGGCTGACCCTCTACCATGTGGACCTTTACAGGATTAGCAAACCCGAAGACACCTTCGAACTGGGACTGGACGAGATATTGGACGGCGATGGGCTGTGCGTCGTGGAGTGGGCCGAAAGGGCCCTTGACCAGTTTCCAGCTGAGCGCCTGACTGTCGAGTTGCTCCGGACAGGAGATGAGACTCGCAGCCTGGCAATCGAAGCCAGCGGATCCGATCACACTCGCTACCTGCAAGAGATTTCTGCCGTCGGCACGCCCCAGAAGGCGTCCAATCAGGCCTCTACCGGCGCGGGAAACTAGAGACGGACATATGGAAATCAGCATCGACACGGCTACTCGATACGCCTCCGTGGCACTGTCCTCTCAGGGCGAGGTGACAGCCGAATTTTCCTGGCGGTCGGCGCAGAACCACTCCGTGGAATTGGTGCCGGCGATGCGCCTCGTAATGGAACAGGCCGGGGTGCAAATGGATGCCATCGAGGCCGTTTTCGTCGTACGAGGGCCGGGTGGATTCAGTGCATTGCGTGTAGGGATCAGCGTGGCAAAGTCGCTCGCCGTGGGTCTCGGTATTCCGCTGGTGGGCGTGGGCACGCTTGAGGTGGAAGCTAGTCCGTACCTGGGTCTTGGACTACCAGTGTGTGCGGCGGTAGGCGCGAGCCGGTCAACGGTTTACGCTGCCACCTATGATGGAGGACTAGGGGAAGTCACCGAAAACAGTCTGCGGGTCGAGAGCCACGAGGAGTTAGCATCTTCTGTGGATCAACCGACGTTGTTTTGCGGCGAAGCCATCGAAGGACTGGCCGATATGCTGAAGAAGAGCCTTGGCGATGCTGCAGTCATTGCCGATAGCCCGTCTCCTACCAGGAGACCAGCGGTGGTGGCCCAACTTGGCTACTCGCAGATACAGGCCACCGGGGGCGAAGACCCTGCCCTCCTCCAACCTCAATACATGAGTTCAGCCCAGATCAATTCCGCCAAGAAAAGGAAGTAGAAAGCCCCAAAAGCTCATTTCTTCGCGTCGAGGAGATCAGGCTAGCGTCACATGGGCCTGAAGGCACACCGCCTGTCAGTGATTCGATAGCTTGTCTAGAATTCGCACATAACAATGGAGGCACGAAAGCATTGCAAAAGACACTAGTACTGCTGAAGCCCGATGCAGTTCAAAGGGGACTCGTAGGTGAACTCGTATCGCGGCTGGAGCGCAAAGGACTGAAACTTGTGGGTCTGAAGCTGGTCAGGATGGACAACGCCCTGGCCCGCCAACACTACGCCGAGCATGTCGACAAGCCCTTTTTCAAGGGGCTGGCGGAGTTCATCACATCGGGACCGCTGGTGGTTATGGCAATAGAAGGCGAAGACGCGATAGGCATGGTCCGTACGCTAATGGGCGAGACCAACCCCGCCAACGCGGCGCCGGGCACCGTCAGGGGCGACTACGCCGTGTCCATCGGACTAAATCTGGTGCACGGTTCCGACTCGCCTGAGTCGGCCCAACGCGAGCTTGCACTCTTTTTTGAGGAAGACGAAATTCTGGAGTACGACCGCGCTACCGACCCCTGGATCATTGAATCCTGACGGTCTCGGTGGCCTGAGACCAGGCCTCTTCGAGGTGGTAGAACTCCCGTCTATCGGGGGCGAAAATATGGACGATCACATCAAAGAAATCCAGTAGCATCCAGCCACCTGCCGGGGTTCCCTCCCGGTGGTGGCGCTGGACGCCGGCAAGCCTCAAGGCATCCTCCACGTCGTCGGCGAGGGCGCTGGTCTGACGCGCCGACTCTGCAGACATGATCACGAAGTAATCCGCGAAATCGCTGACCCCGTTCAGGTCTAGCATGACGATGTCCGAGGCCAGCTTGTCTGATCCCACGTCGACGACGACGCGTGCTATGTCCGCAGAAGACAGCATCTTAGTTTCTGTTCCCATGGCAAAATTATATGTCGCGCCGCCGAAGCGGTCAACGTGAGACGGCGCCTCTGTCCCCGTCCGTCATGAATCAACCATGGATACCGAGACATCATACCCACCAGGGAACTCGCCGCCCATGCGTACGACGACGCGGAGTACTCTCTCACTGCGGACAGGGCTGTGGGCTAACGACATGTCAGTTCTCATACCGTGCCGTAGTTGTATTTGTAGCCCCCGGGTCGCCGTGCTAAAATCCCCGTTGACTTGTGAAAATCCCTTGTCGAGAGGTCTCGATGGCACTGCCTGCTCGTTTGAAATTCGGAATATTCCTGGGCCCGTTCCACGCCCTCGGCGAGAATCCAACGCTCGCGCTCCAGCGCGACATGGAGCTGGTCGAGTGGATCGACCACCTGGGGTTCGACGAAGCGTGGATAGGCGAGCACCACAGCGCCGGGTGGGAGACCATCGCCTCGCCTGAGTTGTTCATCGCTGCGGTTGCCGAACGAACCCGGCATATCAAGCTCGGTACAGGCGTCCTGAGCCTCCCGTACCATCACCCTCTCATGGCCGCGGATCGCATGGTGCTGCTCGATCACCTGACCAGGGGCCGCATCATGATGGGAGTCGGCCCCGGCGCACTCGTATCCGATGCGTACATGATGGGCATCGACCCACCCACCCAGAGACCGCGTACCGAAGAGGCGTTGGCTGTCATCATGCGACTGCTCACGGAGGATGAGCCGGTCACCCATCAGTCGGACTGGTTTACCCTCAAGGAAGCGCAACTGAACCTGCGGCCCTACACACAGCCTCACTTTCCAATTTACGTCGCGGCTTCCCAGTCCCCGTCCGGCATGGTGCTGGCAGGCAAATTCGGCACAGGCGTGCTTTCTGTGAGCGCCCTACAAGGCGGCGCTGTCGTCCACAAACTTGACCAGTTCTGGAAGATCGCGGAGGAGACGGCCGAAAAGCATGGCAACACGGTCCGGCGCGAGGACTGGCGTCTGGTTATCCCTGCCCACCTAGCCGATACCAAAAAAGAGGCCCTGGAACAGGCCCGCGAAGGCGCGGCGAAGTACCAGCGCGACTACTTCGAGGACACGATGGGCTTTCCCGTGGCCTACGACGGCCCTGCGGACAAGATCGTCGATCATATGGTTGACGAGGGCGCGTGGTGCATCGGCACGCCGGACGACCTGGTAGACACCATCAACAGGCTCAACGAAGACAGCGGCGGTTTCGGAGGCATCTTAATCCAGGCAGCCGAGTGGGCTGCAACGCGCGAACAGACGCACCGGAGTTATGAGCTAATGGCCCGCTACGTCATGCCGCAGTTCCAGGGCTCCCTGACGAGCCTTGCCAAATCTCAAGAATGGGCGTCCGAGAACAGGCACGATTTGATGGCGCTGCGCACCAGGTCTCTGGACGCCGCCACAAAGCAGTACGACGGAAAGAAGTAGAACAATGCACAACACCCGAGAAGTCCGTCTCGAGAAACTTACTCGCCGCGAGTTCCGCCAGGCCCTCGAAGTCGGTAGCTTCAGGGCGGCCATAATCGCGACGGGTAGCATAGAGCAGCACCTGGAACACCTGGCGTTCCCCCAGGACATCGCCTCCAGCACATATGTCGCCGAGAAGGCCGCAGCGCTGCTTTATCCCGACGTGGTGGTAGCCGTACCAATATCCATCGGCATCGCTGAGCACCACATGCACTTCCCCGGAACGATGTCTGTGAAGCCGGGCAGTTGGCTTGCGGTGGTCTTCGACGCGGTGGAAAGCCTCGTTCGCCACGGCATTCGCAATGTTCTTATTTTGAACGGACACGGCGGCAACGTCGCGCCTGTCGAGGGAGTCATCCAGCAGTGGCAGCTGCACCTCACATCGACCTTTGGAAACCCGCTCTCTGCCGAGACATCTGAGAGCATCCATACACACACCGACTATACCGAGGCCCTCCTCGGCCGCGATAACCCTGGCCTGGACCTGCGGTTCAACAGCTACTGGGACCTCATACCAGATGAGCTTGCCAAAGAGGTGCTGGACTCCGGGGAGTACCCCGGCCACGCTGGGGAGTTCGAAACCTCATTCGCTCTGCACGCCTTGCCCGATAACGTGCGATGGGACCACGCCGAAGCGTCCGACCCGGACGCTGCCCGCGCCACCGCCGAAAAGGGCCGAGCACTTGCAAATGCAGCTATCGAGGGAACGGCCAGCCTGATCAGGGACATGCTGAAGTAGGGGCTCACTGGTTCAGGTCACTCGACTGACATCTTAGGGGATGACCGGTAGTACGACATGTGACTGGCGGGCTGGTTCGGTAAAGACAGTGTTGCTGGCTTTGACCGTGTGAGTGTGCCGACCAAGAGCCTCGCCGGTGTTCGGGTTGACATCAAACTTTGGGAAGCTGCTGCTAGCTACGTCCACCCGGATGCGATGCCCGACCACAAACTTGTTGCTTGTGGGTGGTAGGTCGATGCGGACTTCGTATGCCGTTCCGGGCTCCATCAACTCTGCTTTGTTATAACCATCGCGGAAACGACATCGAATGATCGAGTCGGCCAGGTTCAGATGGTAACCCTCGGGGTAGTCATCGCTGGATGGGTACACGTCGAGCAACTTGGCAGTGAAGTCAGTGTCGGCCGCCGATGACGATACCCACAGCGTCACCGCCACCCCGCCTGTAATCTCGATGTCCTCCTCCAGCGGCTCGGTCTCGAAGACAAGCACGTCTGATCTCTCCGCCAACAACGGGTATGGCGGCATGGAGCCGAACCGGTCCGGCTCCTCCTTCTGGTGCGCACCACCCTCGATCAGCAGGGGCCTAGCTCGATAGCGCGGCAGCCACTGCGCCGGGTCGACGCCACCAGGGACGCGCACTAGCTCTGAGAGCCCGGTCACAGACGCGGCGATACTAGGCACCGGATGGTCCGGGTCATGGATGTATGTCGACGGGAACTCGTCTGCGCGCGGCGGTGCGTCTGTAAGCCCGCCACCGGCGCGCATGTGTAACGTCCTGAGAACCGTCTGCTCCAGGGGCCACTGCCTCTCCGACCGCCATGCGCCGCCGTGTTCCAACCGCCCCTGTTCGTTCCGCCGACCGCTCCCTCCACCCATTACGAAAATGCGGACGGGCGAGTCGTCCTCGACACCGGTCTCGATGTCCTTGAGCCAGCGGTCGAACCAGCGAAGCCGGAGTGAGTTGTACACATGGCTGCCGAACCCGGCCTCTGGACCGAATTCCACGTCGCCAAATCTGGTCGCGCCGTTCCGCATCCCCTGATGGGTCCATGGTCCCATGAGCAATCGCTGTGGAGTGTTGTTCTTGGCAGCCATCGTCGCGTACTGATCCGTCGTCGCAACCGCGAAAGGATCGTACCAGCCGCCAGAAAACACACCTGGAATATCGGCCGCGCGGGCAAAGTAACGAGCTTGGTCGCAGGTCTCCATGGCCCAGAGATCGTTGTAGTCGCCATCGTAGTAGTAGTGGAAGAGCACGTCTTCCAGATTGGGAACCCTGTACAGGGGCGTCTCACCGGGCCTGAAGGGCATTTCAGAGACCAGACGGCCGATGTCCTCCCATCCCTCAATCACCTCTCGCAAAGCCGCCGGGTCGTCTCGTATCTCCTGGCTATCATGGGCATGCATGAACAGCGCTCCGAACATCTGCAGTGACATCGCCCCGCCCTCACGAGACTGATGGGAGAAGATGTTCGTCGGAGCGACGTCCACCCATATGGCGGTCAGGTGAGGCGGCCGGTGCAACGACGCCGCTGTCTGAACAATACCGCCGTGGGAGCTGCCCACCATGCCGATACGACCATCTGACCAATCCTGGGCTGCGATCCACTCTACGGTGTCGTAGCCATCCTGGCCCTCAAGGGGGTTGGCCGTATGGTGGTACTGGCCGGTGCCCTCGGAGGCGGACCGGCCGCGCTGATCCTGGAGCACCACCGCGTATCCCCTGGGCGCGAAATAGTCCGCGACGGGAGCAACCCACAACTCGGGCCAAGTCTTGTCGTAGGACGTGCGACCAAGGATCGTCGGTAGAGGGCCGTCCACGCGCTCGCCGTCGATTGCAGGCCAGTAGATATCAGCCGCCAGCCGCACGCCGTCGCGCATCGGGACCATCACGTCCTTGGCGACGACTATGCCATGGTCAGGTGACGATGGGCCCATACTGTGCTCCTCTACTTCAGTCCAGCGGATCGAAAAAGGTCAAGTCGGCGCCGAAATTTTCCATAGCGTCAACCGCGTCGCCACGCATTCGCGTCCTGATCGTGCGCGTTCGATGCCGCAGTGAAATCTCTTGTACGGCTAGGGGGAACCGGAAGGTTAGCCAGCGGTTTGTCGGGGGCTCGGCGATAAACGCGTAGTCCTGCGTGTAAAGCACTCG